>TARA_R110002050_G_scaffold185174_9_pt1 | contig 15618 bp, 18 predicted proteins | sample TARA_R110002050 | Tara Oceans TARA_R110002050 (sample SAMEA4396988) | marine metagenome | biome: Polar Biome; feature: [DCM] deep chlorophyll maximum layer (ENVO:01000326); material: water (ENVO:00002006), including particulate matter (ENVO:01000060) such as... | depth 25 m
TCGAGAAATAGACTTGATGAAATTCTCACGATTTTCAGAACCTGTAATTTTAGTCAATAAAATTGCATCAAAATCTTTGTCCAAAAGACTTTGTTCAACCTCATCCAGTTCTTTCTCGGTTTTTCTTGAATTGGTTAGTGATAAATCGAAAATATCAATACTACGCCATGCCTCGACATTTCGATTCGTAAATTCCTTTTTCAGTTGACTTTCAAAATGCTCTCTAGTTTCATCACTTTGCGTCATACCAACCAATAAAACTTTGTTGGCATTGAACAAAACTATATCTGGGTTCTTCCAATTTTCTACTAAACTAATAGAAGAACAACCCATTAATAAAAATGAGAATACGATGAATATTTTTTTCATACTAACTATAGGGATTTATTAAGTATATAATTCAAAGTTACTATTTAGAATATATCATGCATATGACAATGGTCAGTTGTAAATTAAAGTAGAAGAGATTCATTATTTTAAAAAGTTTATAACCACATATCTATGCTTTCATTTAATTTAGGGATGTGGCATTCCCAACCCTTAGCGTCTCTAATTTTTACTTTGAAAGCATCTAAGGCACCTGGTTCACCATGAATTAAAAAAACATTTTCAGGTGTGTTTTTAATATTATCTATCCAGTGCAAAAGTTCAGCTTGATCTGCATGGGCAGATAAACTCTCGATAAAATGTATACTGGCCTTCACCGGATAAAATTTTCCAAACAACTTAAGTTCATGTGTACCTTCTAATAATTGTCTGCCTCTTGTGCCTTCAGCTTGATAACCAACGAGTAATATTTTTGTTTTTGGCTCATCGATTAATTGTTTAAGATAGGTAAGTACCCTTCCGCCAGTAACCATGCCGCTACCCGCAATGACAATTTTAGGTCTAGGGTCATCTATTGTTGTCCATGTATCTGCGTAAGATGTAATAATCGTAAAATGATTGCATATAGCTTCATATTCATTCATCGATAATTTATGCCAATCTGGATATTGTTGAAATACGTTAAGCACATTATTACCCATAGGACTATCAATAAAAATGGGGATATTGGGTATTTTGTTCTTCTTATACATTTGCCATAATAAATACATGAGCAACTGCAAACGTTCAACAGCAAATGAAGGTATAATCAATGTACCTCTATCGTTTATGGTTTTTTCAATAAGATTTTTTAGAATTTCAGTAATGTTTTCTTCAGGGTGGAGTTTATTTCCATAAGTACTTTCTAAGAAAAGGTAGTCTGCCCATTTCGGTCTTTCAGGCGGTGCCAATAGTTCATCATTTAATCTGCCAACATCTCCTGAGAAGATAAAAACCTTTTCGAATATTTCTAAATGAATAAATGTTGATCCGATAATATGACCATTAAACTGAAACTTAAACTTGATGTTCTTAGAAAGTATGATCCATTCATCTTTTTTAAGGCCAGAGAAAAGCTTTAGGGTATTTTCGGCTTCCTCTAAATTATAAAATGGTAGTGCAACCGGATGCTTAGAATATCCTTCTTCATTTGCTTTATTTGCCTGTTCTTCTTGAATTTTGGCACTGTCCAACAAAATTATACGTGCAATTGATAATGTTGGCTCCGTAGCTAATATTTTTCCTTTAAAACCTTCTTTCACCAATCGGGGTAGATAGCCGGTATGGTCTAAATGCCCATGTGTTAATAGTACCACATCTACTTTGGAAACATCGATAGTTAAGGGCTGCCAATTTTTTTCACGTAATTCTTTTAGTCCTTGAAACATACCACAATCTATTAGTATGTTTATTTCAGGAGTTTCTATGTAGAATTTAGAACCGGTAACAGTACCTGATGCGCCGAGAAATTTTATACTAACTTTTTTCATGGTTTTAAGCTTTACAGAGTTGTTCTATCTCATTTAAGATTTTAGTTTTTCTTGTGTTGGAAATACCCAAATGGTCCAGAAAGAATTTATCTTTAATAAGCTGTCTACATAAAACAACATTTCTGCTCAATAAAAACTGTTTTTCTCTATTGGTTAATAAGCAAGAGACGGTAATAGGGTAGAGACCAAGCCTGTCTATTCTATCTTTGAGGCCATCTTTTTTAGGGTAATCCCAGCTTAATAGATAGAGGTCGGCACATTTTCCATACTTTATGGCATCTTCTGTAAACCGGGTATTAGTAACAACCCAGCCTTTATTTAGGGGTTTTGTATTATTACTATTAGTAACCCAATGTGCTTTTACATCGTTATATCTAGAATGTATGTAAAGTGGAACTTTTACATTACAATTTCGACCTTCTTCATTATGAAATTTACATTCTATTATGGTGACCGTATTATTTTTTTCTGCAACAACATCAATTTCATGGCTAACACAGTCGCCGTTTAAGACAATATCAACTTTTACCGCATAACCTGAAAATTGTAAAATTGCACCCACAAAACGTTCGAACGGAAAACCTGTAGGTCCTAGTTCATAAATGGCCTTCTTGAGCTTATATTTTGATGCAAAAACAGATTTGTTTTTTTTTAGTAATGAGTACGCTCTATTGTATATTTCATTAGTCGTTATACCTTCATAAAGTTCATCACCAACTCTGCTGACAATTTCTTCTACCAATTCATGATTTGCACCGCTATGTTTTAAAGAATTGCGTAGCTTATCTAACGAAAATTTCACTTTTTGTCCGGAAGATTTGATTATGTCGATAGTGTTGTAGGTATCCATATTACTTTTTTAAATTAATATCTATAGGCGGTATTTGAAGTAATTGTAACGTAGAAGAAGCTAAGATTACTTTGCCGTTCGTTTTTAATATTGCTTTTTCTATATGTTGAAAAAGGGTATGTTTTGTATTTCTTCTTCGTTTATAATCTGTAATGTATCTTACATTTAATTGAATCCAATTATCGGTTAGACTCATAGCTATAGTAGGTTCTATTGTTGCATTTTCTATATAATAACGCTCTACCATTTCTGCCCATTTTGCCTTAGATTTTTCAGTGTAATCTGATAAAAGTTCAGTAGCACTATTCATTAGTATAGTTTTTGCAAGTTCAGTATCCGAACCATAGGTGATAAGAATATTCAATTCATCCCAAACGAAAGGGAAGTCCATTGAATAATTTTTGATAGGGCCTTTAAATACGAAGGCGTTGCTGATTTTTACAATTCTACCCGAATAATTATCACTACTTACCCATTCACCCATTTCCATAATAGTGGTGTAAATACTGTCAATATCTATTACATCACCTTTAATATTATTAATCTCGATACGGTCACCAGGCTTATATACTCGAACGAATAAAATATAAAATGACCCCGCTATACTTAGTATTAATTCTTGAAGTGTAAATGTAATACCCGCAGTAAATAGGCCTATAATAATGGTGTAATCTTTTAAACTATCTACAGTAATGGCCATTAAAATCAAAAACAGGATAAGTAAATAACCTATAATTTCTACGCCCTTTTGAGCCTTATATCTTATTGATATATTATCAATTCTTTTTTTAAGTGTTTTTCTTATTAGGCCAATACTTATAATGATGAATAAAACCCACATAATTAATTTGGTCATTTTAATGACCATCGGGTCTTCAAAGAACTGTAAAAGTGAATCCATAATTAAATTTTAAAAAACCGCCAATGAAATAACTTCTTTGACGGTTTCTATTTTCAGACATTAACCAACCAACTATTTATGTCCAAAAAAATTTCTTACATAGCTCTTCGCTTGGTTTTCGGTCATGCTATCTGTTTTTTCAACTGCTTTTAGTTTGCCAAATAATGATTTGCGGTGTTGCGATAATTCTTTTTTAAATTGTTCATTAATATTTGCTGGCCCAAAAATCATTAATTCATCACAATCGGCAACGGCTTCTGCTATAGCATTAAAATAGTTTTTAAACTGAGCTTTTTCTTTTTCCAAATATTTTCTTTCATGGGTTACATCTTGTGTAGCCCCAGATTTTATGCGAGAACCACCAGTACTTGTTCTATTAAAGAATTCAATGTCAGAATTTATGGTTTCCAATGTTTCTTCTTCTTCTTGTGCCAGACGAATAATATGTGCATGTTTACTGTCCATCCAAATACCTGCTTTTTTCATTTTTTTTTCATTTTTAAGATTAATATTAGTGAAGAGCCAATATGGGCACTTTACTATCATAGCCAATTTCCTTTACAAGTGGTCTTGAAAATACACTGCCAAAGAATATATGTTTGCGATTTATAAAAGCTACCATATCACTATTTCTACTCTCAACAAAAGTTTGTATTCCTTTTCCTAAATGATTTTCAGAAAGCGTATGGAAACTATATTTTACCTCGGCTAAAATGGTATTAAGTAATTGCTTATTATTTAACTGATTTTCAGAAAGTTCTTTCTTCTTAAGGTATAAAATGGCAATTTCAACATTGTGCATCCTTCCTATTTCTATTAGATAATTAAGTTCTGCTCTTTTAAAGTTGTCATTAAAGTCGGTTGGAAAAACAATTTCTTTAGGAGATTGAAATACTATATTTTCTGGTATAGCTAAAACAGGACACTCTCTTATTTTTTCCATAGCCATTACCGTGTTACTGCCAAAAAGTACACGTTTTGATCCTGTAGCTCCTTTTGTACCCATGGCAACCAATTCAATATCCTTTTCAGCTATTATTTTTTTGATGCCTTCAGTTAAGAAATTGTGAGTAGATTTAGTATAATAATTGTGTTTAGGATTTTCGTTATGCAATGCAATACTATCCAATAATTTTAAAAATTTTTTTTCAGAAGCTGCTTTTGCCAGTTCAAATTCAGCGCTTCCTTCTTCAGGAATGTTTAAGCTGTTGGTCGTATATTTTTCAAAATCATATACATTCAAAAAATAGAAATCACAATTTAATTTAGCATATAAATCAATGGTATAACGAATAGCATTCAATGCATTCTTAGAAAAATCTGTTGGTATCAGAATACGCTTATTCATAGTTGACGTAAATAGATTGTTCATTAAATGTATCGTTCAATTAGATAAATAACTATGATAAATATCAGTCTTGAACGGGCAAAATTAAAAAGGGTATGGTGGTATAAATACTTAAATCCAAAACAGCAGGTTCGTGTAATAGATGTTTAAAGAAGCTTCTTCTGTGATAGGCCATTGCAAACATTTTAATGTCTCGCTGAATTAAAAAATCTTGAATTACATTGATCTTATCTGAATAATTCCAAATATCATCAAAACTGTGTTGCGTTTTTGTTAAATATTTTTTCAATATTTTTTTATTGGAAACCTGATTAAGGTTCATTGTTTTTTCTTCGTTGATATGTAGTACCCGTATGGCGGCATCGGCAATAGAAGCAATTGATATAAGCATTGCTAAGGTATTTTTCGTACAGCCTTTCTTATAGTCGGTTATAAAGGCAATTTCATCAATTGGTGGGTACGCAATCTCTTTTGGTATGGCTAGTGAAGGACATTGTGTAATGGTATTAGCTATTTTTATCGAATTACTACCCATGAACAGTTCTTTTGCACCAGTTTTACCTTTGTTAACCAGTACTATAAGGTCTATTTGAAGACTGTCTATAGTTTAAGAAATAACACTGGATATGGTTCCTTTACTTAATATGGTATTGAACTTATGTTTTTTATTGTCTGTTTAGAGAACTATTTTATGAACTGTTTCTATAAGATTTTCTTACGATGTGGTTCGTAATCTTGATAGTTCTTTTCACCTACAAAAGAACGTTTCTCGGACCTGACGATGCCGTAAGGTCATCAATGATATGAATTAGATGAAAGGTGCATTGTTTCGACTTAAAAAATTGTGTAATGTAAAAGAGCGCATTATAGGTTCATTGGAAAAATCTGTTAATACTAATATGTTTTTAATTTCCATGTTTATAATTGTGGTATTACCATGAAAGGAATGGTAACATGAAAACCTATTTTCTTAATAACTGGTTCAATAAATAAACGCTCAAGAAAGGTGTGTTTATTTTGAACCATGACTAACATATTTATTTTTTGCTTTACTTGAAACTCATTTATTGCGGCTATAATTTCATTACTTGAAACTTCATGAAACAAGGCATTTTTTGATAAAACCTTTTCCAATTTCTCTTTATTTTTTAATTGTACGGGATTGAGTTCGTCTCCCGTAAAAACATGCATGACATTTACTTGAGATACGTGTGTATTTACAATTTTCAAAAGCTGTGATAAACTGTTTTTATCTAACTCGATTTCAAAATCGTTTGGAAAAAGTATTTGTTCTGGTGCTTCATACTCAAAGCAGAAGGAATAACTAAAACAGGACATTTAGCATTTTTGATTACATGTACGGTATTGGTGCCAAATAATATTTCTTTCGCACCGGTTGCACCCTGTGTACCCATAATTACTATATCGATACCTTCAGTTTCAACAGTTCTCGTAACTTCACTAGAAAGTACATTCAATGCAGAGTGGGTTATAAAAGTGTGCAATGGATTTTCAAAATCTTTTTGTAATTTTTTCTTTAAATCTTTAAGGTCATTTATGGAATTCTCTCTAACGATATCTCCAAGACCAATTTGGGCAGGACTACCCATTAGGTACTCGGTATGGTAAACAGGTGGCATGTAGCTATTTATAAGATAGAAAGTGCATTTTATATTCTTATATAGCGTTAGTGCGTAACGAATTGCAGTTAAAGAGTTTTTAGAAAAATCTGTAGGTAATAAAACACGTGTCATAGTCTTAATTATTTGATATATTGAAATTAAGTACAGTTGATGAATTATTGTATGATATTCGTCAGGTTCATTTCTTAAGAAATAACTTATTATTAATCATAAAAAAGGTACCCTATGAAAAGGAGTTTCAAAAAAAATATAGGTTCAGATAAGCCATCATTAGTCCATTTTTATGCAAATTGGTGTACTCCGTGCAAATTAATGACACCAATTCTTGAACAAATTGAAGAGGAAATGGGAGAAAGTTTAAACGTGATAGAAATAGATGTTGAAGTTAAAGAAAAGCTTGCCCAGAAATATAAAATTAAAAGTTTGCCTACACTGTTGATATTTAAAAATGGAGAGCCACTATGGCGCCAATCTGGCATGATACAAAAAGAGGATATCAAAAATGCCGTAATGGAATTGGCCTAATTCAAGGTATGTGTTTAATATATTTATTATGATAAATTAAATTTAAGACTCGTGAATAACGAGAAATGGAACTTTAGTATGATAACTTATTTTTTCTACTGTGGGCCTAAAAAGAATACGTTCTAAGAAATTGAGATTTTTAGCAACCATAACCAACAAATCTAGATTTCTACTTTCGGTAAAACACTGAATTGATTCATCAACTTTCTTGCCAGTAACCACATGAAATGAACATTCAATATCTTTATAATAGTCCATTAAAATTCTTTTATTATTTTCTTGAATGGGGCTTAATATTTCATTTTTAAGCGATACATAAAGTAAACGTAAAGCAGATTTTTTAAGCAATAGAACATCTTTTAGAGTTTCTAAAATTTTATGGTCATACGTTACTTGAAAATCTGAAGGGAAACCTATTTCCTTAATACCAGAATATACAGCATGTTCAGGTACAGCTAAAACAGTGCAAGGTACTTTTGTGATTACATCACCTGTATTACTACCAATAGATACGGATTTTAAACCAGTAGAACCTTTCGTACCCATAATAATCAGGTCAATATTTTTTTCTTTGAATTGCTGTTTTATATGGTCGGTTAAAAAACCATAGAGTGCAATAGTTTTGAACTCATGTTTTACATTTAAGGGTAAATGTTCTATTTTATTCATTAGCTTGTTAAGCTTCTCATTACTTTCTACCAATAAGCTTTCTTCCAAAATCTCTGGAGATAGAAACATAGCGGTTTCTCCACTTGTATTAGTGTTAACAGAATTTACATGAACAATATGAAAGGTACAATGTGTTTTTTTGAAAAACGAAATGCCATAAAGCAAGGCATTCCATGCGTTTTCTGAAAAATCAGTAGGGATTAGTATGTTTTTCATTATAATGCTTATTAATAATAAGGAAATATTTTAAAATTTATTGAGGCAAAAAGATTACGGGAATATTAGAATGAAAGGCTATTTTTTTAACAATTGCTTCTCCTATAACTTTTTCCCAGAAGGTATGATGATGCCGAATAATACTTAGAATAGTAGAATCTTTATTACCAACATATGTGTTAAGACTTTGAGAAATACTTATTTCGAATGGTACATTTTTAAATGTATAATTTAAACCTGCAAATCTTTCCTTTAATACAGTCTTGTTCATATTTTGGGTATCATTCAAATTAAACTCTATGGCCACATGAACAATTTCAATTGGAGCTTTCCAAAGTTTTGCAAGTTCTATGATTATATCTAATTCGTTCTTTTTAAATGTTTTAGCGAAATCTGTGGCGAGAATTATAGTACGTAGTTTTTGAAAATTGTAACCACTAGGTATGGCAAAAATTGGAATATTTTTTATTGTTTTTAATACTTTAACCGTATTACTTCCTAAGAAAACTTCTTTAGCGCCAGTAGCCCCTTGTGTTCCCATCAATACTAAATCAATATCATTCTGGCTAACGATATCTTTAACAGCTTCCTCTAAAGTCTCTGCCATAGATACAGTGGTAAGCTTATGCTTTGGGTTTTTATGATTAATCTCAAAATACTTGTACATTTCCTCTAATTCTTGTTCAGAATGCTTTGAAAGAGAATCATAAATTACACCCAATCGTTGTTGGCTTTTAGTTCCTAATAAGTTTAAAGTTGAAGGTTCATAAGCATGCAATAGGTAAAAATGACAATCTAGATCCGCATATATTTTTAAGGCTGTAAAAATTGCATTCCAGGCATTTTCTGAAAAATCTGTTGTTAATACTATTTTTTTCATTTGATTTTTTTTTAAGATTACCTCGTTAAATTTTGCATAACTAAAAAAGGGACAGTAAGTGTTAGTCCGATTTCATCAATTGTAGAACGGTACAGCATATCTTCCAAAAATGAATGTCTAGAATTAACCATAACCAAAAGATCCATATCATTTTCTTTAATGTAGGACATAATAGCTTTAGCTCTATTTTCTACACCAGTTACAACAAATGATAGCATTGCGTTAGGTAATGATTCTTTTAAAAATTTCTTATTATCTAATTGTCTTAGGCTTAAATCTTCAAAATCAGATATATATAAGCTGTGTATTTGTGCTTTAAATTGTGCTGCCAACATATCTAAAAGTTTAAGTTCTCTTCTTTTATAGGGTAACATGTAGTCGTTAGGGAAAAGAATCTTTTTTGGTTGACTGTATTCGTACCCGTCTGGAATTGCTAAAACTGGACACTTTACATATTTAAATACTTGAACTGTATTACTGCCGAAGGTTATACTAGAGCTGGCGGTTTTACCTTTTGTGCCCATAATAATAAGGTCAATATTTTTGATGTTCACAAAATTATTGACCGCATCTACCAAAGATTCAAATGATGTGATTAACTCGTATTGATGTTTAGGATTTTGGGTTCGCTCCTTTATTTCCATTATGAGCTTACTTAGTTCATTTTCTGAACTTTTTTTAATGGCTTGTTTTTCTTCCTCAAAAGAATCAATATCTAAATTATGAAACGGGCCATATACTTCATCTGCGTAAGCATGAATAAAATAAAAATTCGTACGCTCATATTTAAAAAGTTGCAAAGCATACGAAATAGCATGATTTACATTACTTGAAAAATCGGTAGGAATTAGAATATGCTTCATAGTTTCTTTTTGCACTCTAAAATTATTTGAGTGCCAAAAGAAAACCTATGATATTTATCATGCAGGCTATTTAAGTTAAGAAATACTAGAACAGATTAGGTAACATATTTAAGCACTTTAAGTTCTTTTATATGTATGTTTCTACCTTCTATTTCAATAAGCCCTTCCTTCTTAAAACCAGAAAGTGTTCTAATTAAACTTTCAGTCGCTATACCTGCAACACTGGCTAGATCGGCACGAGATATTCTAATGGGCTCAGTGGTATCATTATTCATGATTTCGGCAAATTGCAATAAGGTTTGAGCGGTTTTTTTGCGAACCGAACTATATGCCATTTGTAAAAGCTGATGTTTAATGTCTGAAATATTATCAGATAATAGCGCCATTAACTCTAAAGGAATAGAGTGGTTTTCAGAAACAATTTGGAGTAATTGCTCTTTGGTGATAGAAGCTAGTTCTACTGGTTCTAAAGCAGTAGCGGTTTCTTGATTTACAACATTATTCATCAAAGAAGTAAAGCCTAAAAAATCATCAGCATGATATAAAGAAGTAATAAGTTCTTTACCATCTTGATCCATGGTATGGCATTTTACGACACCTTTTAAAATAAGATATACATTGGTAGAACGTATGCCTTCTTGGTAAATGGTATCACCTTCATTTATGATAATTACCTCGCCATTATCGTCAAAATAATTTTTAAGTTGATTAAGGTTTCCGATTTTATCAGGGTCGTCTACTTGTTCTTGTTTATTAGTGTTAATGTTGTGTAGTAATTTTGCCTTAGCCAGTCGGCTTTCAATGGCACTTATTAATTCTTCTTCTTCAAAAGGTTTGGTTAAAAAATCATCGGCACCAAGGTCCATTCCTTTTCGAATAGATTTATGTTCTGTAATCGCTGAAAGAAAAATAAAGGGAATATGTAATGTACATGTATCGCTTGATAGTGCCTCTATTACACCATAGCCATCAACTTCGGGCATCATAATATCACAAACAATTAAATCTGGTAGTTTTTCTTTTGCGCTTTCGATACCAATTTTACCATTTGCTGCAGTAAAAACTTGATAGCCATATAGCTCTAAAAGTTCTGCTGTGTTTTCCTTTAGTATAATATCGTCTTCTATTAATAAAATGGTTTTCATTAGGTGTTGCTTTTAATATTATTTGGAATTTGTATTGTAAACGTAGAACCGATATTTTCTTGACTTTCAAAAGTAAGTGTTGCATCTAAATTTGATAGGTGTTGTTTAGAGATACTAAGACCAATACCAGTACCTTGATTTAGCAATGCATTTTCAGCCCTAAAATAGCGATCAAAAATAAACTTCTGCTGTTCATCGGGTATTCCTATTCCTCGATCGATAACTGATAGGACCAAAAATTCTTTTTCAATGGTAAAAAGTATTTTTATAGTTGAATCTTCTGGAGAATATTTAATGGCGTTTTGCAGCAAATTAGATAATGCCAAGGCTAAGGTTTTCTCATCAAATTTTATCACTATCTCATCTATATTGTCCGGGTAACGAATTTGCTGTCCATTTTTAAGAAGCATATTGGCATCGTAAACTACTTCATTGATTACTCTACTTAAAGGAAAATCTTCAACTACATAATTTACTTTACCCAATTCTAAACGTTCTACAGATAGAAAATCGTTAAGAATTGTATCTAACTGTCGTACCTTGGATTTTATAATTTCTACGTGTTTGTCACGTTTTTCTTGTTGCTCGGTTTCCTTGTATTTTGAGAGTAAGGTTACAGAGGTGAGTATACTACTTAGAGGAGTTTTAAACTCATGTGAAACCAACGACAGAAATCGTGTTTTAAGCTCGTTGAGCTCTTTTTCCTTTTCTAATGCATCTGTCAATTGTTTTGTACGCTCTTGAACGGTTCGTTCGAGATGTTGAGTGTAGTTTTTGCGATCTGTAATGTCGGTAACCAATGCCATTACATAAGTATTTCCATAAAGTACGAAAGGATTTAAACCAGCCTCAACAGGAAATTCTTCCCCATTCTTTCTAAGGCCACTTAAATCGAGACCATTACCCATTTTTCTTTTTTCACTTTTCTCCATAAAACTAGAAAAGTGGTCTGAATGTTTATGGTGGTATCTTTTAGGTATTATGCAGTCTAATGATTTTCCTATGAGTTCGTCTTTTTCATAATGGAACATTTCTTCTGCAGAAGAATTGGTAGCTACAATTACTTGTTGCGTGTTTACGAGAATAATACCTTCAGAAATCCCTTCTGATAATAGATTGAAAATATTACTGTTTTTTTCAAAAACATTCATTTTTAAATATAATCCTTAACTGATAATTATCATAGTAAAGTAGTTATTATTAAAGTAATTTTTCTAAATATTAATTTCAATTTTTAAGATATGTTAAACTCGCAAAAATTTGGTATTGAGCTTTATGAGAATTTAGGAAAGTTGTTCTATGCCATGGCTAGTACAGATGGCACCGTACATATAAAGGAAGTTGATCATCTACGATCCTATATTCGCAGTTATTGGTTAGATATTGATACTATTGAAGATGAATACGGCTCAGATGCCGCGTTTAGAATTGAAACCACCTTTGACTGGTGTTTAGAGTACGAGAAAGAAGCTAAAGATTGTTTTATACAATTTAAGGAGTTTTATGAGGAACATGTAAAGATGTTTACACCAGATATAAAAAGGTTGACTTTGGATACAGCTACTGCTATGGCAAACGCCTTTGCAGGTAAAAATAAGGCAGAGTTGATACTTCTTTCAAAAATTGAAATCTTATTTAGATAAACCAATGCAATCAATCTTCATTACAGCTACAAGACTGATATTCGTCATAGTAATTTGATAATGAACCATCTACTTTGGTAGAACAATTTAAATTTAGAAATCATGAAAAACAAAATATTTCTATGGGTATTTATCTTATTGGTTGTACTACCCATATCTGCACAGGTTTTACAAAATATTGATGAAATAGCCCCTTTTGGTGAAGGTTTGGCAGCTGTTCGCAAAGGCCAACAATGGGGTTTTGTAAATGAAAAGGGTGATATGGTAATTGATTTCCGAGATGATATTTATTGGAACCCAAAAGCAGACGTAACTAAAACAGATGTATTAGGTGTAAAATACCCAATGTTTAATGAAGGTTTGTGTCTTATTAAGAATACCGTAGAAGACGGTGTGCCTGTATTTGGTTTTATTGATAAAACTGGAGCAGTGGTTATAGAACCACAGTTTTTAAATATTTTTCCCTTTAAAAATGGGTATACCACCGCTGTTTTTTTTGAGAAAAATTTTAAGGGTGAAAATGAATTTAAGTTAAAGATTTATGAGTACAAATTTTTTGATGTCCGTTTAAATACTGCTGGTGAGATAACAGATTATTTCGAAAAAAGAGACCATATACAAATGACGATTAAGCGTTATGAAATGCCTGAAATTAGAGTAAAAATTATTAATGAAAATTTGGTAGCCACTCAAATAGAAGGAAAAGGTTGGTCAATTAACAAATTGTAAGTAATAAAATAATACATATGGAAAGATTAAAAGATAAGGTTGCTGTTATCACAGGAGGTACCGGAGGTATAGGTTTGGCAACAGCAAATCTATTTTTAAAGCATGGCGCTAAAGTTGTTTTAGTTGATAAAAATTCTGAATCTATTGAAAAATCACGTGCGGAACTAAACCATAAAAATGTCTCTTATTTTCAAGCCGATGTTTCAAAGAAAGAAGATACGATCAAGTTTCTTGATCATTCTTTAGAAACCTATGGTAAAATAGACATATTCTTTGCAAATGCAGGTATCGAAGGAGTATCAAGTCCTATTTCAGAATACCCTGAAGATGTATTCGATAGTGTAATTGCTGTAAACTTAAAAGGAGTTTGGTTGGGTTGTCAATATATTATTCCAAAGATGGAAGATGGGGGCAGTGTCATTATCACATCTTCAGTCGCAGGCTTAAAAGGTTTTGCGGGTTTAGGCGCATATGTAGCTACTAAACACGCAGTTGTGGGTATTATGAGAGTTGCTGCTGTCGAGAATGCTTCTAGAAAAATACGGGTGAATACAATACACCCTGGTCCAGTTGATAATGAAATGATGCGTAGAATAGAAAGCGATATGTCTCCTGATAGTCCTGAGGTTGTTAAAGATGGTTTTATCGCAGCCGTACCTTTTGGTCGTTATGCTACTTCAAAAGAGATTGGTGAATGTGCATTGTTTTTGGCATCTGATGAAAGTAAATTCATTACGGGCTGTACACATTTAGTTGATGGAGGTATGCTGAATGCTTAAATGGTGATTCTACAAAAAGCATGAATGATTTAAGACTTGAATATATGAATGATATCATTTATATATTCAAGTCTTGTAATTAAAAATAGTACTTTAGAAATAAAATCGGCCTTTATGATAGTTCATAATTTAGGAAAGGAAAATTCAATTCTTAATCAGTTTATTTCGGAAATACGTGATTCGCAAGTTCAAAAAGATGCTATGCGTTTTCGACGAAATATTGAACGTATAGGCGAAGTTCTTGGTTATGAATTAAGTAAAGAATTAACATATAATCCGGCAATGGTTAAAACACCCTTAGGTGTTAAAGAAATGAATCTTAATCGAGATTCGTTGGTAATATGTTCTATTCTAAGGGCTGGTTTACCACTTCATCAAGGACTTTTAAATTATTTTGATACCGCCGAGAATGGCTTTATATCTGCTTTTCGAAAACATGAAGGAAATAGCGATAATTTTGAGGTAATCGTAAAATATTTTGCTGCACCATCTTTAGAGGGTAAAATATTAGTGCTTACAGATCCTATGTTAGCTACTGGTAGAACATTAGAAAATGTACTATTGACATTGAAAGACCATGGAACTCCAACAGCTATTCATATCATTTCGGTTATAGGGTCTCAGCAGGGTATTGAGTATCTAGATAATATCTTTCCAGGGCATACCCATTTATGGATTGCCGCCATTGATCAAGAATTAAATTCACGGGGTTATATAGTACCAGGTATTGGCGATGCCGGTGATTTGGCTTTTGGTGAAAAATTATAATAAACCTTAATTCTTATTTTTAGAGCGTTTCACCCATTTTACCGATTCATACCATAATACGGAAAAACCACCAACTAATAAGGATATTCCCAATTGATCAATGGATAGACTTTCAAATTCAAAAAAGTGTGTAAAAGCTGGAATATAAAGTAATAGTAGTGAAAGTGTTAGAGTGATTCCAATAATTAATGGAACCAAGGAATTCTTGTAATTCAGGGTGGTGAAAATGGAATAATAAAAAGAACGATTGACCAAGGTTAAAAAGATATTTGCAAATATTAAAACCATAAATACCATTGTTCTAGTTACACTTTCTGAGAAAACATTTATAACCGAATATTGATAAACAGAAAGTGCACCTAGTGTTATAATTAGACCTTGTATGATACTGGTAAATAGTTCTTTGTAGTTGAAAAATGTTGTTGAAAAAGGTCTAGGCTTTTTAAGCATCAGATTTTTCTCCATAGGCTCATTTTCAAAAATGATAGAACATGTAGGTCCCATGATTAATTCAAGTAATATAACGTGAGAAGGCGAGAATATATTTGGATAAACCCAACGCAATGCCAATGGAATAAACACGGTAAGAATGATCGGTATGTGAATTGAAATAATATATTGAATAGCTTTTTTTAAATTGGTGTAAATTTTTCTACCCATAGCAATGGCATCGACCATTTTAGAGAGGTCATCATCTACTAAAATGAGGGATGCTGCCTGTTTTGCTATCTCAGTACCCTTTTTACCCATGGCAATACCAATATGGGAAGCTTTTAATGCAGGGCCGTCATTGACACCATCGC
>TARA_R110002050_G_scaffold62488_2_pt1 | contig 15603 bp, 14 predicted proteins | sample TARA_R110002050 | Tara Oceans TARA_R110002050 (sample SAMEA4396988) | marine metagenome | biome: Polar Biome; feature: [DCM] deep chlorophyll maximum layer (ENVO:01000326); material: water (ENVO:00002006), including particulate matter (ENVO:01000060) such as... | depth 25 m
GTTTTGCCAATTTCTGGCTGTAAGACTATTTTGCCCATACCCAGATGGTTACTTTTAAAAGAAGACAGCTCATTATTTTCCTGGTCAACTATAATCCCTTCTGTTTCTGCCCCTTTGCCTTTATAGTTTAGATACTTAAAGCCTATGTTGCTCTTTATGTCGTTTACAAATGCTTCTCCTTCGGGGAAAAAATCCAAGGTTCCTGAATTCTCATCCAAAATTATGGATTTTGAAAAGCTCTTACTTTCGGTTTTTAATCGATAACCAATGACCTTGACATCATTTGGTATGTCAAATTTTACGCCGAAGGGCCTGCCTCTTTTTTGGTTGACCTCAATGGAATCGGAACCATCTTTCCAATTTAGGTACAACATCGCCTCGCCTTTATTCAGGCTGTCCAATTCGTTCGGGAATATCATTGAAGAGACAGTAAGCATTCCATGATTCAATTCCTTGGCAACTGTAATATCCCGAATTGGGTCGATCTTATCTTCTGGTCTTTTGAAATGAACCCAGTTAGATCGGTATAGAAATTAATTGTAACCATAAAATATTGATATTAGGACGATTCTGCCCAAAGGTGACCCCTTACTCCTGAAAAATTACGCAACTACGAAATACCAATGTTCATGTTATACGCTAGCTCGAACCGATGTCCTTTTTTTATATATATCCAATGGATACCTTGTCCAGTAGAGGGTTAAAATGGGTTGTTTTTTAAATGGAAAAAATAATAAGAATAAAAAAATAGAGATAAAGTTTCCTAAATGGAAATGGTGGCAAGTAAGTTTGGGATTGGGAATAATTTACATATTTACCAATGTAGATCCGATAGAACTATTACACGTAGCATAAGAACTGCTGAAATTTTGGCTAGAAGGTTAATGTGCTAAGGTTTCATTTGCAGATTGGCGAACAGATAGAATTCCTTTATCTCGTCAATTATCCTTTTTCTCGGATACTTGTTGCGAAAAAGATCGTTCAGTGACATATTGTGCAGAGCTTTCAAAAATTTTTTATATAAGCGGTCATCTTTTATGATGTTATCTTGGTTAAAGCTAGTTTAAAGGATTTCTAATAATGTTGAATTTTGTTTAATTAGACTTCAGTATTGTATTTACTTTTAAGCTGTTCGTATTTCTCTATATGATCTTTGGAATGATTTCCGAAATCGTCTGTAATATCATGTTTAATGTTATTAGCCTTTAGAAATATAAGGATTCTTTCTAATTCTTCAGGGGAGCCTTTTATTTCAATTCTTGCCATTTACTAATTGTGAATTTGAACATTGGTTTTAACTAGGGTCTGTAGAGGGCTTCCTTTTTTAGTTGTTGGTCTATTTTCAAGTTCTGTTTCCAAACTCGCCAAATTATCTTGGTTAAGAAAAAGTATTCAAATATTAAGCGGAATCGCCCTACTTTATTTGAGTTTTTATTTTTTTAGGGTTTTTAGTTTTTATATGTAATTAATTTATGGTCAGAAAACAAATAATCAAAGTTCAAACCACAAATCGCAGAAAGGTATGTCTTGTAAACGTTGTATAACTGGCTGCGCGAAATAAGTCTGTTGGGAAACAGAGGACTGAGTAAACAGGCTAAATTATGTCTTGAGAAATTTTAAAATTAGCTCCATAAATCAATTGTCTAATGGAGAAAAGCATTAATTCATATAGTGTATTAAAATCCAGATTGAAATAAAAAAGCGAGTCATTACAAACAAGGGTTTCGTCTTAAGAACTGCCCATCCAATTGTGGATAATATTATTCTTTGGGTAAGCATTCAATTGGCCCAACGAATCTTCTTTTGATGCTAAATTTCTTAAGGAGCTTTTTGCTTGTCCAAGGAATTTGGCTATTCTTTTCCTATCGCAGCTGAATTGTCAGCACCAACCTATAGGCCGACCTTTTCCTCTAAAGAATTATCATCATTACATTAACATTTAGATGTAGTAATCAAATATTGATATAGTGCAAAAAGTACTGGACACATCTTATTATACAACATGAGGTAGAATTGCTTACTTATCCTTGCATTACAATCCTCCTCGGTTTCCAATGATATCAAGATTATCAAATACTATAAACGAAAATTCTGTAATAACCTTAAGTGCGGAAGAAAGGTTAGAAAAAGCATGGCTGTGCGTACCATTTGGTAAGAAATCCAATTACCTAACTTATTGAATATACCGGCTCTTTGTCTTAGACTCCCCTTTGTAATTTCGCTACACTGGCTTATAACAATTTCAAAGTCGGCCCGAAGGTTTTCGGCAAATTCTCCCGAGTGAACTTCTACGTTCATTTCAATACTGCCATAGCAACTAAGACTGTTCAAGTTAAATGAGCCTATGGTAGACCATTTGTTGTCAACCACCGCAGCTTTACCGTGTACTACGGATTTGTTCCATTCAAAAATTCTCATATGACCGTCCAGAAAAGAGGAGTACAAATGTTCGGTTGCCCTACGCACCAAAGGCACATCGCTAACACCCGCTAAGATCACCGTTGTTTTTATTCCTCTTTTACAGGCTTTTTTCAATGCCTTTGCTATAATGCTTCCAGGCAAAAAATACGAGCCTACAATAACTATTTCCTTTTCGGCGTGAATGAAGGCGTTCGTGTAGGCATCACAAACTTCTGTTTTTCGCCGCAGCCAGTCGTTTTGTAAAATTCCCACGAGTGCGCTACCGGCCGAATGTAACACGGGCGGTATTTTTTTTGAACTCCCTTTTTTGAAAAAATAATCACTACACAATATTTGTAGATTCTTAGCTGCCGGGCAATTCAACTGAACGGCATAGTCCAACCAAGGTGCCGAAGCAGTGGTTCCATGGTATTTATCGGCAATATTGATTCCGCCTATCAATGCTATTTTTTTATCAGCGACCACAATTTTATGATGCATCCGCCTGCCGATATAAAAATTGTTCAAGGAGAACAAAGGCGAAAAAAAACGAAGTAAAATACCATGCTGTACCAAATCCTGGGCAAAACTATCGGGTAATGCAGCGCTACCATAGGCATCCAATAAGACATATACCTTTACTTTTCGTTGAGCAGCTTTCTTTAAACAGGAGGCTATACGGTTTCCCGTGTCATCGTTTTCAAAAATGTAGGTCTGTAAATGGATTTCCTTTTCCGCCTTAGCGATTAACTTTTCCAACCGCAAAAAATAGTCTTCTCCCGAATGGACCAACTCAACATATTTTGAATTGTCTGTAGCATTTTGAAATGCTGTTTTACTACGTTTTCTAAGTGCATATCGATGGTCCATCGCTACCCTTTTTTATACTGGTCGGCCAATAATGGCCTGTCAATCCCTTTATTTGGTCGCTTCAAAAAATAAACCAGTCCCATAGCACCCAAAATGGTTGTACCGGCAATAATAAAAGGATAATAAAACCCTCCCGCTATTAGCCAAGTCCCCAATACCGGACCCAAAATTTGACCGATACTGTTCGTGGAACTTTGAATGGATATATTCCTTCCCGTGTTTTCCTTGGATATCAATGAAACTGCCGAAAGCAGGTTTGGTGTTACCATGGCTCCCCCGGCTGCGAAAATTATAATAGTAACATAAATGTATAGTTCACCGCTCACAAAAGGGAAGACAATTAACGAAACACCGGAAATCAATAACCCCAATGTTATTTGCTGTTTTGAGGTCAGCATTTTTTCGCCATAGGTCGCAAATACAGGCTGTAAAACGGCCATTACAGAACCACAAAGCATAAAACCAATACCCACCTGATTGGTTGTAAAGCCCAACTCGTCCTTCCCATAAATTGAGAATACGGTCTCAAACAAGGTAACCACGAACTGCATCACAAAGGATAAGAGCAACAAAATGATAAAATAGTTACTCAGGGAAAAACTGAATTTGACCATCTCAGAACCGATACGATTTTTTATTTCGGTATTCTTCAGCCATTTTGTGATAATGAGCAGTACCACCATGCCCAAAAGAGCGGCCAAAATAAAAGGAACCGAAAAACGATCTAAATGAAATACTCCAAAGGAAAATTTCAAGTGTAGGTTCGTTTGTGACAGAAATCCCCCCAGAACAGGGCCAAATATCACACCGGAACTGATAGCCACCCCGGACCAGGCCATTATCTTGGTCCGTCGCTTTTCAGAGGTAATATCACTTAAATAGGCATTACTCACTGGAATGACCGATGATGTAAATATGCCACCTACGATTCGGGCTATATAAAGCATTGTAAGTGACGTGGCCAGACCGGTCAGCAAGTTCATCACGACGAACCCGATAAGACCTATTACGATCAAGGGCTTGCGACCATATTTATCGGAAAGCTTGCCCCAAACGATTACGAATAAGAGCTGGAACAGCGGATAAATGCTGGTCAACATTCCAATATGGAAGTTGATCTGATCCGTGTCCAGATTGTCCTTTAACGCCAATCTTTCCGTATAATACGGGAGGGTAGGCAATAAAATACCGTACCCGAGCATTACCACAAATAAACTCAACAAGACTAAAAATATCCTATTGCGTTTTTCCTTTTTGTTCATTATTTTTTCCCTATTTTCCTTTTCAATAACTGGGCATTAATAGCCACAATAACAGTACTCAAACTCATAAACACCGCACCAACGGCCGGACCCAGAACAAAGCCTGAGGAGTACAATACACCCGCTGCCAGCGGTATGGCCACTACATTATAGCCGGTGGCCCATATTAGGTTCTGGATCATCTTGTTATACGTGGCCTTGCCGAATAAAATCAAGTTGGCGATATCCTGAGGGTTGCTGTTTACCAAAATAATATCGGCGGTCTCGGCAGCGACATCGGTTCCGGAGCCTACGGCGATACCTACATTAGCTTTGGCAAGTGCGGGTGCATCATTGACCCCGTCCCCAGTCATAGCTACGAACTCTCCTTTGTTTTGTAGCTCTTCTACGATTTCCACTTTTTGATGGGGTAGTACCTCGGCATAATAGCCATCCAATCCTAGTTTGTCGCTTACGGCTTTAGCGGTTTTTTCATTGTCCCCTGTGGCCATCAACACTTTTATATTGTTCTTTTTGAAAACTTTGATGGCTTCGGCAGATTCCGATCTGATCTCATCCGCTAAGGCAATATAACCAGCCAGTTTTCCATCGATTAGAACAAAAACCACCGTTTCAGCGGCATCGCTATAGGCATCCTCGGGAATGTTTATTTTCTCGTCCCTCAAATAGCCGGGACTGACCACTTTTACTTTTTTGCCCTCTACATTTGCTTCCACCCCCTTGCCGGTAATTGCTTTGAAATTTTCAGGTTTTGGGATGGCAACTTTATCTTCCTTTACCTTTTTTATTATTCCAACCGCGATAGGATGTTCTGAACTTTGTTCCAAGGCACTGGAAAGCCTTAGGACTTCGTCAGTTGAATACTTTTCATCCACCGATTCAATACGGGTAACGCCAAAATCCCCTTTGGTCAATGTTCCTGTTTTGTCAAATAGTAAAGCGGATATTTTACGAGATTCCTCAAAGGCAGTCCTGTTGCGGATCAACAAGCCATTTTGCGCAGAAACGGCTGTGGAAATCGCCACTACCAGCGGAATGGCCAAGCCTAGGGCATGCGGACAGGCAATGACCATCACGGTAACCATTCTCTCCAGGGCGTACACAAACGGGAATCCTAAGATCAACCATACGGCCAAAGTGCCAAAACCAATGGCCAGCGCTATGTAAGTCAACCATTTTGCCGCCCTATCGGAAAGATTCTGCATCTTGGATTTGGTTTTCTGGGCTTCCTCGACCATTTTGATTACCTTGTTGAGATAACTGTCCTTTCCGGTATGTTCTACCTTGACTTTTAGGGTACTGTTGCCGTTTACCGAACCGCCGATTACCTTATCGTCCAACTCTTTTTTAACCGGTTTGGATTCCCCTGTCAGCATGGATTCGTTCAAGTAGCTGGAACCTTCCACAATAATTCCATCAGCAGGAACTTTTTCTCCAGGTTTTACCAGAATGATATCATCTTTCAATAAATCCTCCAATTTGATGTCCTCAATGGTTTCCCCTTTTACACGATGTGCTTCCGCAGGCATCATACTGACCAATAATTGTAGGGCTTTTGATGCTCCAAGGACGCTTTTCATCTCGATCCAATGGCCTAAAAGCATAATTGCGATCAGTGTTGAAAGTTCCCAGAAAAAATCTTCGCCCCTTAGTCCGAATACTGTGGCAGTACTATAAAAGTAGGCAACGCTTATAGCCATGGAAATTAGGGTCATCATTCCGGGTGCGCCCTTTTTGACCTCTGACCAAAAACCTTTTAAGAAAGGCCAACCTCCAAAGAAATAGACGATGGTAGATAGTGCAAAAAGGATATATGGGTTTCCTGGTAAGAGAAATTCATATCCGAAAAACTCCTGTATCATTGGCGAGAAGAACAATATGGGAATGGTTAGCACGAGCGTTACCCAAAACCGTTTTCGAAAATCGGCAATCATCATTTTGTGATGGTCGTGACCCATTTGACCGTGACCTGGATTATGACCTGAATGGTCGCCAGAACCGTGATCCATTTTACTATGATCCATCTTGCTATGGTCGTCGGATTTTGGATCTTCCATTTTCGAGTGATCCATTTTCGAGTGATCCATTTTTGAATGGTCATCTTTGTCGTGATTCATTTTAGAATGATCCATTTTTTTGTTCTTTTGCTCTTCGTGATTGTCCATTGTATTCTATTTAAGGGTTATCGTAATTTTTTTCGCATTGCTTCCGAGATGTTCTCGGCATATACTCCGTAAGCATCTACCAAAATGCCTTTAACTCCGTTTTTGGAAGATATGGCATATAATATGCTATTGTCATCGGTACTGCTCATGCCTTCAAAACGGTACAGTTCATCCACTTCAAATTCTTCGGGATGGATATTTATTTTCAGTGTCGCACATTCCAGGCACTCCGGCTTTAAGTTGAAATCATAAGTGTATCCTTTTTGTTGGAGATCGTTTATGGCTTCTGAAAGGGTATCGTAATTGTTCATCTTTTAGTTATTTATAAGTCATCGTAAAATAGCTGCCGTCTTTCTCGGTAAATTTCTGGAATGATAACAAGTTCTCATTTGTAAGTTTTTCACTTGCAACATAGTCCAATTGTTTAATTCGTATACCAATGGCGTAGGCTTTAATATTGATTTTGGATTTGATTGTTTTCCCACTTCCGTTAGATACCAATACCCGGTCATAAATTTTAATCTTACTGTTGGAACCAAAGAAGTTCAACAATCCCGAATCAAAGCTCATTTCGAGTTCAACATTCTCCAAGTTCGCTAGATCATAGAGTTCCTTGAAATTTTTGGACACTGTATTGATTTCGGTTTCCTTTGATTTTGGGTTTGAAAACGGAAATGCCATTATCAAAATACTGGATTCATCCGGTTTACATCGGTAAGTGGTGGTATATTTATCGGTCGAGGTACCATTTTCATCAAAAAGTTCGGTTACAACCTCAATTTCATAATATCCATTGGCTTCTTTTAGCCTTCCCGCTTTAAAGGTTTGCTTGTTCAGAAAATCGCCATTGTTATTGAAATTTTCCCGTACCACCAGTCTATCGGACAATTGTCCAATCAACATTTTATCTTGTGGGTATGCGGAAAAAATCATAAAAACGTATACTATTAAGTGCAATCCTATTTTCATATGTGGCGCATCAATTCTTTTACTTCCTTGGCGATTATATCGCTCAAATCAATTTTATTTGACTGATGTGGTATCGTGTTGCAGGTAATGATATCCTCCACATAAGCGTCCCACAAATCTTGATAGGCATTTCCTGAAAATACGGCATGAATACCAATGCATATTGCAGGTTTCATTCCCGCACTTTTCAAATGCCCCGTTGTTTCTATCATGGTCCGGGCAGTAGAAATAATATCATCAACCAAAACTGGTGTCGCATCCTTATATTTATCTACATCGGGCACGGAAACCTCAACATTGCGGTCGCCATGACGGATTTTTTGTAGTACGATAAATGGGACACCTGCCTTCTTTGCCACATCGGAAACCCATTGCTCACTTTCAGAATCAGGTCCGATAAGTACCGGATTATAAATGTTCTCCTTGATGTATTTGGAGATTTCGTCGGCCGCATGAATGACCCTGTTCTGAATGTTGTATACCTCGCCCAACGAAAGTATTCTATGCAAATGAGGATCAATGGTGGTAATGCTATCTGCAAAACCAGATATCAATTTTCCGAAAAACCCAGAAGTGACCCCTTCGCCCTCATGAAAAACCTTGTCTTGCCGCATATAGGCTAAATAGGGAGCTACCAAGCATGTGCACATCGCGCCCAAAGATTTTGCGGTGTGGCTTAAAAAATACAATGGCAATAGTTTTTCATCGGGTTCGTGCAAGGTGCAGACCATGACCACACATTTGTCTTTTACATCGGAAAGGATACGAGTATAGGATTCCCCGTCCGGAAATTTGCGTATGGTGCAGTTCCCGATTTCCGCTTTCATTTTCTCTGCTAACAATTCCGTGAGAACTTGGTTTCCCGGAAGACTGAATAATATAGTTTTCATTTTGTTTTTTATTTAATAGTTATAATGTCGTTATGACTGTTCTTGTACTCTAAGGCGTAATTTAATTCGCCCTGCGATTCTGCAAAAAGCGTATATAGTAAGTCGTCTTTTTCAATTTTATCATTCAAATGCACATTCAATAATATTCCAGCAGATTTAGATTGAGGTGCGCCTGAAAGTTTGGCGAGCTTTGCTATTTTTCGATTATCAATACGTTCTAGGCTGCCTGATTTTTCTGCTTTAATTTCAATTTTATAAGGTGCTAAAACTGGTTTTGAAAAACGGCCTTGGGCTTTACAAATGGCAAGGAATTTTTCATATGCTTTACCAGATGTAAGTACTTCTTTGGCGGTTTCAGTTCCTTTTCCTTTTTCGACTTTCCCCGAAAGCTCTATAAGTTCTCCAGCCAAAAGCAATGACCTATCCATTAAGTCCATTGGTGCATCTGTCTCATTTTGTAAAACCTTCAATATATCGATGGCTTCCAAAGTTGGACCAATGCCTCTCCCTACAGGTTGCGTGCCATCAGTAATGACCACTTTCACATTCAACCCGACAACGTTACCGACAGTTTCCATATGATTTTTTAGCTTTTCAGCCATTTTTGAACTTCTAACTTTTGCAGTTTCTCCCACGGGAATATCAATAACAACGTGGGTTGAACCTGCCGCAGCTTTTTTTGAAAGCACCGAAGCTATGAGCTGTCCTTCACTATCAATATCCAAGGCTTTTTCAATTTTAATCAGAACATCATCGGCAGGGCTTAATTGCGCTGTACCACCCCAAACAAAACAACCACCTTCTTTTTCCACCACAGCCGTTATTTCTTCAGGAGAGAGCGTCACATTGGTCAGAACTTCCATAGTATCTGCTGTACCTGCGGGCGAAGTAATGGCTCGCGAGGACGTTTTAGGCATTGTAAGTCCATAAGCAGCGACAATGGCTACCACCAATGGTGTTGTTCTATTGCCAGGTAATCCGCCTATACAATGTTTATCGACAACGATTTTTATATTCCAATTCAATTGCTTTCCAGAGGCAATCATTGCTTTTGTGAGATTGGATATTTCATCAATATCCATTCGGTCGCCTGCACACGCTGTGATAAATGCAGAAAGGTGTATGTTGGAATAGTCGCCTTCAACGATGTCGGTTATGACTTGGTTGTAGGCGCTAAAATCCAGTTTTTGGTTATAGATTTTTGCCCTGACGTGGCTAAACGATTCTATAGGTTCCAAATGGGAAACATACAAGGTGTCATTGTCGGAAACATTCAACTTTTTTGCAGCTGCATCTGAGAGCCCTATTTCGTCGGGCCGCAGTATATCAGAATTTATAACATTAAGACTTGCTACAATTGTATGGGGTGCCTTTGATATCCTTATTCTTGTGAGCGCTTCAAAACCTTCAGAAATACACACGTGGCAGTCCTCACGCATATACACCACATTTTCGTTTTGGGTGTATATTCCAAGATGTTTGTATTTTAAAATATTTAAATGTTGTTCCATAGTTTATTTTATTTCTTCAATGCTATATAATTGCGGGATTTCGGCGTTCCAATCATAGGTTTCCTTTATACCTATTTGTAGTGCTTCTCCACTTTCATTTTCACCGTGCACTATGAAAACCCGCTCGGGCTTATTTTTTATTTTGCTCATCCAATCCATAAGTTCAGCGTGGTCTGCGTGCGCCGAAAGTCCTTCGATTTCCGCAACTTCCATATGAAAAGGAACTGTTTTGCCATATATCTTCAATTCCTTATCGCCTTCCAGTAATTTTCTTCCACGGGTTCCTTCGGCTTGATACCCCACAAAAAGCAAGGTGTTATTTGGGTTTTGCGCCTGTGTTTCAAGGTAGTTGAGCATTCTGCCGCCAGTAAGCATTCCACTTCCTGCAATCACGATTTTTGGTTTGTTGTCGGTTCGTAATTCCATAGTTTCCCGATAACTACTTACGACCGTGAACTGTGAGCACATTTCATCACATTCATTGTCCTTTAATCTGTGCCAATCCCTTGTGCGGTGGAAGAGTTCTAATACGTTAGCTCCCATTGGGCTGTCCATTATCATCGGGACTTTAGGGATTTTGTTTTCTTTTAGTAACCTCCAGAAAATGAGCATCATCAACTGGGCACGTTCTACCGAAAAACTTGGGATAAATATGCTGCCGCCTCTATTGATGGCGTCATTGACCAATTTTTCAATCTGCGGAATGGCTTCCACTTCGTCAGGATGAAACCTTCCACCATAGGTCGATTCTATAAAAAGTACATCAGCTTTTTTAGGTTTTAATGGCGAATAGAGTAATAAATCATTGGTTCTACCAATATCTCCAGAAAAGACAAAACGTTTTCCGTTTACGTCCAACTCGATGAATGTTGCACCCAAAATATGTCCGTTATACTGAAAACGAGCTTTGATACCTTCAAGCAATGGAATCCATTGAGATTGGGGAATCGCTTTAAAATGCGGTATGGTATTTTCAACATCCTTTAAATCGTAAAGTGGTTCTGCGGGACTATGTTTGGAATAGCCTTCCTTATTGGCACGTTCAGCTTCTTGTTCCTGGATTTTTGCACTATCGTTCAAAATGATCTTGGCAATGTCCAATGTAGGGTTGGTACCGTAAATGGGACCTTTAAATCCTAGTTTTACCAACCTGGGCAAATAACCTGTATGGTCCATATGGCCATGGGTAAGCAATACCATATCGATTTCTGAAACCTCCACTGGCGGATATTCCCAATTTTTTAGCCGCAAATCCTTAAGTCCTTGAAATAGTCCGCAATCTATAAGGACTTTTTTATCCCCTGTATCCACTAAATATTTTGAACCGGTTACCGTACCTGCTGCGCCCAAAAAGTGAATGTTTATTTTGTTGTTGTTCATTTTTTTAGTTTAAAAGTGTTGCAAATAATTTTACTGTATCTTCTGAAATCTTTTTATTGCTAGTATCCAGAATCACTATTACCTTCTAACCATTACTCTTGTTTATTCACCTGTTTACGGACTTCAAGGCTCGTGCTTTCACAATTCCAAATATTAAAGTCCCCCACAACAGGAAGGTGCGTTCCCTTTGTCTTGGTCCGATTTGCATAATTCCGCTATTTCTTTGTACAGTTCATGAAAGTCCTTTTTGATAAGAAGTGCCAGTTTCTTTGCGGATTCAGGCTCGGAGTTTACCATCTCCAATAGTGTTTCAAAGGCCTCTTCAAGTAACCTTGGTTCATCCTCCATGGCTTGGTAAAATGGCTCAAGGTCTATTTTGTTCTGTTTTTGTAGTGCTTCTGTTTTCATTTGTATTCTATTTAAGATTAATAAATGTTTATTTACTTATTTTTCATTTTAATGCGTGGCACATAATTTTTCCGAATCTTCAAGAATGTCTTTTTGTCGCCGTTTGGATATACCTATTTGTTCCAATAGTGAAGGGCTTTTGTTAATTTCCTTGCAGAGCACAATGCCTTTTTCCAACAATTTATACTTCTCGGTCTTTGTCAATGTTGTTAAAGAGGTTAAGGGATGTAGGCCGGATTTGTCTATCCGTTCTTTTAGACCGCCCCCCTTAGGATAATCCCAACTTGTGAGCAACAACCCAACACAAGTTCCATATTGTATTGCATCTGTCGTGAAGCGGGTGTTAGTATATACACCACCTTGATGGAATTTGGTTTCATGGCCCTGCTGTTTCTCCCATTGTTTTTCTACATCCAAAAATCTGGATTGGATATAGAGTGGAATCTTTACATTGCAGTACCTGCCCTGATCGCTATGATATTTGCATTCGATCATATAATGTTTATTGTCTTTTTGGGCTATCACATCCACTTCGTGCTGTACACAATTGCCCTGAACAATTACCCCGACTTTTGTGTCAAAACCTTCGTGTGCCAATAGTTTACCTACCAGTTTTTCAAATGGATAACCTGAAGGACCAAGTTCCATAAGTGCCTTTTTAAGCTTATATCGAGAGGCATTTACCCTAGCCTTGCCTTTGAGCATCCTGAACGCCATTTGATATATCTTTTTGGTAGTCATTCCATCGTAAACTTCCTTTACAATATCTTGAACTATCTCTTCCACCAACAATTTATCGGTTCCAGCCCGTTCTAATGAAATTCTTACCTTTTCTATTTCAAAAGGTGCTTTGTCCCCGTTTGCTTTTATAATATTTATCTTATCCATTGATGTGTATTTTTTTAATATTGGCCAAAGCAAAGACTATCAAGAAAAAACTTAAAAATATTTCTAACATAACAACGAATCTGGCTACGTCAGAAGTTGGAATAATATCGCCGTAGCCTACTGTTGAAAAGGTAATCACACTGAAGTAAAAAAAGTGGTACAAATTATACATGTACGAGTTTGAATAATCGGGAACACCTTCAAATGTGGTAGGACTGAATTGAAAAAGACAGGCATAATCGGTTGCAAAGGAGAAAATACTTATGGCGATTATCAATCCAAAAACCCAAAGCAATCTCTCCAATGAATGACAGATCTTTATCAATTTCGACAGTCGTTTCAAGGTAGTCATCGTAATCACTATGGTCTTACCCAATGCGGCTGTTATTATGATAATGTGGAATGGCAAAGTACTATGATCGATTGATGACATTAAAACAACATAGAAGATACCGATTCCCAAAATGGTGAAGAGTGGCAAGACCGTTCTTCCCAACAATAATTTGTAAAAGGGCTTTTCTTGTATTTGATTTAAGCTATCCGACATCGAATTATACTTTTTTTTAAATTTTAACCGTCATTACTGGAAGTGCGGAATGGTTGGCTATACCTTCAGCGATACTTTTGGAAAACAAACTCAAAAATCCCGTACTGCCGTGGGTGGACATAGCAATTAAATCCGTTGGTTCGTGTTTAACAAACGTGTTTATGCCAATTTCCACAGACGGTTCGTTATTGACGTACATGGAATAGTTTTTCAAATCGGGAAACCTCTCCAAAAATCTCTTGATCGGATCCAGACCTGCTGCTATACTATTGGTATCAGTTTGGGTATTGATTCGCAACAAACGAATATGGGCATTGCATTTTTTCGCAAGTGAAATTACATGCTCGAAAGCACCACTCACATCCTCCATAAAATCAGAAACAAATACTATATTTTTAAAAGGGAAGGAAACTTCGTCCTCCTTAACCACAATTACGGGTACATCTGATTTTCTAATGATTTTTTCCACATTGCTACCCAATAATTCCCTCACGGTTCCTTTGGTGCCACTGCTTCCTGTAATGATAAAATCATGATGAAAATGACCGGAATGTTTTAAAATATTGGTTGTTTCTATTTGGTATTCCAAGAATGTTTGGCATTTTAAGCCTTCCTTTTCCGCCTTTTTCTCCAATTCCCGTAAGGCGGATTTGGCCGCCCCAATTTCCCTCAAGGTATCAGGGAATCTTTTTTCTTTTAGCTTATCCAGTTTTACCCAGTCTACGGGGGTATGTATCAAGTGAAAGAAATGGATTTCCGCTTCATACAGCTTGGCCATTTCAATTCCCAAATTAGCTGCTTTGGTACAGTTTTCGGAAAAATCGGTAGGAACTAGTATATTTTTCATAGTGATTGTTTTATATGATTTATAAATTTAAAAGATTAAAAGAAACTTGTCGTTTTAGTTATTAGCAACTTCGTTTCCCGAATGGATTTGTTTTTCAAAGCACTCCAGATTATAAATTGTGGTGTCCGCAATGTTTGTTAATGCAGTATCGGTCAAGAAGGCCTGGTGGCTCGTTATCAGAACATTGTTGAAAGTCATTAAACGTGCAATCACGTCATCCTGAAGTATTTCATCCGAATGATCTTCAAAGAAGAGTCCTTCCTCTTCTTCATAGACATCCATCCCAAAATACCCAACTTTTCCCGATTTTAATCCTTGAATGACAGCTTTGGTATCCACCAAACCACCTCTACTCGTGTTGATAAGCATTACTCCTGGTTTCATAATTGAAATATGCTTGGCATTGATCAAATGTTTGGTGGAAGGAGTTAAAGGAACATGTAAGCTAATGATATCAGATTCACTGCATAGCGTTTTACAATCAGTATAACAAACTCCATATTTTTCTACCAGGGTTTCATTTTCAGAGGTATCAAAGGTCAATATTTTACAGCCAAAACCATGGAGTATTTTAACAAGGATAGCCCCTATTTTTCCGGTACCCATTACCCCGACAGTCTTTCCGTTCAGGTCGAACCCCGTGAGTCCGTTCAACGAGAAATTCATATCCCTGACCCTATTATGGGCCCTAATCAGTTTTCTGTTCAATGCAAGTATCAACGCCATTGTATGTTCTGCGATGGCATAAGGGGAATAGGCAGGGACACGGGCTACTTTTATGCCCAGTTCGGTAGCCCTTTCGATGGCTACGTTGTTATACCCCGCAGTACGAAGGGCAATGTACTTAATGCCCAAAGCACCTAATTTTTCAAGTACTTCGGCCGAAGCATCGTCACTCGTAAATAGGCTCACTGCATCTGCTCCCTGAGCCAAGGAAACAGTGATTTCGGTCAGCCGTACATCAAGTAGGTTAAGCTCGTGCTTGCCTTTGTTTGCTGCTACCAAATGGGGCTCTTCAAATTTGTGGGTGCTGAATACCGTTGTTTTCATTTTGTTTTATTAAAATTTATTGTACTAATTCTTGGAGTTCTAATAGTCCTTTTAAAGAGCCCATTTAGTTTTTCCATTTCCAGTTTCTGATCTCGGGCATATCCAAACCGTTTTTACGGATGTAATACTTGTGCTCGATCAGCTTGTCCTGCATTTCCTGTTTTAGATAGGCCACATCATCTCCCAGGTTCGGCAACCTGACCAAGACATCCTGTACTAAATGAAAACGATCCATATCATTTAGAACCGTCATATCAAAAGCGGTCGTGATAGTTCCTTCTTCTTTATACCCCCTAACGTGAATATTGGCATGGTTCGTTCGATTATAGGTTAACCTATGTATAAGCCAAGGATAGCCGTGAAAAGCGAATATGACAGGTTTGCTTTTAGTGAACAACATATCAAAATCGGCGTCC
>TARA_R110002050_G_scaffold37148_8_pt1 | contig 15599 bp, 17 predicted proteins | sample TARA_R110002050 | Tara Oceans TARA_R110002050 (sample SAMEA4396988) | marine metagenome | biome: Polar Biome; feature: [DCM] deep chlorophyll maximum layer (ENVO:01000326); material: water (ENVO:00002006), including particulate matter (ENVO:01000060) such as... | depth 25 m
TATCAATAGTAGTTTCTTTTACATCTGAAACTGGAGATGTAGAACTATAGAAAATGGAAATAATTTCATGGGGTTCAACTTTAAAAATTGAGGTATCTACAAAACAACCCATGGTACCTGGGGATCTTTTTAGAAGTGTTTCATTTAAAATTTGACCTCGGGTATTAGATGATATTTGTATTCTAATAGCAAAACCTGAGGTATTGCTAAAAGTAGAATACCCACTAAAGAATGATGTTGACCTAAATGTTAATTTTAAGTCTTGGGGAGTGTTGGATTTAATTTTTAATTGGTTACCACCAATTACCTCAAAAATACCTTGGGAAGTAATATTAGGCATTGATGTAATTACATTCCTATATGTAGTATCTAATGTTATTGAACTAGCATTAAATGAAATTGAGGATAAATCATCTGGGGTTCCTTTAAATGGATTTTTAAATCTATCTTGTGTAGTAGCTATAGCTTTACTCCCACTATACTCACCATCATAAAATTCTCTTTGAGTATCTTCTATAATAGTTTGTGACCCTGCTATAGTATCAAAAGTATTATTGTAGGATTGTGTAATTGAGGTTTGAGTAAAATTAGGTGATCCTGTATAGTTAAATTTATCAACAACACCTCCTACTCCTCCTTTAACTTTAACTACATCAATTGATGAGGTTAATTCAAGGTTTTCAAATATAAGAGGAGTGTTTAGAACACTTTCCGGAGATTTAGCTAAGGTTGTTTTTGTTGTTATATCCGGTGGAGTGAATCTATTTCGCTCCAGCATATGTTGTTTAATTACTATTCCGGTAGATACACTAGTACGTGCGGGTACATAAGCTTTTATGGCCTTAAATAAGGAATTATCTATATATTTTATTAACCTAACATAATCATAAATATTTCCCTCAGTATATTTTTGGAAGAAATACTCTGAGGATTTTCTTAAATCAGGATAATGGTCTGTTGAGGAGGATATAAATCTAGGATCTGCTAAAGCATCACCAATTATACCATACCCAAATGCTTGAATTATATCATCATTAAGGTTATCTTGTGGGGAAAATGCTACCTCTAAGTTTGTATTGTCTTCAGTATAGCTTCTACTAACTTCATAATCTTGCCCTATACTAATTTGGTTAGATAGAAGATTACCATAATTATCATTATTAGAATTTTGAATTTTATTTGAAATCCTATTTCTAGCTCCTACTGAAGGTTGATCTAAAAAGTAAACTTCTGTGTTAGGTTTAGAGAATGTCCTAGTAGTTTGATTTTCATAATATTGTATATGATAATTACTTGAGGTTATATTTCCTGCAGGATTTACAAATGATCCTGTGATTAGTAGGGATGATTTAGCTGATACTGCAGGATGGAAAGAAGGATATGATATAGTATGGGATGAACTTATTAAGGTTGTAAATTTATCTTCTAATTCATTACCTAAAGGTGCTCTAAAATTAACTATATCAAATGAACTTTCTGAGCCTGTAATGTTATTTCCTTCAATACTTTCAGGATTCATTACAAAATCATTAAATACAGTTTCAGGAATATTATTCGAATAATATCTAAATTCTTGAAATGAACCCGAAAACATTTTACTAGGATTGTTAAGGGTATGAGTACCAACATTTGATCCACTTACTAAACCTCCTAAGTAAATACCATCATGAGACCCTGTACCAAAAATATTCCAAGATTGGTTAATTGAAGATGAAGTAGAACCATTAATTGAAATGCTAGCACTACCTTCAAATGCAATTTGATTTCTATCTGTACCATTATATATTTTATTTTTTACATATAAAGTATAATTAGTATCTGTAGTATGAACACTAGCAGAAGGGTGGGCATCTCTTTGTAGCATTACACTCCACCAACCTCTATCATAAACTGGTAAATAGATGTCATCCGATACTACTGTTCCTCCTTCTGAAGGAGACCCTGAAATATAGAATCTAACTACCCCCCAATCTTTATAGGTATTATTACTTGACCCTGAATATGAACCTGTAGCTGAACCTGTATAAAATAAACCTATACCAAAATCAAAATTAGTAGAAGTTTCATCTCCGTCTGATTTTTTAACTGCTAAAGATTGACTAAAGAATTCCCCGGCATATGATGATGAAGGGTAACCTGTTGTTTTAAATCTAAATTGTAAATTATCTGGGACTATATATTCATTATTTTCTATTCTATTTCTCTCAAGAGGCATCCAAGGTATAATAGCAGATGCACTTGCTACATTTTGAGTTGATATTGGGGAAAATTCATAATTATATCTATTATACCAGTAGTCATAATCATCAGTATTATCTTTATTTTTACCTCCAAATTCATTTATTCTTAATATTGTGTCAGGAATACCCCAAATATTAATTAATTGTCTCAATCCTGAAACTGAACCTTTCTTTTTAACTAAGTAGGCCATATTATGGTAAAGTCTTTTATAAATTTCTTTACTAACTTTATCAATAGGATATGGAAATCCTTTTTCACCTAATTGCTGAACATAGTGTATAAATGAATAGGAAGGATTCCAATAATTAACTATGGTACCATTATTAATAGCTATATAATTATCAATTATCTCATCCCCAATAGGAGGAACATAACTACCATCTTCTTCCCCAATTAAACCTATGTAATTATTTTGATTACTAAAATTATTCCCAAAACCCTCATAACCTAGAGATTTAATAGCATCTTCGGCTATTTTTAAAGGGATACCTTTATCTAATTCATTTGTGGTGTTGGTTTTTTCAGATACTGATTTAGTGTAAAGCCAAATTTCATCAAAATGTTGACCTACCATGTTGGCAAAGTCTATATAATTATTATTATCTTGGTTTTCCCTTATAAATTCTGGGATAGTGTAGTATAACCAATTTTGATTATCACTATCATATAAGGAAGCACTTAAGATAATACCTCCATAGTTTGAGGATCCTTCAATATCACTCCCCATCCACTGTAACACTTCAGTACTCCCAGTATTTTGGAGAGGGTGAGGGAAAGATGAATTAGGGGTTTTAGGATATGCTGATGAGCCTGAATTATAAAATAAAGAATATTCATAACCATCAAAGTTTTTAATAATAGTTTCTATGTTTGAGTTAGCTGATGCTAAACTTGATGATACCTGAATTGAACTACTAGTAGGCCCTGTAATAGAGGATTTAATTATATTTATGTCATCTTCATAAGATTGAATTTGACTTATTTTTTCATAAAAGTTTTCTATTCTCTTCTTAGCAGAGGAGAAATTTATAAATTCATCAAAGGTATTGAAAGAATAATTAGGAGTTATCTTTACACCCTTTTGATTTAATATATTTTGTAAATTATTATTAGAGCCTGTTGTTGAAGCATTTAATAATTCTGATTTTGATTTTAGGGGGGAGGAATTATTAACAAAATTTTTAATATCTAAATTATGATTTGGACCTTTAAGATACTGTATATTGTCTATTCTAGATGGTATATTATTAAAAAATTTAACCTCATAGGCCTGTGTTTCTGCTACTTTAGTTGCAACATAAATTTCATCTTTTAAAGAAATTGAGGTAGGTAGAGCATTATATAGTTTAATTAGTATTGAGTATTGGGGTGTAGAAGTATCTAGTAATAAGTTTACTGCTATGTTATAATTATTATTAAGAGATGAAATATAAAATTCATCAAAAAAATCAGCACTATCAATTTTTGATTTTAAATCATTAAAAGTTGTTTCTAAATCTGTATTAGAAATGAAATTAGAATTAAGTTTTATTTCAGTTCGATCTGGGGAAATTTCAGAAATAAATAATAAATTTGTTGGAGAAGTTGATAATTCATAATTAATAAAATTATAAACTGCATATAAATTTCCAGCGTCATATCCCCTCTCAATTAAATCATTTGATGGGTCTATTTGAATTGTGTCAGTATTGTTTAACCCTGAAGTATCAGAATTTTTAGTAATTGTCCAATTATTATAATCATATAAAACATCTAAAAGTGAATTATTTACATCATATATAAATAATTCGACTTTATTAATATCTGGGGAGAATGATCCTATTATATCTTTACTTGGTATGAGTGATTGATCAGATAATTCAAACCCATCATTAAGTATTAAGGATGGGGGGATTTGGGATATAGAAGATGAGAATTTGGATTCCATATTTTAATATAATTTAAATTTTTACCACTTTATATGGTTTTATCTATTGTTAGATTTTTAGTAACATTTAAGGCTTCATTTTGTCTCAATTCTAAATTTTCTTCTCTTAAGGAAGCTATTTCATCTAATAAGACTTGAACTTCACTTGAAATATTATCCACATTAGCATATTCCCCACTAGTTTTAGCTAAATATTCATGAGATTCTATATTTCCTAATTTAGGTATATCATAAAAGAACTTATCATATAATAACCAAAAGTCTTTTAGGGTAGCCAAGTTTAAATCAAAGAAAGATGGATCAGGTTTAGTTATGAGTTGGGAGAATTCAGTATCAACTGTCTCATTAAATTTATCCTTATCAAATACCTGTCGGTTTAAATTTGCTGATTGTTTCATCCTTTAGATACTTTAAATAGTACATTTTCATCAAATACCTTAGTAGTATTATCTAATTTGGTTTTTATTAAAACAGTATAATATCTTTCAGGTTCTAACCCACTCATATATACATCAAAATAACTTGAAGTTTCATCAGCACTTATTTTAGTGTAAGAAGAATCAAAATTAATTACAAATTCATTAGTGTCTGTATCTTTTATAGCATATGATGATACTTCCTCAGGTAAGTAATAATTTTGAGTGTAATATGATGAGGTTATAAATTCTCTGTCTGGGTATTTTGGGATAGCTGCTAATCTAAATCGAGCTATACTTTCGGGATAATATATTCCTGTGTTATTATATATGTTTATAAAACTTTCGGCTTTGGATAGTATAGTATTTGTTGAAGATCCTGTGTTAAATATATAATCATCCCATCTGAATTCTAGTTGTGGGGGGTATATTGTATTAGTATCAATACTAAAATATCTAAAAGTATGTGAATTATTTAAGGAAATATTAAATTCATCAATTGGTCCTTGTTTTATAATGAATCCATTATTAGGGAAACCATTATTAGAATCTATAGAATTACTATTCCAAGTGTTAATAGTATTAGTAACATCTAGGGAGATATCAATATTATCACTATAATTAAAAGATTGGGAATGTACAACATTTAAACCTAAATTTGAACCTGTATACCAGGTACCACCACCAATTTTAGTAGAATATGAAGCTGTAGAGTAGGTGTTGAATGAAGATGTAGCCCATTCTGTAGAACCTGAATATGCTTGATATTTCCAACTTACCCCATTTGAAGTTATTGGAGAATTTCTAAAATGTCCCGTCCCCATATCCCAACTTCCGGATATTGGGTATGAATATAATTTAGTATTTGTATTTAAACCTGTAACAGTAGCTGCATAACTATTTAGATAGGTTTTAAATGATGATCCTGAGATTTTATTATTAATAATGTCAGAAATTTCTGATGTTGAGAAATCTATTAAATATCTACTAATATGGGGGTCTCCCTGATATATATAAGTAGAGGCTTCTGCGATTTGATCTAAACCTGTATTCATACTGATGTTTTCAGTATAAATTGAAGCATCTTTTGTTGGAAAAAGTTTGTATACTGCCATATTTTTTTTATTATAAAGGTACTACTCTTCCCTTAATATCTGTATTTGGAAATTTAACTTCGAAAATCATAGGATCTAATGAAGGGTAGATTACATTTTTATTAGTAGCCCCTGGGATATCATATGCAAATTCGCTATAACCATAATTTACCCCCTGTTTATTTAGGATTACTATATTTTGTACAGTTTGTACTCCCTCTATTTTATCTAATAAAATGTATAAATCTTTTAACATAATAGGTTCATTAATTTGCCATTTATCTATATTAAAGAAATCTATTAAAGCATCTATACATTTAGTAATTACTTCATTATTATTAAAATTTGGTAATGCTATAATATCAAATTCAATTCCTATATTAATGACAAAAGCATCTTTAATTTTAATAGAATCATTAATCATTCTATATTCTGATAAGTAAGTTTTTAAGTTATTTTTTAGAGTTTCGGAAGCTGATCTTAAGTTTTTATTTATATTGTATGATAAAATATATAAATCTAAAATTGTTGGTTGACTATTAGAAGATACATCTGAAAGTTTGGTAGGTTTTGCAAATGCCTTAGCTATTACCCCTAAATTTGAGGGTAAGGAAAGAGATCTAATTAAATAATCTTGTGCTGTTACTGTTCTTAATTGACCTTGAAAACTTCCTAATGCATTTTGTCTTATTTCTTCAATTGTATCCCCATCTTGACCACCATCTGCGGCTAGAGGGTTGTTAGATGCTAATGAATTAAATGTGCTGTTAGCTAAAGTTGAATTTGAGAGGTTAGGCTTTATGAATGTAACATTTGAAGTATCTATTAATGTCATTATTCCAGACTCCACATTAGAACTTATCCCACCACCTGTTAAATATCTTACTGTTAAAGTTATATTAGAGGGTGATATACCATAAGTGTCGGTAAATACAAAATTAACTGGGGAAAATGCTGTTGTTAGTTGAGTTCTTTCAAAAGGTAATCCAGAGCCAATATTATCTGTATTAGGTATTATTTCTTCTGTTGTATCTCCGGTTGAACCCGCCCCAAATTGAAGTTGTAAAGTTCCAGTATTTAGAAATCTACTTACAAATCTTCTTTGGACTTTTTTTAGTTTTAAAAGATAAGGAACACTTTCTTCACTAAAAGCATTAGGATCGTTGGTGTTTGTATTTTTAATTGTATCGAATACAGAATCTTGGGATAAATTTGGGACTTCATACCACTTATTTCCTTCACTATCCACAACATCTAAAATTCCTATAATATTGGTTGCATTTATACTCCTAGTATCGAATTTGACACCATTTCCAAAAGTAAAAGTTTCAGTATTAATAGTTGAAGAGGTTGCCTTTCTTGTTTTTTTTAATAAAAAAGATGTTGGTTGGTTTCCTGCTACTTCATATACTGTAATAGATGTTGGATCTAGTGAGCTTGATGATGAAAAATCTATAAAATCTTCTATTAGGAATTGAACATTTGTATTATTAGATGAAATTGAAGTATTTTCTGGGATTTGTAGACAATAATCAAAATCAGGGACTATTAGATTTCCAGAAGTTTTAGAGGGTAATGTTTGAAAAAAATCTATATTTACATGAGCAGCAGTCGTTACTTTAGGAGTATACCCCAACATATAAGATAAATTGAATAAGTTTTGGGTCTGTCTTGCGTGTTGGATAAAAGTTTCTTGGATTTGATTATCTAAATAAAAAGATAAAACATCCCCAACATATGATGCCATTTCCATAAATAACATCCCTGTTGAGGTGTTTGAAAAGTCATTATAAGTATTAGGGAAGTATGTTTTAGAATATTCTATTAAGGCACTTCTAAAATCATCAAAATCTCTATTAATATATTTTATATCTCTCTTTAAATCAGCCATTATTGTAATAATATATTTATGTTATCTTCTATTCCAAATAATTTAACCTCATATGAAAGTGAAAAACTTATTTCATTAATATCAGGTTCATTTTGGAATTCTATTTGAATTATATCTATTGTGGGGAAGTTTTCAGAAATTTCACCCTGTATGATAAATTCTAGATTTTTTAGGGTTAAATCCGTAACATTTTCAAATAATAAAGATTTTAAATTAGAACCAAAGTTGGGATTGAATATTCTTTCTCCCTTATTTGTTAATAAGTAATTAATTAAATTTGCTTTTATTTGATCTTTAGTTTGATATGTTGGGGTAAAAACTGCATTACCATTTAAAGGAAAACCAAACCCTACAGCCTTTCGGGCTTCGGTATCAATTGGAAACTTATTTTCAATTATTCGTGCCATTATTTACCCATTAAGCTTGAAATTTGATCCATACTTACACTTCCTCCCCCTAAATTTCCATTAACTGAATCTCCACTTTGTTGTGGTACAAAAGATTGAACATCATTAGATGTGAAATTTAATTGAGTACCATTTAAAGCTTCACTATATCTTGCCCTCTTTTCAGCTAAACTAACTTCAGGTTGTGAGGTTTGAGAAGGTGTTAAATGTTGGGATTGATTATATTGAGTATTTTCAACTATTGGAGAAGTATTTTTTGGAGATTTAAAAGCCTCAAATAAGATATCTTTCAATTCTTCTTGTATTGCTTCTTTAACGGCTGATTTTACTATTTTTTTAAATTCTGATGACTTCATATCACTTTTGTTATAAATATTAATTTGATAAATTTTTTATATAATTTTAGGATAGTGAATATAAATTATTTACTTTAATTATCCAACAAATAATTATCTATTCTGAATTTCACTTCACTTATTAATACTTCTACTGAGGAAGAGTATGAGTATCCATTATTTATAAGGTTATATAATATAATATTTGATTTAGATTGATTTTGAGCCTTGATTCTTCTTGAACTAAATGAAAATTCATTTTTAGGGTCGTACTGTATTTCTAATTTAAAACCTTTATATAATATTGGATTAAGTGATCCCGGGGAGAGTTGTGATAAAAGATCATCATCTGGGGATTTATTAGTCCCTGAAGGTGTTGGGGATTTTATTATTTCTGCTAATTCACTTGGACTAAAATCTTGGGATTGGAGGCATGTATTTAATACTCCATCTAATATACTTAATTTTGCTATTATTTTATCAATCTCAGGATTGATACCACTAAGTGATTCAGGAACCATTTTAATTGTACCTTTCCCACTTTTAATTAATCCTCCTAAAGTATCTAATGAGTCTGCTAGTGTATTAGTTACAGTAAGGGGAGTAAATGGGGCTATTGGAATTGGTAAAAGTTTAATTACTTTAATGGCGATGTCTAATCCTGTAAGGATGCCACTTACGGTTTGGCCTGTTTTTGTAATACTACCTGTTACCTGCTTAATAGTATTTAAAGCCTCTGTAATGGTGTTTTTTTGTTGGATTATTTTTTGTAGTTCGGGTTTAGGAGGGCATTGATTTAAAAGTGCTTTTTTTGCAAATTCTTTTATAATACCTTCAATCTTATCCTCTAATTTTGGAAGTTCTTTATAAATTTTCTGAGTTGCAATGGTGATAAGTTTAGAAAGCCCTGCATTCATAATTATTTAGATTTTGTTGTTTTTGACTTATAAGTTTCAATTTTAGATATCATACCTTGAGCTCTAGAAGCCATAGTAGTAGCAGATTTAATATGAGCCCCAGAGGGGGTGAAAGGTGCTATCATTATAGGGGTTGATCCTAATATATTACCTAATAAATTTATCTCTGTTAGTAATTTGAGTAAATCTTCAAGGAACTTATCCCCTAAGATTACAGATTCTGTAGCACTTTTACTACCTAATAATATTTCTTTAGATTGTATTATAGTTTGAGGGGAATCAATATTAACGCTATTAATTGAATTTAAATTAATAGTATCTTTGGATGACATTAATATAGAATCCTTCTTAGAATTAAATAATAACCTTCCAGAATTTATAATTACTTGATCTTCTGAAAATTTATTAGGTAAGATAGGAGGAGTTTCATATGAGTTATATTTAGCACTTGAGGGGGAAATTGGTATTTCCTGATCGGAAGTTAGATAAATGGATGATAAGTCTTTATTTATATCTTCTACTTGAGGAATAAGTTTTTCTTTTCCATCATCATGTTGACCATTTCGTATTATGGTTAGAGGATTTCCATTTTCTCCTACTTTAGACCAAGGATTTGGAATTTTACTTTCACTAACTGTAGATCCAAAGCGGATACTTTGCCCCCATCTCCCCTCATGAATTATATCTCCCTCAAAGGGTTGGAGGGATTTTATATTAAGTTTTTCTTTGAAGGTGGAACCTAAATCAGTACCTACCCCCTTATTAGTAACTCTTTTTACTGAACCTGCTTCGGTTTGGTCGAATGTTCTTTGTTGGGATGGGGGTAAAGTAGAATTATTAATCCCATCAGGAATTGCATTATGATGGTTACTATTCCAAATGTTTATAGGTTGGAAATAATAATAACATTTTTTATTAGTATCGGTTTCTACCCCTATTGATGCTAATCTTATAACATATACAATCTCATTTTCTAGAGGATAGATTTTTGAATTAGGGAATAGGGGTTTTGCAAATTTACCACTAGTTTTACTTTTATTAGGGTTGGGATTAGGATACTTAACATTTTCCCAAAAAATCCCACCTATAGAATTCCATTCCCCTTTTGAATTAAAAGCTTGGGGTTCTGTTTTGTTATCTAGGATACAATATTTAACCCTAGCTGAAAATATTTCAGTAGAGTTAGATTGAGGGGAATTAATATTAGAAGATTGTGCTCCTGTGGATTTTGTTGGCATTATTTTCCTTTTTCAATTTGTAACTTTTCCATTTCTTCTAAAAGTTGGCTTTTCTCCTCTTCAGAAATTCCAAAATCATCAGAATTACTATTACTTTGATTATGGAGGACTCTTTGAACGATGGTGGCCATTTTAATTAGCTGCTCATCATTTTTAACTCCAATCTCCATATATTCTTTAATTAAGGGTACTATTAAAGTAGCATCCCCTATTTCTTGGACTAATGGTTTTAACTCCTTAATTAAGGCTGTTACTTGATCTTCTCTACGTTTTTGGTTATTGTAAATTTCTTCTAAAATGTCCGAAAATTTCTTTTTCCCAAATACTAATGAATCTAACTGTCCCATAATTTTATTATAAATATGGGAGGGGGATACTTTTAAGAGGGGAAAATACCTGTTTCTAAATACTCTAAGTATTTTTCATTGTAAATCTTTTGGAGTTTTTTAGCGATTTTAGTAATTTTAGGTGTTTTTACTTCAACCATCTCACGAATATAAATGTATAGAGCTTTTTTATTAAATACATCTATATTATCTCTTTTACGGAAGAGTTCTAAAATTGAATCTGCTATTCTAGCATCATATTTTTTAGGGAAGAATTGATAAATATTTTTAGTACAATATTCAATATATTTATCTATAAAGATAAATAACTTATCACTTTCTTTATAGCCTTCGAAGCCTAACTCATCCTCACAATCATTATTATTTTTAGTAATACTATCAATGTAACCATCCATCTTATTGGAAGAGTTTCCAAAAGAAATTGAATTTGACGATAATTCAGAGTAAATATTTAATTCTGATATATTAGTGGTTTGGATTTTTTTGCTGTAATTTTTACTATTATATAATATTAACCATCTTTTTACAATAGTACCAAAATAAGAATAAGCTTTAGGGGGAGTTAATTTTTTTAGCTTTTCAAAACATTTATCAGAAACATCTAAATCTTTAATAAATTCATTTATTTGTACTTGAGTTACTCTATCTACATCTCCAACATATTCAGTGAAATTCCCATCATACTTTTCTCTAAAATCCTTAATGATGATCTTTTTTAATCTATCTTGAACACTTTGTCTATGGTTGTATAGATGGATTTTTGAAAGTAGGAAAATGATTATTTCATGTTGGAGATGCTCTAAATTATCTACATCTGTATGGTAGAATTTAAAGGTGTGGATGATGTTTTGAGTTAATTTGAAGAATCCATAATGTATACTTTCACCATATATTCTACTTCTAACTTTAGGGTCTTTAGTGTTATTATATTGGATGATAGCGTTTTCGGTGTCTAAGGTAAAATAATTTCTCTTTTGTTTACCTGTGGAGTGTTTTCTAATTATGGAGTCCATTTAATAATTTTAAGGTTTCTTTAATTTAAAACCATTTAGGATTTCTTGAAGATTTTTTATTGATGAGAAGAAATAACCTACCTCATCATCACTTGAAAATGTACCTTTATGATCTAACTGTTTCAACTTTTCATCAGATATTTCAATTATCCTTGATATTTTATCTAAATATTCTAAATATCCTACTACTATATCTTCTGCTCTTTCTACTTTTTTAAGTAAATTAAAGGTTGTAAATGTCAAAACTATAACTAGAATTGAGAGGGACGAAATTATTACTGTGGATAAAATCATATGTTATCTAAGATATTTTTTAATCCCTCACTTTTAATACTTCCTAAAGCTTTGGATCTTGATGAATTTTTCTTATTACCATTCAATGTAAAATTTTCTTTTGGGGGGACCAAGTTATTATCCCCACCATCAAATTTCCCTAACCACTCTCTTTCAAATTCAATACGGGCAGCCATTAAGTCTGCTTGGTGGAGGATAAATGGAAGTGAATTTCTAGGTTTTGATTCTGGCATATATGATTTTAGATATTTATCATTTGCAGAATCGTATAAACCATCATGAGTTTGAATTGCTATCATTTCGTTAAATGAATAAATGATTCCATGTGATTGTAAAAGATATAATCCTCTATCTGGGACTGAGGCGAAAGCTATTTTTTTATTAAAGGTATAATCTTCACCTAATTTTTCTTTTCTCCACTTATCAGTCTGAGGGATATATGATTCATGCTCTTCATCTCCCATTTTTCCTAAATCATGATTAATTGCTGAAAATATTAATTCCTCTTTAGTAAATAAATTAACTGCTGCTCCTTCTTCTTCCCATAATTTATATTGTTTAATAGAACATCTTACAACTCTATTAACATGTTCTATATATCCTCCAGGAAAGGCATTATGATATTCTCTTTTATGAGCCGCGGGCATCAACATTAATCTTTCCTGGTATTTATTATAAAATTTTAATAAATGTTCCTTTCTTTCACCTGTAATGTGGGAATTAATATATTTAATAAGAGTTTCCCACTCTTTCTGAAGTTGTTCTGCTGATAATTTCATATAACTTTATTTTTTAATGTTAACCGTTTCTTAATGGGTCTAAATTTCTATTAATTAATGATTTTAAATCATCTAATACAATTCCGGTTTGATTGATAACTTCTTTAAATTCTTCCCTAGATGTATCTGGACGTGATATTAAAAAATTCAATGTTTTTAATTTTGCATCTAATTGCATGAATCTTTTATCTATTAATTCGGTATTTTTCATAATTATCTATTTATTTATTATATTTTTAATTTTTGAAAATTTATTTATTATTTCTTTAACCTTTGTATTTCGAAGTTATGGAAGAAAACTTTAATAACCTAATTATAATGAGGATTCTAATGATTTATCTAATATTTTTTTTAAGAGGGCACACTTTTCATAAATTTCCTTATCCTCAAAATATTTTATACCTAATTTCAATGACACATCCAGATGTTCATCAGAATAATTTTTTATAGCTCTAATGTGGAGGTCATCTTCTGGATTTATATATTGTATGTAATTCCATGCTCTCTGATATGTTAACCATTCACCTGCTTCACTCATTTCCTCAGCATCTAATTCTTTATTAGATTCTTTAAAAAATTTAACAATCTTTTCATTAAATTTTGGAGTGTTAAGTATTAATTTTTTGTACATTCCAATCCAGTATATTGGGGAATTTTTGAAATCAATAGCAATGCTGTCAAATTCATCTTCTTTACTTTCAGTAAATAATTCAAATAGCTTATCCAAATTCATATCATTTTATAATTAATAAGTAAAACCTCTATCTTCTTTTAGTTCTTTACTCTTAATACTATTTAACATCATTTTAAATTCTTCAGAATTCTCCCAATTTAAAAGAATTTCCTTTATTTTAAGGATGCTTTCTTCATTTTTATTATCTATTTGTCTATAAATAGCCAAAGATCTCCCATCTATCCTTCCAGATAATTTACTCTCCAATTGCTTTACACTTATAGATAATTTATTAATCTCCCCCTTTAAATCTTGGGAGTATATGTGGGTTGAGGATTTAATAATTTCTCCATTATTGTTAATTTGAGTTTGGAGATGTTTTAAATTCTTTCTATATTTAAGATAACATAGAGTAAGAATAGTAATATTGATAAAAGATAAAATAATATATAGCATAGCCTTAAATGTTTAGGGTAAATATACTAAATATATTATGGGTCTCCAAATAATCTTTTGAATTAACAAATAATTATTCTTCTTCTCCCCCCACCGGGAGTGGCTCCTAATCCTTTTATTTCTGTTCTATCAAGGGTTAAATTCCCGAATGTTGCTGTTGATCTTAAAGATATACTTCCAGCATTATGACCTGCATTAGATGAAATTGCACCTGTTCCTACTTGCCTGTTAGTATTATGAGTTGTAAATGATTGGTTTGTTCCTTGTGGAATTTGTTGAGTTAATATTTGATTTACCCCACAAGAAGTAATCATAATTAATGAATCTTGCTCTACAGTTAAAGTTTTAGTATTAGGAGTAGCACTACCCCCACTTCTAGCAGAAGCACCAACACCTCCAGAATCTGTAAAACTTCGAGCATGTCCTGAAATAGGATTCCATTGCTGGCCACTAAAATTAACTCTTAAAGCATTAGTTCCGGTTGGTGGGTCTACTAAATAATAAAAAGCCATTCTCTGTGATAGCCCTCCCCTATTAATAGTATATAATCGAGTCATAGTTTGACCCCCATAAGTTGCTGTAGAGGGTGTAACTGTATTAGCCATTGTAATCTGAAAAACTACTAATCTATTATTTCCTGTATTTTGGGTGTGGTTAAATTGATAAAAATTAGCTCCGGGTGTTTGATTTATATTTGTAGTATTCCCTTTAGTTGGTACTGCCATATCATAACTCTATTATATTTGTTATCTTAATTAAACCTAAATCTTCCACATCATCAATTTCAGTTCTAGCTTCATTTACATATTGTGTAGTTTCGAAAAATGTTGAAATTAATACTTCTCCAATTTGTAATTTAGTCCTATTTTCACCTATAAATACCCCTAAAGTAGAATCATACTGCTCATTAATCTCATTAACTACACCTATATCTTCAGCATATCCTATATCGGTGTATTTTAAATTTTCACCTCCATCTAATTCTATTTTACTAATTATATAATATGTCATCTCTTAAGCTAAGTAAGTTACCTCAACATTTCCAATATTAGGAAAAAATTCTTCAATTATCTGCTTACCATAATTACTCATCATATAGTGTAAAGCTTCTAATCCAATTTTACCCCCATCGGAGTAAATATATTTATCATCTCCATCTTCATTTTGCATTTCAAAATCCTGACCCATTATATTTTTACTGGCACCTTCAATTTTTAATTGAATGGTATTTAATGAATTCCACTCTGAAGCTTCTCCATAACACCAATTAAAGGGTATATTGAAAATCTGAATAGTTTCTCTTCCTGTACCAATATTCCCAGGACAAGAAATTTTCCTTACTCCTGCTGCATAGATATCAAGACCACCTGCCTTAATCCCACAATCTTCTGTTAATGTAATTGTAATCATAATTTTTTATTTATTTATAAGTATTTAATTATTTAATCTTCTGTATATCTTATGTCAATAGTTAAAAAAACATTAGTCCCACTTGCAGCACTTGTTTCTAACCATACCCAATTATCAGCAGGGATGGAGGCATTACTTAATGTAGCTACATTTCCTCCTAC
>TARA_R110002050_G_scaffold104139_1_pt1 | contig 15597 bp, 12 predicted proteins | sample TARA_R110002050 | Tara Oceans TARA_R110002050 (sample SAMEA4396988) | marine metagenome | biome: Polar Biome; feature: [DCM] deep chlorophyll maximum layer (ENVO:01000326); material: water (ENVO:00002006), including particulate matter (ENVO:01000060) such as... | depth 25 m
AGTTCAAGAAAATCCAAATGGTTTAGCAGAAGCTTTTTTAATTGGTGAAAAATTTATTGGCAAAGAAAAAGTAGCGCTTATTTTAGGAGATAATATTTTTTATGGTACAGGGTTGTCCTCTTTACTGCAAGAAAATATAAATCCAGATGGTGGAATTGTGTACGCGTATCATGTAAATGATCCAGAACGCTATGGAGTTGTTGAGTTTGATGAGGGTTACAATGCAATTTCCATTGAAGAAAAACCCAAAAAGCCAAAATCTAACTATGCAGTTCCAGGTATTTATTTTTACGATAATTCAGTTGTAGCAATAGCCAAAAATATAAAGCCAAGTGAAAGAGGTGAATTAGAAATTACTGATATAAATAAAGCCTACTTAAAACAAGGAATTTTATCTGTAAGAATTTTAGATAGAGGTACAGCTTGGTTAGATACAGGTACTTTTGACTCGTTGATGCAAGCTAGTCAATTTGTGCAAGTGATTGAAGAAAGACAAGGTTTAAAAGTCGGATCTATAGAAGAAGCTTCTTATAGAAGTGGTTTTATTACAAAAAAGCAATTGAAAAAATTAGCTAAACCATTTTTAAAAAGTGGTTATGGTAAAAATTTAATGGATTTATAATGAAAATTACAGAAACATATTTAAGAGGCTGTTTTATTATAGAGCCAACAATTTTTGATGATGGTAGAGGTAGTTTCTTCGAGTCTTTTAACTTGAAAAAGTTCGAAGAGAAAACGGGATTAAAAATTAATTTTGTTCAAGACAATCAGTCTATTTCTCAAAGAGGAGTTTTAAGAGGTCTTCACTTACAAAAAGGAAAATTTGCTCAGGCAAAATTAGTGAGAGTAATTAAAGGGAGAGTTTTAGATGTAGCTGTCGATTTTAGAAAAGATTCTCCAACATTTGGTAAACATTTCTCAATAGAATTATCAGGAGAGAATAACAAACAATTATTTGTGCCAAGAGGATTTTTACATGGTTTTTCTACTTTAGAAGACAATACTATTTTTTCTTATAAATGTGATAATTATTATCATAAAGCATCAGAAAGTGGAATTATGTACAATGACAAAACCTTAAATATTGATTGGAAATTGAATGTTGATGAAATTTTATTATCTGAAAAAGATAAAGAACTTTATCAATTAGAAAATTTATAAATAAAAATAGTAGAACATTGAAATGAGTAAATGGATAGAAGTAAGATAATTTTACAAAATGTTTCTTTAAGTTTTGTCTTTAAAATATTTAATATGGGAATTGTATATTTTACAATTCCTTTTCTTTTACAATATTTAGGTAAAACTAATTATGGTATTTGGGTTACTATTTTTTCTGTTGTAAATATTTTATTTTTTGTAGATGCTGGCATAGCCAATGGACTTAAAACCAAATTAACTGAGGCTCTTAGTCTTAATAATTATAAATTAGCTAAAGAATATATTTCTACTGCATATGTTTCCATTTTTTTTATTTCATTTTCTTTTTTACTTATTGGAACATTTATTTTGGAAAATATCAACTTTGCTAGTTTATTAAATGTAGGAACTTCAATTTCAAATGAAAAGTTAGTATCTATATTTTTTGTGGCATTAATTTTTATTGTTTCTAACTTTATATTAAGTCTCTATAAAACACTTTTTTATTCTATTCAAAAATCTTCAATTGTAGAATTTTCAATGTTTTTATATCAGATTTTAATTTTCGCTTTAATTTATTACGCCGTACATAATTTACAAACATCTATTTTATATGTTGCTTATTTTTATGGAGCATCAAATGTAATTGTTAGCATTGTTTTCAATTTTGTTTTTTTTTATAAAAGGAAACAAATTTTGCCTTCCATAAAATCATTTAAAAAAAATAAGATAAAAGAACTTATGGGATTAAGTTTGGGTTTTTTTATGATACAATTATGCATGATCATTATTTTTACCACGGATAATTTAATTATTAGTAATTTATTAGGCCCAGATGAAGTTACAGGGTATGATATTGTGCTTAAATTATTTCAGGTTATAACAATATTATCCATTGTAATGTTAGAACCTTTTTGGGCTTTATTTACAAATGCATTTCAAAAGAAAGATTATATTTGGATAAAGGAAACTTTAATAAAATTAAATAAAGTTTTTCTTTTGGTTTTTATGGGTACAGTTTTAATTGTATTATTAACAGAAGAGATAGTTTCTATTTGGATAGGAAAAAGTTTTATCATTGAAAATAAACTTACTTATTTTATGGGTATTTTTGTTTTGGTTAGAGTATATCCAGTAATGTATATGTTTTTTTTAAATGCAATTGGTAAAATTAAACTTCAGGTTTATCTTTATGTTATTGGAGCCATTATCAATATTCCATTGTCTATACTTTTTATAAAGTATTTTAATTTAGGTGTAAGTGGAGTAATTTTAGGAACTATATGTAGTATTTTTAGCATGACATTGCTATTGCCCTATCAAACGATAAAAATTTTAAAACAACAATGAGTGTAATTAATATTATAAGAAAAATACTAAATCCATTAAAAATGGATTTAAAAATTTACCCTAATTTAGATTTAAGAAGAAGAATAAAACTATTAGAACATTATAAAATAACCAAAATTTTAGATGTTGGCGCTAACAATGGTCAATATGCAAAACAAACTTATTTGCTTGGTTACAAAAGAGAAATTATATCTTTTGAACCTGTAAAATCAGTATTTAATGAGTTAAAAAAGAGCGCTTCCAAAAATAAAACTTGGTCTGTTCATAATTTTGGTCTAGGAGATAAAGAAGAAGAGCTAGAAATTAATATTTCAAAAAACACATTTAGTAGTTCTTTGTTAGATATAATGCAAGACCATGTAGAAGGAGCCCCAGAATCTCAATACACACATAAAGAAAAAATTCAAATTAAAAAGCTTGATGATATTTTTAGCAAAATTACTCATAAAAATGACAAAGTTTTTTTAAAGATGGATGTGCAAGGTTTTGAAGAAAATGTAATTAAAGGAGCAAAAGAATCATTGAAATTTATTGAAGGAATACAGTTAGAAATGTCTCTGGAAGAGTTGTACAAAGGTGAAATTTTGTTTGATGATGTTATTAAGTTAGTAAAATCTTTTGGCTTTAAATTATATAGTTTAGAAAATGGATTTTATAATGAAAAAACAGGCAGACTTTTGCAGGTAGATGGTATATTTTTTAAAAATTAAAATAACCTTTAGAAAAAGAACTAAGAAACGATTATGAAAACAATTATCATTAAAATTTTAGATTTATTATTACTTCCATTGGTAATACCATCTGGTTTCTTGCTGAAATTTATTAGAAAAATAGGTTTACATAAATTTACTTTTAGTAGAAAAGCGCTCATTAAAATAGGAGTAATTCCAGTAATTGACCATTATTACGATCCTTTTTTTTCAAAGAAAGACCTTAAGATTCCATTAAATGAGGAACGTAATCTGCCAGCAATAAATTGGAATATAGAAGAGCAATTGAAAACTCTAAAAAGCTTTAACTATTCATCAGAATTTGAAAAATTTCCATCTGGTTATAAAGATGATTTATCGTTTCATTTTGATAATGGTTCATTTTGCTCAGGAGACGCAGAATATTGGTATAATATAATTAGGAATAAAAAGCCAAAAAGAATTATTGAAATTGGTTCAGGCCATTCCACAAAAATTGCTAGAAATGCAATCTTAAAAAATAAAGAATTAGATAATAATTACGATTGTGAGCATATATGTATAGAGCCTTTTGAAATGCCTTGGTTAGAGAAGTTAGGTATTAAAATAATTAGAGAAAAAGTTGAAAATATTGAAATTGATTTTTTTAAAACTTTAAATGAAAACGATATATTATTCATCGATTCATCTCATATTATTAAACCTCAAGGTGATGTTTTATTTGAGTATTTAGAAATTTTACCATCGCTTAATAAAGGAGTTATTGTACATGTCCATGATATTTTTTCTCCAAGGAATTATATAAAAGAATGGGTTTTTGAAGAATATAAGTTATGGAACGAACAATACTTATTAGAGGCATTTTTAAGTTCAAATAGTAATTGGAGAATAATTGGAGCTGTAAACCTGTTAAAGCATAATTATTATAAAGAACTTTTAAAACAATGCCCCAGATTAACAGTAAATAGAGAGCCTGGCTCTTTTTATATTGTAAAGAACTAGAAAAATTGTTTTTACATCATTATTTCATCAATTTATATGAATCCAATTCTTAGTATAATTACTGCAACGTATAATAGTGATAAAACATTAGATGATACTATTCAATCTTTATTAAATCAAAATTATAACAATTATGAATATATTTTGATTGATGGAAAATCAAAGGATAATACTCTTGAAATTATAAAAAAATATGAACCTATTTTTCAAGGAAAAAAAATCACCTATACTTGGATAAGTGAAAAAGATTCTGGTATTTATAATGCTTGGAATAAAGGCTTAAAACTAGCCAAAGGCAAATGGATTTCTTTTTTAGGTTCTGATGACATTTATTTAGAGAATGCTTTAGAAAAATATGCTTATCAAATCTTTAAAAATACAGATGTTGATTTTATACATTCAAAAGTAAAGTTAATGGATGGCAAAAAAACAACGTTTATAATCTCAGATAAATGGGTATGGAAAAATTTTAAAAGAGAGATGAAAATAGCTCATGTAGGTTCTTTTCATAATAAATATTTTTTTGAAAAATATGGAAACTTTAATGAGAAATATAAAATTATTGGAGATTATGAAATGTTATTAAGAGCAAAAAATAACTTAAAAACACTTTTTTTTGATGATTTTACAGCTGAAATGAAAGTTGGAGGTGTAAGTAATGAAAATATTATAGGAGCATTTAAAGAAGTTAGAGAAGCTAAAATAAACACTGCTAAAATAAATGAACTTATTGCTTATTTTGATTTTTATTTTTTTATTCTAAAATATTACCTTTCAAAAATATTTAAAAAATAGATTTAATTAGCTTCATTCAAAAAAATGATTAAAAAAAAGTATCAAAAAGCATTATATAAACGAGGGAAAAGCTATGAGTTAGACAGCAGAATACCTGGTAGTTTATTTACTTATTCCTTATTTAATAGATTAATTTTATTAGTTAGAGGACTTTTAAAATTAAGAAAAAAAGTATTTGTAGGTAAAAGAGTTGTTTTTTTAAATAAAAAAAATATAATTTTTGGAGATAGTGTAACTATAGAACAAGATTGTTTTATAGATGCTTACGCTGCAAATAAATTGATTTTTGGAGATAATGTAAAAATTGGTGCTTTTTCAAGTATATCTTGCACAAGTCATATGTCAAAATTTGGAAAAGGCTTTAAAATAGGGAACAATAGTGGTATAGGTAGATTTACCGAGTTTGGTTCTTCTGGAGGAATAGAAATTGGAGAGGATGTAATAATGGGTTCCTATATTAGTTTTCATTCTGAGAATCATAATTTTGATGATATTACCAAACCAATTAGAGAACAGGGAGTTACATCAAAAGGTATAAAATTGGGTAATAATATTTGGGTAGGTGCAAAAGTTACTTTTTTAGATGGTTGTGTAGTTGGTGATAATTCTGTAATAGCTGCTGGTGCAGTTGTAAAGGGTAGTTTTCCTAAAAATGTAGTAATTGCAGGGATACCAGCAAAAATTATAAAGCATTTATAGATTTATGAAAAACATCCTTTTTATACATCAATCTGCAGATTTGTATGGGTCTGATAAAACACTTTTATATTTGGTAGAGTCCATAAAAAATGAATTTAACCCTATTGTAGTAGTTCCAGAAGTAGGCCCATTAACAGAGGAATTAAAAAAAATAAATGTAGAAGTTCTTATTATTCCCGTAATTAAAGTTTCTAGACAATTACTTACCAGTTTAGAATTTTTTACAATTCCATATCAAATTTTTAACGCTGTTAAAATTTTAAAAAAGAAGTTAAATAATAGAAAAATTGATATTATTCACTCGAACACTATAGCAGTTTTTTTGGGTGCCTTTTATAGTAAAATCTATAAAATAAAACATGTTTGGCATGTGCACGAAATTATTCAACATCCAAAAATTGTAGCAAATTCATACCCTTTTCTAGTAAATAAATTTGCTGACTTTGTTATTTTCAATTCATTAGCATCTGCAGAGCAACTTTACAAAGGGAAACCTAAACTAAAGGAAAAGTCAAAAATAATTTATAACGGGTTAGATAGAAATGTTTCTTTTTCATCTATTGAAGAAAAAACGGAATCAAGAAAAAAAATATTTCAATCTATTGATGAATCATCTATCCTTTTAGGATTAGTTGGAAGAATTAACAGGCACAAAGGACAACATCTTCTTTTAAATGTTTTCGGTCAACTTAAAAAAGAGGGTATAGATAATATTTATCTTTTGTTTTTAGGCTCCACAATAAAGACGCAAACGTTTTTCCTTGATGTACTTCAAAATGAAATAAAAAAGAAACAATTAGAAAATGTTGTTACTATTGTAGATTTTCAAAAAGAAATTTGGAAATATTATGATGCAATGGATATCGTTTTAGTTCCTACAATAGATCCAGAACCTTTTGGATTAGTTGCTGTTGAAGGTATGTTATCAAAAAAACCTGTAATTGCAGCAAATCATGGTGGACTTAAAGAAATAGTAGTACATCATAAAACAGGGCTGCTTTTTGAGCCAAACAGTGCATTAGATTTAAAAAAATCAATTTTAGAAATTATTCAAAATCAAAAATTAATTGAATTATTTGGTTCAGAAGGAGAAGAAAGAGCAAAAAATAAATTTTCACTTCAAGAATATGTAAATAATTTTAAAGCTTTTTATAATTCATTCTAATAAAATAGAATAGAAGTGTATATTAGCGAGCTATATTAAGAAAACTAAGAATTATAAATAGAATAAAAATTTTGAAAAATTTCTTAAAAATAAATATAAATAACACTTTTTTTGCTCTTATTTTATTATTGTTAATTTCTGTTTCAACTTTTGAATTGCATTACCTTCTATATTTTTTAGTAATTGTTATTTTTTATTCTAAGATTTCAAAAGATTTATTGAATGTTGCTTTTTTGCTAACAATCATATTGTTTTCAGCTATTTTATCTTCATTCTTTAATGATTTTAAAGCGTATGATTGGATAAAAGATTTTACTTATTTTTCTAGACCATTACTTGCAGTTTTTGCGGGTTATTTTATTTCTAAAAAGATAAATAATTTTGTGATTATACTAAGATCAATTGTAGTTGTTTCTTTAATTTATGCTATATATCACATATCAAAAGTACTAATACTTATTGATTTTAGTATTGCTTCTGTAAGCGATATTCGAAATATTGGAGGGTTATCAAATGAGATTGAAATTCTAGCTTTAATTATCTTAATTTCAGAAAATAGATTAAAAAATGTTGTTGTTTTTGAAAATAAATTTTATAAAAAAATAGTAGTTTTTATTTTAAGTACCTCTTTTATTTTATATGCCTCTAGAACAATGTTGTTGTCTTTAATTATCTTTTATTTAGCATCATTTGGATATCTGAAATTAACAAGGAAATCTTTAAAATATGGAATGTTATTATTAACGTTTTTTATTTTGTTTTATGTTTATTTATTTAATGCAAATATTCAAAGAGGTAAAAGTGGTATTGAATCCTTTTTATATAAAATGAAAATTGCACCTGCTGAAATATTTTCTCCATCAAAAAGTATTAATGTTAAAGATCATGCTCAGTTATGGGATCATTGGAGAGCCTATGAAGCTACAATGGCTTTAAGTCAAATAAACTCTGCAACCGATGTTTTTTTGGGTAAAGGTTTAGGTGGTTTAGTAGATTTAAAATTTGCTGCACCATTAGGTGAAAAAAACATGAGGTATATTCCAACCTTACATAATGGTTATGTAAATATATTATTTAAATCAGGAGCTATTGGCTTGTTATCTTTTATAGCCTTACTTGTATTATTATACTTGTTTTGTTATAAAAAAGAAAAAAAACCAAATAAATTATTTTTTTATAATTTACTATCTGGATTGTCTGTACACTTTTTAATGACAACATTGATTGTTACAGGATTATATAATATTACAGAACCCTATGTATTTATAATGGGAGTTTTTTTATTTTTTATTATTAGTAAAGAAAATAAATTGTTATTAAAATGAAAATAGGAATAATAGGTACAAGAGGTATCCCAAATCATTATGGAGGATTTGAGCAATTTGCTGAATATTTAGCTACTTTTTTGGTCAAAAATAACTGTGAAGTATATGTTTATAATTCTTCAAATCATCCATATAAAGAAACTATTTTTAAAGGTGTTCATATTGTGCATTGTAATGATCCTGAAAAAAAGATGGGGACTATTGGGCAGTTTATTTATGACCTAAATTGTATTTTAGATACTAGAAAAAGAGATTTAGATATAATTCTTCAACTTGGCTATACTAGTAGTTCTATTTGGTCTTTTTTGTTTCCTAGAAAACCTTTAATCATCACAAATATGGATGGTTTAGAATGGAAAAGAAGTAAATATACATTTCTAGTAAGAAGATTTTTAAAGTTTGCAGAAAGATTAGCTGTTAATTATAGTGATTTTCTTGTTTCTGATTCAGAAGGAATTAAAAAATATATTGATAATAAGTATAAAAAAGATTCAAAATTTATTGCTTATGGTAGTAAAATTGTGTCTGAAATAGATAAATCTGTTTTAACAAAATTTAATGTTGAAGAATTAAAATACAACATGTTAATTGCTAGGCTAGAACCTGAAAATAACGTAGAAACTATTTTAGATGGTGTAGTACTAAGTGATACTAAAACTCCTTTTTTAGTAATTGGTGATTATACAAATAATAGTTTTGGTAAAAGATTAAAAGAAAAATTCTTAAACAATAGTCAAATAGTTTTTCTTGGAAGTATTTATAATTTATCAGAATTAAATGCTTTACGATATTATAGTAATTTATATTTTCACGGGCATTCAGTAGGTGGCACTAATCCATCTTTATTAGAAGCGATGGGGTCTAGTAATTTAATAATTGCACACAATAATATCTTTAACAAAGCTGTGCTTAAAGAGAATGCTTATTATTTTTTTACTGATGAAGACGTAAGTTTTTATTTAAAAACTAAAAGTAAAGAAAATGAGCTAATTAAGATTGAAAATAATAAAGAGAAAATAAATAATGAATATGAAATTAATAAAATAAATGGCAGTTATCTTTCTTACTTTAATAAATGCCTTAATGAAGTTCGATAACTTTTATTTTTTAATTTATCTAGATTATTTTATTTCTATTTGATTATCTGTTTTACTATGAGCAATAATTCTTTTGTTTTTTATTACAAAACCAATATCATAATTATCTACAGGTAATTTATTTAAGAATAATTGGCTATTAAAACCACAAGAATCTATATTTTCTTTATTAAAATAAGCTGTCACATCAGGTCTAGCAATAAGTTTTGTATTAAAAAGATAAGTGTAGGTTTTATTAGTAAACGAAATAAAAATGGAATCATTAACATTTGTTTTTGCTGGTAAATTAAAAGCCCAACCTCTAATTTTTAATGTATTATCTCCTACTGTAAGTTCGTCTAAACCAAATTTAACCTCATTCTTATTATTTAAATCTAGTTTATTTCTTTTTATAAATTTATTGGTTTTAAGGTCAATATTATTTTTTAAAACTGAGTAAATAGAATCTTGAAAACTCATTTTATGTTTAGTTTCTTTAAAGATTTTTTCAAGGTTTTTTGAACTTGAATAAATAAAAATAAAGTTATCTAATTTTTTCAATGTGATTTTTCCTTCAAAAAGCGGTATATCAAAAGTGTTTAAAAAATTTGAAGTAGTTACAAATAAAGATTTTACTTCTTTATTGAACCTGTCTTTAAGAATAGATTTATTAAGTTCTTCTAAATAAAGATGCGTTGGTTTAGATCTTGCCACATAACCTGTTGTTATAGGTGTTTTTGCTTTACTAGCTAAAAACATTAAGTCTTGATAATCATTTTCGTAAAGCATTGTATTTTGATAGGGTGGATACGTAATTACTTCATCAAATTCACTAAAAATTTTTATCCACTTTTCATCCTTTAATTTCGTGTCAAAACTACCATAACTTAAATTTTTAGAAGTAAGTATATGTTCAATGTCATAAAGCTGAACTCCTAGTAATAAAACAAATATTGAAATTTTAAATGTTTTTTTTACGGGTAGTTTAGAAAAAAGTATAATGCTGAATAATGTAAATAAGTAATAAAAAGGCCAGCAAAATCTGCCACAACCTCTAAAAATACTGCCTAATTTTATTACAAATTCAGGAATAGGTACTTCAAATAAAACTGAATTTCCAAAAGTTACAATATGACTTATAGAAAATAATAGCAATCCTATTACAAGAGAAAATATCGGAATTAAAAAATAATATTTTTTAAAAAAATTATTTTTTAGTAGATTCCCCAAAAAATAAATTAAAGATGAAAAAGATATAATCATCATTCCTAAACCTAAATAACTAAAACCTTCATGCTGGCCATCTGATATCCTAGGTAATCCTGAGAAAAAATTAGAATAATATGTATATGAATTAAAAAAACTATTTAAGTTAAATGTATTTTCGCCATAACTACTAGCTGTACTTGCTCCTGTGCCATTATCAAAACCAATTAAACCTAAATTGTACCAAAAAAGTAATCCTAAAACTAATGAAGTTAATGGAAAAATAAATAAACTTTTTATTGAAATAGAATTTTCAAACAAATAATTTTTTAATGGTATAATTACACAAAACCCAAAAACCATAGCAGCTAAATATGGGTGTATGGTTGTGCTTAAAAAGAAAATAAGTACTTGTTTCCAGTTGTTTTTAATGGCATTTTCTTTATTTGTAGGAACAAGATAATAATATATAGATGCTAAAATAAGCCAATGGGCCGTTAAAGCAGGATGCATACCTCTGAAAATAAATAAAGGACTTGTTATGATAAAAACCACACCAACTAATGCAATAATTTTATTAATCTTAAAAAGATGAAAGATTTTTAAAGTATAAATAGCACCTAAAATAAAAGCAGAGTACATAAAAAAACCTAGATACTGAAAATCAGAAGGTAAACTACTCGATATAGGTTTTAATAGTAAAGCAAAAAGTGGTATAGAATCTGTAAAACCTACGTTTGTTCCTAAAGGATAAAAGTAATTGTTCATATCTCCTAAAGGAAATGTCCATGGTGCTTCTCTAAAATAAGCCCATCCTAAATAATGTTGCCCCCAATCATGATATGCTGATAACAACCAATTAATATTAGTTGGAACAACCGTTTTTAAACCATAACAAATATGAAAAGTAATTGTAGCTATAATAAATGCAGATACAGAAACCCAGCTAACATTTTGAAATGAAAAAGAACTAGTTTTATTTACTTTACTTGAATATTTGTTTTTAATCTTAAATAAATCAAACCAAAGTTTAAAAAAATAGGTGATTTTTACTTTTGAATCTCCTCTATCTATCCATCTTTCCAGTGGTACTTCATGCATTTTTTTTAAGGCAAGTTCTTTGCCATAATAATTAAGTATTCTAAAGAAAATTTCAACATCAAATAGCCATTTAGAAATAAAAGGCTCAATAAAAACTTGTTTAGCTAATTCTTTTTTAAAAATCTTACAACCACATTGTGTATCATAAACTTTTATTGATAATATATATGATATTAAAGTTGCAATAACTCTGCCTGTATAATGTCTAAAATTATTTCTAGTAATTGTAGAACCTATTCTTAAAACACGAGAGCCAAAAACAAAGTCAATATCTTTATTTATAGTAGAGTTTAGTGAATAACACTCTTCTAACGAAACTGCTAAATCAGCATCTAAATATGCTATATTTTCAAAATTAAAAGTTTCATTACAGTAGTTAAAGCCAGTTTTAACTGCGGCTGCTTTCCCTTTATTTTCTCTATGATTTATTATTTTTACGTTATCAGAAAATTCATTTTGTAATGATGTAATACATTCAATTGTATTGTCTGTTGAGCCATCATTTACAAAACAGATTAATGTTTTTTTATTATTTTGAAGGAAAGTTTGATAATTAGAATGCAAGAAAAAACTACTTTCATTGTAACATGGTATAACTATACAAAGTTGATATTTTACTTTTTCGATAATGTTATTTACCATTTTATACTTTTGTAAGAAAAATAACAAATATAGAATATAATTTAGTGAATATAATTACATTTGAAGCTGTTTTTATTTTTATACTCCAGAAGATGTTAGTTTTTATTTAAAAAAGAAAAGTAAACAATTTGGATATGATAAGATTCAAAACAATAAATAAAAAATAAATAACGAATATGATATTAATAAAATAAACGGCAGTTAACTTTCTTATTTTCATGAATATCTTAAAAAAAAATAAACATTATAATATTTCTGAAATATTACTAGCAATAATTTTAATTACTTTGCCTTTAGGAGGTTATGCAATTAATAGTAGTGCTGTAATTTTATTTTTTTTAATAAGTTTATATATTTTTATAATAAGCAAGCAAAAAATGGAATTTAATAAAATATCATTTTTATTAATTGCCTTCTATTCTTTATGTTTACTTTCTTTAATTTGGACAGATAATGTAGAAAACACAAAAACGGGTTTAATTCGTTTTTTATCATTTTTAGTCTTACCATTAGCATTTTCTTTTAATTCTACTAAGAATTTTAACACTAAAAAAATAATTGATTTATTTTCAAAAGCTTTAGTTTTTTTTGCGGCATATTGTATGCTTTTTGGAGCTGTAAATTCAGTTACAAATACTGATATTAGTTTTCTTTTTTACCATAAGTTAAGTGGTGTTTTGGGTGATTTAAATGCAATTTATTTATCAGTATTTGTAAGTTTAGGAGTTAGTTTTTTTTTGTACAAAAAAGAAAAATCTAAGATGGATATATTTTGTTTAACTTTTTTAAGTTTTTTTTTACTGTTATTATCTTCTAAGATGATAATCGCAATAACTTTTATAACTTTCATTTTTTATTTTTTCAAAAAAAGAAAGATTAAAAAAATTAACTTGAAATATGTTTTTATTATGCTGAGTATTTCAATTGTTTTCTTATTTGCTTCAAGTAATATTTCTAAACGATTTAAAGTTGAGTTTGAGAAAACAAAAATAAATCAGGTCTTAAACAAAAAAGAATTTGGGCCTGTATATTTATGGACTGGCTTGGGTTTACGTGTTTTTCAAACAAAAGCATTTGTGGAGGTTTTACAAGAGCAAAAAAAAGTATTTCTAGGCTTTGGTTTAAATAATTCTCAAAACGCTTTAAACAATAAATACAAAGAATATAAACTATATCCAGGTTTTCTTAATTACAATTATCACAATCAATACATACAGGTTTTTGCAGAATTAGGTGTCATTGGTTTAAGTTTGCTTTTATTAATTTCATTTTTAATTCTAAAAAATGCAATTAAACATAAAGATTATTTTTTATTATCCTTTATAATTTTAATATTAGTGGTTTGTATAACAGAATCATTTTTATGGAGACAAAGAGGAATGATTTTTTTTATTACAATAACATTACTATGTACTCAAAAGAAAAAAAAATATAGTATTTGAAACAGAAAAGATCCATTTTAATAAGACCTCTAGTAATCTTAATAGATTTAATAATAATTAACACTGTAATTTATATTATTTCTGATGTTGAATATTTAAATCTTTTATTTATAACATATATAACTGTTTCTTGGCTGTTTATAGGCTATTATACAAAGTTTTATAATGTATATAGATACACGCATATTACAAGGTTAGTTACGCTATTACTATCACAATTTTTTGTTTTTTCTTTAGCTTACCTTAGTTACTTTAGTCTTTTTAAAGAAGGAGAAGTTATAAATAATCAATTAATAATTCTTTTACTGATTATATCTTTAATAACTTTTTTTAAATTTTTTATATTTTTTCTACTCAAAAAATATAGATCAGAAGGTAACAATTTTAGAAATATTGTTCTATTTGGTGATACAAATTCTGCTAATACTTTAGAAAATCTTTTTCATCGTAAAAATGATTTAGGGTATCGTTTTTATGGTTTCTTTTCTGATAAAACTTACAAATCAAAAAAATATTTAGGATCTTTAAAAGATGGCTTTAATTATGTATTAGAGAATAATATTGATGAAATTTACTGTGATCCTTCACAAATATCTGAAAGCTTTTTAATTAAAACAAGAAAATTTACAGAAAGTAATAAGTTAGAATTAAGGCTAATACCAGAAAATAAAGCTATTTATAGTAAGGATTTTATTTTAGAATATTTTGGAACAATTCCCATTTTAAAACCAAAACCTCTTCCATTTGAAAAAATTGAAACTCATATTTCAAAAAGAATTTTTGATATCTTTTTTGCCTCTGTTATATGCCTATTTATTTTATCTTGGTTATTGCCAATTTTATGGATTTTAATTAAGCTAGATTCAAAAGGACCTTTGTTTTTTAAACAGAAAAGAGATGGTCTGGATGGTAAGCAATTTTTCTGCTACAAACTAAGATCAATGAAAGTGAATAAAGAGGCTGATAAATTGTCAGCTTCTAGAAACGATAAGAGAATTACCAAAGTTGGTGCTTTTTTAAGAAAATCAAGTTTAGATGAGTTACCACAGTTTTATAATGTATTATTAGGGGATATGAGTGTAGTTGGTCCAAGACCTCACATTAATATTCAAACTAAAAAATATGTAAATGAAGTTAAAAATTATTTGATAAGAAACTCTGTAAAACCCGGAATTACTGGTTTAGCTCAGATTAGTGGTTATAGAGGAGAAGTGATAAAAAAATCTGATATAGAAAATAGAGTACGCTTAGATGTGTTTTATATAGAAAATTGGTCTTTCTTTTTGGATATAAAAATAATATTACAAACTTTCTTAAACTTTTTTAAGAAAGAAGAAAAAGCATATTAAATGAAAGAAAATATATACGTAACAGGAGCTATTGTTTTATTTGAGGAAAATCTATCAGATTTACATAAGACAATAGAATGTTTTTTGAATATGTCTGTTAGCAATAAAAAACTTTTTTTAATAGATAATACGCCTACAAGATTTTTTGAGTATGTTTTTGTAAATAAAAATATTGAATATATTGCTATAGAAGAAAATATAGGATTTGGTTCTGCTCATAATAAAATTATAAATAAGATTCGTAAAAACTCTGATTATCACCTAATATTAAATCCAGATGTCAGCTTTAAAGAAACGGTAATTCCTAATTTAATAGTAGAATTAAAGAAAGATCAGAATACAGCAATGATAGCTCCAAAAGTTTTGTTTCCTTCAGGGAAACATCAGTACTCTTGCAGAAGATATCCTTTAGTTTCAGAATTGATTGCAAGAAGATTTACTTTTTTAGAATCAATATTTAAAACAACAATTTATAAAGGTCAGTACAGAGATAAGGATTTAAATAATGCGTTTTCAGCTGAATATTTAACAGGTTGTTTTCATCTTTATAAAACAGACGATTTTTTAAAAATACAAGGTTTTGATGAACGTTATTTTCTTTATATGGAAGATGTAG
>TARA_R110002050_G_scaffold164329_1_pt1 | contig 15582 bp, 13 predicted proteins | sample TARA_R110002050 | Tara Oceans TARA_R110002050 (sample SAMEA4396988) | marine metagenome | biome: Polar Biome; feature: [DCM] deep chlorophyll maximum layer (ENVO:01000326); material: water (ENVO:00002006), including particulate matter (ENVO:01000060) such as... | depth 25 m
TGGATTTTTGAGGGAATACAAACAAGAAAACATCGGGAAGTGCCTCTCCCAAATGGTTGAAGAAAAAATGATGTTTTTGGCAGGCCAAAATACAGGGTAAAATTTACCCCAAATTTAGCAAATCTGTCATATCTAAATTTGAGGTAGTAATTGGCGGTGATTTAGGTTTGGCATAAACGCAGGTTTTCAGTGGTTTATAACTTGTAATATAACATAAAAAGCAGGTAAAGTTTACCAATTGAAATAATTGGGATGAGGCTACAGTTAAAATTTAAGAAATTACTATTTAATGGGGTGGCTTATGAATGGAAAATGGTTGATTCAATGTCTGTTAATTATAGTTTTAAGGGACTGTTCATTTAAAAGTTAAAGAGGAGGTTACAAATTGAGGAAATTATAATATTTGCAATTTGAATAACTCTACAAAGAAATTTAATTTATTATACTTACCTTTGTTGAGGTAGAAATAACTATAGAGAATAAATGAGAGCAAAGCTCAGCGATATTGCCCAACTACAATTTGGTTTATACACCAAGCCCTCTTATGAGGGTAATGCTGTCTATTTACAGGCAAAGCACTTTGATGATTGGGGAAATCAAACAGAGCAGATAGACACTTTTATTCAGATCGACCAAAAGAATGAATCCCACCTACTTGATGACGGTGATATCATTTTGGTAGGTAAAGGAATGAGAAATTTTGCCTGGACTTATGATAAATCATTTGGTCCAGCCATTGCCTCCTCGATCTTCTTTGTTATCAAAGCAGACCGATCAAGGGTAATACCGGAGTTCCTTACCACCTTATTTAATATGCCTGAAACACAGGCATACTTTCAAACTTTGGGAGCTGGCAGCTCCATCCCTTCCATTCGGAAATCCGAATTGGAAGCCTTTATGGTGAAGCTCCCTTCATTGAAGTTGCAACGAAAGGCCATTGCCATTAAGCAACTACATTACAAAGACATGGAAATATCCAAGAAGATCATTTCCGAAAAGCAAAAAGTATATCAGGCAGTCATTAAGAATATAATCTATCAAAATCATGAGTAAGAAATCAAGACATGTAGTCCCCAACACTGAGGGAGGATGGGATTCAAAGAAATCTGGAGCAGAAAGAGCTTCCAAACATTTTGACACAAAAAAAGAAGCGGAAAAGTACAGTCGAGAACTATCCAAGAAAGAAGGTTCTGAACTATTCATTCATGGCAAAGATGGCAAAATCCAAAGAAAAGACTCACATGGAGATGACCCATTTCCACCAAAAGGCTAATGACATGAGTAAAAAACCGATTAAACAAAGCGAGATCAACAACATTGTTTGGAAAGCATGTGACACCTTCAGAGGTGTGATTGATCCTTCACAGTACAAGGACTATATCCTGACCATGCTTTTCGTAAAGTATGTATCAGACGTATGGAAGGACAAAAGGAACTTCTATGTAAAAAAATACAATGGTGATGAAATACGGGTGCAGCGAGCATTGAGAAACGAGCGTTTCCAACTGCCGGACACCTGTACTTTCGACTATCTGTTTGAAAACCGCAATGCTGCCAATGTGGGTGAGCTGATCAACACCGCTCTTGAAAGCATGGAAGATGCCAACCGCAGTAAATTGGAGCGTGTATTCCGAAACATTGATTTCAACTCAGAAGCCAACCTTGGTCAAACAAAAGACCGTAACAGAAGGCTTAAAAACCTCTTGGTAGATTTCTCTGCATTGGATCTGCAACCCTCCCACCTGGAGGATAATGACGTGATTGGTGATGCTTATGAGTACTTGATTGAAAAATTTGCCAGTGATGCAGGAAAGAAAGCGGGCGAATTTTACACCCCTGCTCAGGTTTCTAAACTCTTAGCCAAACTCTTAAATCCACAGCCTGGAGACAGAATCATAGATCCAACTTGCGGTTCAGGTTCTTTGCTGATCAAACTATCCAAACAAGTAGGTAGTAAAAACTTCTCGCTATACGGACAAGAAATTAACGGCAGCACTTGGGCACTCGCTCGTATGAATATGTTCCTGCATGAGATTGATGATGCTACCATAGAATGGGGAGACACTCTGAATAATCCTAAACTACTGGAAGATGACAGCCTACTCAAAGGAAACATAGTCGGGGCAAATCCTCCATTTTCATTGGATAAATGGGGAGCTGACAATGCCATATCTGACCAGTTCACCCGATTCCACAGAGGTGTACCACCCAAAAGCAAAGGTGATTACGCTTTTATATCTCACATGATCGAGTCTACTTATCATGATACCGGTCGTGTAGGTGTAATTCTCCCTCATGGAGTGCTTTTCAGAGGAAGCAGTGAAGGTAAAATTAGGCAACAACTCATTGAAGAAAATCTATTAGAGGCGGTAATTGGCTTACCTGCCAACCTCTTCTTCGGTACAGGTATTCCAGCCACCATTTTGATATTTAACCGTGCGAAGGGAGATAATAAAGACGTTCTTTTTATAGATGCCAGCCAAGGTTACGAATCAGGCACCAACCAAAACCGCTTGCGTGATAAGGACATTGATAAAGTGGTGGATATGTACAGAGCGTTTCAAACCGAAACACCACGAACCACAGATGAAGGTGAAGTATTGGAAGATAAGTTCGCTTATCGTGCCACTATTCAGGAAGTGGAAGAAAACGAGTACAATCTCAATATCCCTCGCTATGTGGACACTTTTGAAGAAGATGAAGTAGTGGACATTCCTGCCACTCAACAGAATATTACTGAGTTAAAGAAGGAATTGGTATCTGTAGAGGAACAAATGGATGTTTATCTAAAAGAATTAGGGTTTTGAGCAAGTCATTAAATATATCAAACGATACAGCCAAGGGCTTTAAGCTGACAGCCATAGGGGCAATTCCCATTGACTGGGACGTTCTAAGTCTTCAAGAAATAGGTGCTTTTCTGAAAGGTAAAGGTATTTCCAAAAGCGAAATTCAAGAAGAAGGTTTTCCCTGTTTAACTTATGGTGAACTGTACACTCGACATAATGATGTTATTAGAAAATTTACATCATTTATTTCTGAGGAATCTGCGAAAAACAGTACCGAGTTAAAATTTGGCGATATACTTTTTGCAGGGTCAGGAGAAACATTAAAAGAAATTGGAAAAAGTTCTGCTTTTGTAAATGAGTTTCCTGCCTTTGCAGGTGGGGACATTGTGATATTAAGGCAAACTTCCCAAAACCCATATTTTTTAGGCTATCTACTAAACAATGGAATAGTTGCTAAACAAAAACACAGACTTGGTCAAGGCCATTCTGTTGTTCATATTTATTCTTCAAGTCTTTCAAAATTACAAGTCCCAGTACCTCCACTTCCTGAGCAACAAAAAATAGCAGAAATCCTCAGCACTTGGGATCAAGCCATTTCCATTACCCAAAAGCTAATTACTGAATTCAAGCTCCGAAATAAAGGGCTTGCCCAGCAATTGTTGACTGGGAAGAAAAGGTTAAAGGGGTTTGACGGTGAGTGGAAAAAGAACCCTTTGAGTTATTTCATAGATTACACTCCTCGCCCTGTTAATAAACCATCGGAAAGCTACCTTGCCCTAGGGGTAAGAAGTCATGGAAAAGGAATTTTTCATAAACCAGATTTTGATCCTGAGGCCATAGCAATGGAAACTTTGTATGAAGTAAAAGAGAATGATCTGGTTGTCAACATAACTTTTGCCTGGGAACATGCAGTTGCCATTGCAAGCAAAGAGGATGAAGGCGGTTTAGTTTCTCATAGATTTCCTACTTATACCTTCAAGCCAGATAAAGCATCACCAGACTTTTTCAAGTTCTTAATACTTCAACCTTACTTCAAGTATTTATTGGATTTGATTTCTCCAGGTGGTGCAGGTAGAAACCGAGTATTGAGTAAAAAAGAGTTTATCAGACTTGAAATCAAATGTCCTCTACAGGAAGAACAAATTGCTATTGCTTCAGTGCTTTTAGAAGCAGATAAAGAACTGAAACTATATCAGCAACAAATAGCAACCCTCAAACAGCAAAAGAAAGGCTTAATGCAAAAGCTGTTGACGGGTGAGATTAGAGTTAAAACCGAATAAGCATGAGCAAGAAGATTGGAAGAAATGACAAATGCCCATGTGGTAGCGGCAAAAAATACAAAAAATGTTGCTTAAACAAAGGGCTTACTCTTGTTAAACCAGAAGGGACATACAAGCAACACATTTTTGCAGAATTCAATTTGGAGTTTCTGTTAGATTGGTTTGGAACTGCATCATTACTCCCAGTGAATCATGGAAAGAATATTCGGCTTGAAATCATTATTAGAGAAGCATTACTACATGCAAATAAGGATGCCGGTAGTACGGATAAGAAAAAACTTGAGGCATTGCTCAACCAATATTATGAACATCACCATTTAGAAGACCCTCCAGTAAATCTTTTTACAGAACTAATAACTTTCTATGGTGGGGATTACTTAGTGCTACCTGGAATTTCTGATTCTGGAGTACTTATACTAAGCACCATACTTAACTCAATATTCCATTTAAAAAATTCACTACCTGATAAATTCAAAGGCTTGGTTTATGACTCGACATCATTCATGCTTGGCATGTCCGACTTTTGCATTAAGCAAAGTGGACTAATCAGATATGAACCTGGAACCCCAGATGACAATGAAATAATACTTGGAGAAAGCAATCTCCATGATTCACTCATTATTACTGATGAGAAAATCATGGAGATTGGAGCTTTGTACAATGTTCAGCCTGAAACACTCCAATTGTTCTGTTTAGGCGAGGATGCCGATTTGTCTAATTCTGACCCTGACAAGAATCCAATGATTCCAAGGCCTCTCCAAAAAATTAATGGGGGTTACAGAATATTATCTCCTGCAAACATTCATGTAGCACTGTTACATGCAGTTATTGAATTCGCAATCATATTTGACTGTCTACCAGAACTCATTGATTTATATATAGAAATTGTTTGGAACAATTCCCTTTCTCATCTTTATTCATCCCATTACGCAGTAATTTCTGATGAATTTGAATTGGAAAGGCCAGACTCGTTTAAACATGGTGTTTTCAGATTCGATTTAGACAAAATTGCCTATGTAGTCTTATCCTATGATGATGGTAACAAGTATGATAGAAGGCATCCATATTTCTCAACGCACATTGGAAAGGAAGATGAATATGACAAAGTAACATCTGCAACACTAAACAAAATCAAAGAACATTATCCTGACGGCAAAGTGCTACTTATCAGGTTAAGTGCTGGTCTTGGAAGGCAATACTTACAAAGCTATAAAAAAGTAGAAGGAGTTAATATTTTAAATTTTTCAGTCAACGAGTTTGATCTTCTTATGAAAGCGAGGGACTACGATTCACTTTCTCTTTGGAATTTTTCAGAGGCAAAATCTCGCTTTCTCAGCAAGGTGGAAATTCACCCTTCGCAAAGTGACCTGGACTTTTATGCGCTCTATAAAGACAAAAAAGATAGCTTCTACATGAACGATGATGCACTACCATCTATGTTATGGTTAGCGCCTGGTTACTCTGCTTCATTCATCAAAGAAGTTGTTCAAAATGAGGATATACATTCAATTGAAAGATTAAATAATAAAGGGGAGTTGGGAGTAATTCCCTGTGTAAAGGTTAAAGGTTCAAGCAATATATATTACCCAATTTCCTATATAGGCAATAAACTTATTCATGCGGTAGAGGGCTATATTCATCCTATTTGGATTGAATTCGCAGGAGATTTACGTAAGGTCGACTCTCAGTTTAGAGGTGTTTATATTGAAATGTTAGATGCTATTTCGTACTGGATATGGCAGATTACAAGTACCGCACAAAATCCGATTGACCATATTATTCATTCTCCTTTTACTATTACGTTCGACTTCATAGATCGCTCCAAGTTTGAAAATATTGAACCGGTTTTTAAAAGAGAGCCAGGATTAATAGATCTTTTTCAAGTTGAAATATGCACGAATGGGCTATTGTTTAAAATCCCAGACCAAATAACACCATATCTATATGGAAGCGACAATGAAGGAGAACAAATCCTTGTTAGAGCATTATTGAATGGATTCAGGCAATTTGATGAAGCAAATAAGAAAACTCGAGCATTAACAGAAGATCTTATTGATTCAATTATAGCTGAAAATGTCCCACTTGGGTTAAAAAAGAAAATATTTGTTTTAACTACAGAGAATGAAATCAAATTAGATCCAAGAGGACTTAAAGGTCACAGGTATATTCAAGAGTACAACATTGGGATAATCCTTGATGAAATAGTCCCCAAAGCATTAGTGGGTGGTTACCTAAGTCCTGATACAAAGGACATTGAAGATGGGTATAAATTCATAAGGAATTTGGTAACAAGAATACTCTTGCCGTGGCTTGATTCGAAAATTGAGAAACTAGATTGTGAAGATTTATTGAGCAGGCTTATCGTACTAAATGAGGCTTTGGTGAGAAAGCGTACTGATGCAATTCTAAAAACCCCTACAAGAATTGCCTGCTTTGTCACTGAAGAGCAGCAAATAACAGAATTAAACAATTCTCTAAAGAACATTGATCAAACATCTTTAAGCACTAGATGCTTAATTGAACATATTGCAGCATGCCCTTCCGAGGGCGAAAAAATAGCAAGCAAATCTGATCTTGACGAGTTACTTGCTTTAATGGAACAGATTATTTCTTGGGGAATGCAAGGAGACCTGATCAATTTTGGAGTTTCTGAAAATAAGATCGATGTTCTTGATTCACAAAGAATTGGTACAGATCACACTCTAGATGAAGAAGTCTTTAATCCATTTCGGTTAGCAAAAACTAAAGAAAATGTGACCGATGCCATTACCGAATTTAATGATAATTTCTCGGAGAAAAATTACAGCGGTAATACTGGGGTTTCCAAAAAAACCGACAAGGCTTTCGAAGAAGAATTTGGTGTAACTTTGACGGGAATTCTTGGATTCTCCCATTTCCTTATTTGGCTAGCATTTGAAACAGATCCTGGCTATACTAAAATCTATCAAATGGAAATGAAAGAGCAAGCAAAAAAGTTTTTTAAAGATTTATCAGATTACGAATTCAATGCCTTAATAAGTTACTATTGCTTAGACAAAAGAAAAAGCTTGATGGATCTACCCAAAGGTTACTACCCTTATGATGTGTTTCCATGGAGGTATAATAGAGGTTTAGCACTAATTAGAAAACCGATTGTAAGGAGGTTTGATGAAGAGAAAAAGGACTTCTTATGTCATTATGGACCTAGGCAGACAAAAATTGCAGCAACACAGACCTTATATCTTTTTTATACCGGAAAACTTCGTTGTATTGATGGAGGAAGTCTTTCAAAAATAATTGGAGAAAAGCTTAACAGGAAAGGAGCTGAATTTACCAAGACAGTTTACGACTACTTCAAAGCTCTTGATGGTGAAAGGATTGTTGATCAAGAGGTGCCAATTAAAAACAACAAGTTTCTTAAAGCAGATAAGGATTTAGGTGATATTGATGTTCTTGTAATTGACCATGAATTAAAAGGAATCCTTTTATTAGAATGCAAGAAAACGGAAGTTGCCCGAAATGTGAAGCAGATGGTCGAGGAAGTTAACAATCTATTTGGGAGTGAATCTGATAAAGGTTGGATTGTAAAACATGAAGCTCGCTTCGGATGGGTAAAGGAAAACGTGGCATTACTAAGTGAAAAATATGACCTTGATCTTTCAGGCTACACAGTTATTCCAGTGATTTTGACTTCGGAAGAATTGCCAACGAAATATTTGAAAGAAAAAGATTTGCCATTTGATATGCTAAGTTTTTATCAAATAAAGCCATGGTTAATTAATCAAAAAAAAATAATGAGTTTAAACGACTAACCTTTAGTTCCATAAATAGAGAAATAATTATGCCAGTACCATCATTCAAAGAAGATCATATTTCTCAACTTCATGCACTGAAGCTGCTCATGAATAAGGTATGGCAATACATTTCCTCTGAGCAAGGTTTGGAAGCCAGGGGAGGAAGGACTTCCAACGAATTAGAAACTATTTTGAAGGATCAACTTCAGGTTCTCAACACCATTAAATATAAAAAAAGGCTTAATGAAAAAGCTGTTGACGGGGGAAATAATAGTTAAAACGGATGATTAAAAACAGGGAATCATGAGTACAAAAAATCTATACATTGATGAAAGTTGCCATCTGGAACATGATGGGTTTCCGGTTATGTGCATTGGTTATACCAAGATAAATGCAGAGGGGTATGACAATCTCAAAGAAGGCATTAAATCCATCAAACTAAAGCACAATGCCCCAACTGAAATCAAGTGGAACAAGCTTTCCAAATCTCGTATAGAGCTGTATAAAGAAATCATTGATTTCTTTTTTGACTCACCTATTCAGTTCAGATGCATATTGGTGAAGTACAAAGGGAAACTTGATCATGCGGCCTTCAACAAAGGGGACCATGACAGTTTTTACTACAAGTTGGTTTACTTCCTTCTCAATTCGTCCACCAATCCTCCAAATGGCCATGATTACAAGGTGTATATGGACATCAAGGACACCAGAGGTAAAGAACGGTTAGCTCAGATCAAAACAGTATTTGAGAATAAGTATTATGGTGCATCACCCTTTGTCCATTTTCAACACATACGTTCAGACGAAAGCGAGTTTCTTCAACTCACTGATTTATTCATTGGTGCCATAACCTACAAGTCAAGAAAGGAACATGAGAAAGAGGGAGCATCTACCGTTAAAAATGAAGTGATTGACTATCTGGAAGAAAAGTCAGGCTATTTGCTGAACGAGGGTACAGAACCTTGGGAAGAGAAGTTTAACATTTTCGATCATCAACCTAAATCTAAGTCATAATGGAGCTGGATGATTTAGAAGACTTGTTTGATGACTTAGGCTTTGATGAGCCAACGCCTGATCAATTGTATCAGATGTACGGAATTTTTCTCAATGACATTGCCAGAAACCCAATTGTACTGAATGGCAAAACACTTAAATACAACAGCAATAAATCAAAGCATCCAATATGTAGAGGAAAGGCTCAGGCTTTTGAACACATTATCACGAGAGAGAGTAAAATATCAGGCAAAAGAAATTTTGACAGGGATAGGGCAAACAAAGTGCATTGGATTCGTCCAGTTTTATTGAACGCTAGTGATTCGAGAATAAAGTATTTTAAAAGAAAAAATGACAAGGGGCAAAACCAACATTTTTACTGGTATCAGGAAAAATCCTTCATCATCATAATCAGAGAAATTCAGCCTGAAATCCTGTTAATAACCTCTTTTTCAGTTGATAAACAGGAAAAGTATAAATTCAAAAAGTGGTATGCTGAGTACAGAAATTGACATAAAAAAACCTCACTTCGTAAGTGAGGTACGCAACTTTAGGCACTGCGATCGAGTGAACAATGTCACTTGCCAAGTCCTTTACCCTTTGGGTAATGACAATACAAATGAGCGAATAAAAATTGGATTTTCAAAATTCAGTATTATTATCGTTCATATCTACAACTCAAAAACCGATCCAAAAGTTCAATAATCATGGCAGTACCATCATTCAATGAAGACCATATATCACAGCTTCCCGCACTGAAGCTGCTCATGAATATGGGCTGGAAATACCTCTCTCCAGAGCAGGCGTTAGAAGCCCGAAGAGGCAGGACATCCAATGTGTTGTTGGAGACCATTTTGAAGGATCAACTTCAAGTCATCAACACCATTGAATACAAAGGCAAAGAGTTTCCCTTTTCTGATGCCAACGTAAACAACGCTATTCTCGCCATTCGTGACCTTCCGGTTCAGGATGGTTTTATTGCTGCAAATAAAGCCTTCTATGAACTCATCACTTTAGGCAGGAGCTTTGAGCAGTCTGTTTTAGGTGATAAAAAGAGCTTCTCATTCCATTACATTGATTGGAAACATCCTGAAAACAACACCTACCACGTATCAGAAGAGTTTAGTGTACTCAGAAGTGGCAGTAGCGAGCATTACCGTCCTGATATTGTATTGTTTATCAATGGTATTCCAGTTGTGGTTATTGAGTGCAAAAGCCCAAAGATCAAAGACCCAATTGACAAATCAATTGAGCAACATCTTAGGAATCAGCAGGAAGACGGAATACGTGCATTGTATCAATACTCCAACCTAGTGATGGGATTGGCTACCCATGAAGCCAAATACGCTACAACTGCCACTCAGAAAGAGTTTTGGAGCTTTTGGAAAGAACTCTTTAAAACCAAAGCAGAAGAAACCGCATGGAAAGACCACCTACAAGAACTAAAAAACAAACCGCTACCCTCAAACGAAAGAACAACACTATTTAAAGAGCGGTATAAAAATGTCTGGAACTACTTTCAACAACTGGAATTGGAAAAGCAAACCGTTACAGAACAAGATAAATTATTGTTTAGTGTTTGCCAACCAAAACGCCTCTTAGACCTCTTTTTTAACTTCACTTTGTATGATGATGGCATTAAAAAGATAACGCGTTATCAACAATATTTTGCCGTACACAACACCTTAAAAAAAGTTGCAAAAACAGGTCTAGCAGGTTTGAGAAAAGGCGGTGTAATCTGGCACACTCAGGGAAGCGGTAAATCACTTACAATGGTTATGTTGGCTCAACTCATTGCTACACACCCTCAAATTAAAAATCCAAAAATCATTTTGGTTACAGACCGTATTGATTTGGATGATCAAATTACAGAGACTTTTAAAAAATGTCAAATTCCCGTTGAAAATGCCCAAACAGGCAAGCACTTGGTTGAGCTTCTTTCTGGCACGGGCGATACGGTTATTACCACTTTAATCCACAAGTTTGAAGCGGCTGTAAACCGAGCGAAACAAGGCTTTGATTCACCTGACATCTTTGTTTTAGTAGATGAAGGCCACAGAAGTCAGTACGGCACTTTCAACATTAAAATGCAAAAGGTATTTCCTAAAGGTTGCTTTATTGCCTTTACGGGAACACCTTTAATGAAGAAAGAGAAGAGCACAGCTAACCGCTTTGGTGGCTTAATAGATGTGTACTCTATCACTGATGCAGTTGAAGATGGAGCCGTAGTTCCATTGCTTTATGAAGGTCGCCACAACCTGATTGAAGTGAATGAAAAACCTTTGGACAATTACTTTGATCGGGTTTCCGAACCGCTTACCCCTTATGGTAAAGCCGCACTCAAGAGAAAGTTTAGCTCCACCAATCAGCTGAACAAAGCTGAGGAGGTAATCTATGCCCGTGCCTGGGATATTTCAGACCACTACGAGCAAAACGTTCAGGATATTCTATTCGGAAGTTTAAAGGCCAAGGGTCAGTTGGTAGCACCCAATAAAACCACCGCAATCCGATACCGTGAGTTTATCAAGGAGATAGGAAAAGTAACCTGTGAAGTCCTGATCTCACCTCCTGATGTACGAGAGAACTATGAGGATGCTTTTGAAGAAAGTGACGATTTGATCTTGAAGTTTTGGAAAGCCATGATGGATAAATATGGCAGTCCGGAGAACTATGAAAAGTCATTGATCAACTCATTCAAAAAGCAAGACCACCCTGAAATAATCATTGTGGTAGACAAACTGCTTACTGGCTTTGATGCTCCTAACAACTACGTTTTGTACCTCACTCGCCAGCTCAAAGAACACACGCTATTACAAGCGATTGCGAGAGTAAACCGCTTAGCTCCAGGAAAGGAACATGGTTTAATTATAGATTACTATGGTAATCTGGAGAATCTTGACAGTGCATTAGAAACCTACTCAGGTACAAACAACTATGATGCGGCTGACTTGGAAGGTACATTGACCAACATAAGTGAAGAAATCAAGAAGTTACCTCAGGCTCATTCAGAAGTATGGGACATCTTTAAAGAAGTCAAAAACAAGTATGATGAACCTGCTTATGAAAAGCTCTTGCAAGATGAAGCCATTCGACACATCTTTTATGAAAAGGTATCGGCTTTCTCTCGCTTGCTAAAGCTCGCTCTATCCAGTTTTGAGTTTATTAGTAAGACACCGGATCAACAAATCAACAAGTACAAGCAGGACGCCAAATTCTTCCTTGGATTGAGAATCTCTGTCAAGCGTAGATACTTTGACGATCTGGAATACAAGGAGTATGAGCCACAAGTTCAAAAGCTCATTGACAAGCATATCACCACGGAAGGTGAAATTCTTCGCATCACTGAAATGGTCAACATTTTTGATAAAGAGCAACGGGAACAGGAAGTAGAGAAAATCACCAGTAAAGCAGCCAAAGCAGATCACATCGCCAGCAGAACAATCAAAGCGATCAATGTGAAAATGAATGAAGACCCTGTTTACTTCAAAAAATTGTCAAGGCTGATTCGTGACACTATTGACGGTTATCACCAACACCGTATTTCGGAGGCTGACTATCTCAAAAAGGCCAAAGAATATGAAGACCAATTCCATAATGGGAGACAGGATAATATTCCTGAAAATTTGGTTGGTAATGATGCAGGTATAGCTATTTACAACTTAGTAAATGAAATTTTCAAAGATCACCTGAAAAGATCAGAAGGAGCTGAAAATGTAGGTGCTATCATAGCAGAAGGCATAGATAATGTAATCAAATCCATAGTTTTTGAAAATGGAAAACCAATTATTGATTGGGTTAATAAGTCAGACATAGAGGGTAAAATCAGGATTGATATTGATGATTACCTATTTGAGATAAAGGTACAGCAAGACATTGAATTGCCGTTTGATTTGATAGATGAATTAGTAGAAGAGGGTTTAAAAATTGCAAAGCTGAAATATGTCTGAAACAGCCACGATAGAATCCTTAATTTTTGGTTCCAGAGAGATCAATTATGAACTCTCCTATCAGGATCGCAAAACCCTCGGCATTCGGGTTTATCCCGATTGTAAAGTACGGGTGATTGCTCCCCTTGACACCACAGAGGAGAAATTGAAAACAAAACTCAGGGAAAAAGCACCATGGATCATCAAACAGCAACTTGAGTTTCTTTCCTATCATCCATTAACACCACCCCGTAAATACATCAATGGTGAAACCCATCTTTATTTGGGAAGACAGTACAAACTGCGAATCGAAAAGGCAGATACTAATGATGTGAAACTATACAGAGGAAGACTATTAGTCCTGAAAAAAGACAATTTTACAGCCGAGAATCTATTGTCCGAATGGTACAGGGAAAAAGCATCTGTTCACTTCGAAGAAACATTGAAAAAGATAATTCCACTTTTTGCTCGGTATAAGATTGATTTGCCAGAGCTTCAAGTCAGACAGATGTCTACACGTTGGGGAAGTTGTACACCCAAAGGGAAAGTGATTCTAAACCCTGAATTAATCAAAGCACCTAAAGGAAGTATAGAATACGTCATTATACATGAGTTGTGTCACTTGGTACATCACAACCACACACGTGCCTTCTATGACCTTCAAGAAACAATAATGCCTGACTGGAAAAAATGGAAAGAAAGGCTTGAAATGACTTTAGTTTAATTACTTAAGAATTATATTAGCATGACGAACATTTGGGGTTGTTTTTTTTACACAATAGCATCAAACTGATTTTATCAGCAAATTATATCTAAACTGCTTCCAGATTTTATTATACTAAACAAAATGATTGAACTCGAAAAAACATCAAGAGGAACCTACAGCACCAATTTTTTTTCGATCTTTATTAATGGAGATTTTCAACCTAATTTGAACCAATTAGGTAAAAAAGATTTAGGGACATTTGCGCATGAATATTTACATTATATTCAAAATCTCACGACAATTTATGGTTTAAGAAATGGGATCTTCCATTTTCAATTATTAAAAGAAGTTAAAGAGTTTTTAAAATCAACTTCAAAAATTGACCTGCCTCTTAAACTTAATTTTTTGTCGGACCGTATCAAAAAAGGCAGTGAATTATTCAAAGTTATGGATGGAAATAAAGGGATTGATGTTGGGAATTTCACTAGCTATGATTACAAGTTAATAAAAAGAAACATAGGGGGTGATAATTATGAATTAGTGGAATTATCATTTTATACTGCAAATTCTAAACCTACACGAGTAATCTTTGGTGCGACATGTGTTAAAGAAAGTATGTGTCATTACTTCCAATCACTTTTTGATGATAAAATTAATCATGACCTCATTCCATACAAATCTGCTGAATTTTTAGTTAAAAAAATTTGTCCTGAAATTTTAACTGACAAAAGAAAAATAATTTCATTGTTATTAGCCTCTTTATCATCAATAAATCCAGGTCGTTCTTTTTTAGATAACTTGGAAAAATCTAAAATGTACCCCGACTTAAATGGTTTTGACTTATACCATAGGTTAATGAAATCTAATACTATTAATTTCTCTGGAAAAAATTATTCTTGTAGAGAGTTTTTAAAAGAGTCACTAAAAAAATATGAATTATGGGTTAATCAAAACATAGATAGAGAGTTAATATATATCAAGAAATTAATCGAGAATATTCATTTTAATATTGAGGAAGGAATAACTCCCTTGGTTCAATTATTGTATTCTGATAAATTGACTGAAATTGAAAAACTAACCTTTCTTACTGAAAATTATGGTATTCCTTCAATTAGAGTTCAAGATGGTACCCTTTACTTTCCAATGGATAAAACAAAAAAAGAGCCGTCAATAGATATTGTTGAATTTATGGCTCAAAAAACTGTTTTAGATCGTTTATTTGAAACGTATTCTTGCCAAACAACTTGCTCCATGGTTCATATTTGTCAACAATCAGAAGAGGAATTTATTGAAGAAGGCTGCTATAACAACCAATGGGATAGAAAAAAACAATGTAAGTTTACAATAGTTAGTGATAATTGGGGACTAAAGAATAAAATAATAAAAAAATAGTTTCTTCCCATCAAAACCGGTCTTTATTGTTAAATATTTAGGTATTATGAAAGACCTAAGTTGAGGAGTAAGATTCTGGTTTATGTTTTATTTTCGTATTAATGAGCATCAACTGTAATTCTGATATTTACCCTTGGGGAATTGAAGGAATAATTTTGCGGTCATGTATTCCTGGGTTAACATTATTTCGATTTTTTAAGTATAGATTTAATTTATTAAATATAATGAAAATCCAAAACCAAATTGAAGAACATGGGAAAGAGTTTACACCAAGGGAGCTCCTATTTGCCAATTATTATTTAGGTAAAGCAAAGCTGAATGCTACTAAAGCGGTAAAACTTGCAGGTTACAGGCATAACACTGCAAGAGAACAAGGCTAAAGAATGTTGACAAATGTTGACATTTAAAATAAGACCCAATCACAATCATCCGAAAAACTGAGTGATCTTGGATTTACACAAAAAAAAGTACTTGCAGAGATTACTAAAATTGTGTTTTCAGAGATTATCGAATTTTTTAGTTAGGACTGGAGCCTGAAACAGGTGAGTGAAACCCCACAATCTAAATCTGCTGCAATAAGGTCTGGAAAAAAACGATACTGGTGTTTCAATTCAAATGCATGACAAACTTAATGCACTTAAAATTCTTTTGGTCTTGACAAAAAAATCCGACAAGTAGAGAAAAAGTGTCCCCCAAACTGTCCCCCAAAAAAAGAAAACCCCAAAT
>TARA_R110002050_G_scaffold300336_2_pt1 | contig 15553 bp, 15 predicted proteins | sample TARA_R110002050 | Tara Oceans TARA_R110002050 (sample SAMEA4396988) | marine metagenome | biome: Polar Biome; feature: [DCM] deep chlorophyll maximum layer (ENVO:01000326); material: water (ENVO:00002006), including particulate matter (ENVO:01000060) such as... | depth 25 m
CCGGCTGCCGCCCCCCCCCTTCACCCGCCATTAACCACGTTCCCTAACCCGCCGATAATCCCGTGACGCTAGTTTGTCGTGCTCAAGCAAGAGTACAGCGTCATGATTTCGAACATCATCTCTACCGCATTTTCAGGCATGGCCGCGCAGCAGAGCCGCATGGATGCGATTGCCCACAACATCGCCAATGCCGATACGCCGGGCTATGCGCGCAGGGACGTCGACATGGTTACCGCGCCCGGTGGCGGGGTCAAGGCGGTGCCGCGCGAAGCCGGCGGCGATGTCGATCTGGTGACGGAAATGGCCGGGATGATCGACACCAGGATGGCCTATGAGGCCAATGTCGCGGTGATGGAAACCGGCATGGATATGTGGGACGCGCTGATGAGCGCGCTGGCGCCGGAAGACCGCGACGAGCGCTGGCGCTGAGCCCGGTCGCGATTCGGAATTATACAGCTAAACCTAACCGGTAGCTGCCGCGAAGGGCAGGGCGCACTGCCTCCGGTGCGCAGGCGGCAGGCCGGCAATGCCGGTCATTTTCAACAAAATCTGCCCGGTTTTATCCCCATCCTCCACGCCCATGTCATACTTGGCTTGCTTCCGCTGCCGGATGGATCGCGAACGTTTCGGGCCAGGCGGGAGGGAATGCCCCGGACCGGGCGTCCCGACGTAGGGCGGACGGGTCGGGGAGGCGGCAGCCATCGCGGTTCCGCTGGCGGGCGGTGCTCCCCGGAGCGCCGTGCAAAGCCAGCCACCGGGCCGGGTTGCGTTCCAAGCCAGCGGTCGTGCGGGTGAGGGCGGAACCACCGGGCCGGGCCTGTGGCGGACATGATCTGGCTTGATGTGTTCCATCGCACCCGTGGTTTCGGGGGCAGAGCGGGAGGCATCGCCCAGCGATCAGGGTCCGTGCCGGAACCGGCGCCAACAGCATCTCCCGCGGCCTGTCCGGGTCGCAGCCGGAGCAATCCGGGCGAGGGGCCCTGAAGAGGGGCAGGTGGATACGCCAACCCTCGCGTCATGCAGGCCGCCGCCTGTCGGATGCCGGACAGCATCCGGCGAGTTTCGGGCCGCGCGCTGACAGCGCCACCCATTACACTTCGTTCAGAAGGCACTGCTTGCGTGCGGCCCTCCGGACTTCGTCTCCCCATCACCCCGGCGGCAGGGCCGCGCGGGCGGATTTGTGCTGCGCTGATTGGGCGTGCCCGCGCGTGTCAGTTGACCTTGCAGCCGCGGCGACGTTCCTCGGCCTTGATCTGGGCAACGCGGCGTTGCTCCCACTGGCTCAGGGCCGGGTCGCGGGTCCAGCAATCGGCATTGTCGAAGGTGCGCTTGCCAAGGCTCGAGGAGAAGCAGTAGCCGTTGTCGTCGAAGATGGCGTTGCGCTCGTACCAGAGGTCCCAGCAGCTCGCCGCCGAGGCGGCAGGGGCCAGCGCGATCAGGCCGGTGGTCAGGCCGGCGGCGAACAGCATCAGTGAGGATTTCATGTCGTGCTCCATGGTTGGTTCAGGCAATGCGGATCACCGCAGCATGTTCCATGCCTGATCGCCAGGTTCAAGCCCGCATTGACGGGGATCAAGGCTCGGGCCTGATTGCCGGTGAAGCCTCCGGCAGCAGGCAAAAGGCGGCCCGGCGCTGTGCCGGCCCGCCATTGTCGTGCCGCTACTCAGGGAAGCCACAATTTCCGGCTTAACCGGATTGGTGCTGGCATTTGCCGGCTGATAGATTTATCCCGCCATGATCAAGCAAGGCCCGATACGCATGACCCGATTCCCCGTTTTCATCACCGCCGCGGTTGCGGTCCTGCTCACTCTGGCGCCGCCGGCCTTTGCCTGGGAAGCGGTCGAGCAGGTCAAGGCCTATCCGGTCAGTGGCCAGTCGGGCGCCGAATTGTACCGCTCTATCGGCGACAACGGCCCGGTGATTTCCGGTGACCGCCGCACCATCGCCCACACCACCTTCAAGCTGACCTGGGGGCGCGATTACCGCGAGCGCGGCGATGGCAGTTGCGTCATTGCTGCAAACAATCCGAAGCTGATCATCACCTACACGCTGCCCAAACCGCGCGGCTCCATGCCGTCTTCCGTGGCGTCGAGCTGGAAGCGGTTTGCCGACGGGCTGGCCGCACATGAGCGGGTGCACGGCCAGTACATCATCGAGATGGTGCAGGCGATCCAGGATGTCAGCGTCGGGCTGAGCGAACCCGCCGATCCGGGCTGTCACAAGGTGCGGGCCAAATTGCAAACCCATCTCAAGCGGCTGTCGGACCAGCAGCGCGCCCGCGGCCGGGAATTCGACCGGATCGAGATGGGCGACGGCGGCGCGGTGCAGAACCTGGTGCTGGCGCTGGTCAACGGGCCGTGAGTCTTGCCCCGGCGCAGCAGTCTCAATAGGGTCGGCCATCCACGCCAAATCAGCAATCAGGATCCCGGATGACCGTTCGCATAGCCACCTTCAATGCCGAAAACCTCTTGAGCCGGTTTGATTTCTCCGGCTTTCGCAACGAACTCAGACAGGACCGGGTGTCGCAGCTTTACGATTTTGCCTCGGAAGCCCAGTACCGCCAGGCAGAGATCGCCCGCGCCGTGTCGCTGACCGACGACACGCGGCAATTGACCGCGCTGGCGATTGCCGAGGCCGACGCCGATATCCTGTGTCTGCAGGAAGTGGAAAATCTCGATACGCTGCACCGCTTCGAATATGGCTATCTGTTCAAGATGATCGGCGACGGCTACCGCCACAAGGTGCTGATCGAGGCCAATGACAGCCGCGGCATCAATCTGGCGATGCTGGTGCGCGAGGAGACGCTGGACGGGGCGCGGATCGAGGTGCTCGATGTGACCAGCCACGCGCATCAGACCTACGAGGCGCTGGGGCTGTACACGCCGGATCTGGCCGGTCTGGCCCAGCCGCATGACAAGGTGTTCAAGCGCGATTGCCTCGAGGTCGATGTCCAGGTCGGGACCAGGCGGCTGACCATCTACGTGGTGCATTTCAAGTCGATGGGAAGCTCGCGCGACGGCATCGACGGCCGCACCTGGACCATGCCGGTCCGCGTCGCCGAGGCGCGGGCTGTGCGCAAGCTGATCACCAAACGGTTCGGACCCGATGGCGGCGGCAAGCGCTATGTCATTGCCGGCGATTTCAACGATTATTCGGAAAAGCTGGTGATCACCGGCGACCGGCGCAACGGCTATCAGTTCACTCCCGAAGACGCCGAGGATGGCGCGGTCCGGGTGCTGACAGCGGACGGGTTTGCCGAAAACGTGGTGATGCGGCGGCCCGTGATGGACCGCTGGACGCTGTATCACACCCGCGGGCCTCAGGAGCGGCATCTGTGCCAGCTCGACTATCTGCTGGCCTCGCCGGCGATGACCCGCACCAGCCGCGACCGCTTGCCCGACATCATCCGCGCCGGCCAGCCCTGGCGCACGCTGTTTCCCGACGGCCAGGATGTCGAGCGCTACCCGCGCACCGGCTGGGACCGGCCCAAGGCGTCGGATCATTGCCCGGTGGCAATGACCTTTGATCTGGTTTGACGCAGAATGACCGGCATCCCCGAACACCGCGTCTTCGGCATCGAGACCGTGCGGCTCGGCCTTGACGAGGCAGACCACCCCTGGCGGCTGGCCGAGCATGCGGCGATTGTGGCGCACTGGGCGCGCGAACAGGTGGAGCGGCCCTGGCTGTTCAACGGCACGGTGATGTTGCATCGCGGATTGCGGATCGACGGCGGCGGCCTCGCAGGCACCAGTCACCGCGCGCCTTACGCAGCGCTGCTGCACATGATCCAGTCCCGGCCGCAGGCCGATGTGTGGCATCTGTTCGGCTCGGCGGTGATGCTGTCGTCGGACGGGGCCATGCTGCTGATCCGCATGGCGGCGAAGACCGCCAATGCAGGCAGGGTCTATGCGCCCGCCGGCTCGCTCGACGAGAGCGATATCAGCGGCGGCCGGGTCGATGTCGATGGCAGCATCCTGCGCGAGGCGAAAGAGGAAACCGGGCTCGACCTGTCGGGCATGGCGGCGGAAAACCGGCTGCTGTGCTGGCGCGATGGTGGTCTGGTCGCGGTGTTCCGCCGGTTCCTGATCGATGAACCGGCTGTCGTTCTGGCCGATCGAATCGGCGATCACATCCGCACCGATCCGCAACAGGAGATCGACGATGTGGTGATCGTGCGCAAACCCGGCGATGCCGGACCGACCGTGACGCCCTACATGCAGGCGCTGATCGGGTTCCATTTCGCAGCCCCCGATTTCAACAGCGGTTGGCAGGCCGGGGGAAGTGGTTAGGATGCGCCTATTCCGGCTCGCGCCGCAACCGCAGGGAACCCGCATGTCATGACGGATTACGCAATCTACGACGTTTTCACAGACACCGCGCTGGCCGGCAATCCGCTGGCCGTGGTGTTTGACGCCGATCATCTCGATGATGCGCGGATGCAGGCCATAGCCGGGGAGTTCAACCTGTCGGAAACGGTGTTCGTGCTCAAGCCCGAAAACCCGGTGCATTCGGCGCGGCTGAGAATTTTCACATCGTCACACGAACTTCCCTTCGCCGGCCATCCGACCGTGGGCGCAGCCATCGCGCTGGCCGACATCCAGCTTGGCGATGCCGTGCCGGCCAATGGCATCGACATGGTCAAGATGATCGAGGAGCAGATCGGGCCGGTGCGCTGTGCGGTGCGGATCTCGGCGGGTGAGGCCGGGTTCGCGGAATTCGACCTGCCGAAACTGTCGCGGCAGCTTGAAGCGGAGATCGAACCCGCCGACATCGGCGCGGCGCTGGGGCTGGATCCGCAGGAAATCGGCTTTGAAAACCACCGGGTGTCGCTGTGGAGCGCCGGGGTGCCGTTCGTGCTGGTTCCGGTGCACGATCTTGCCGCCGCCGCCAAGGCCGAGTGCAGTGCGGCCGATTGGGCGCGCATCGCGCCGATGGGCGACGGGCAGCTGGCCTATGCCTATGTCTATTGCCGCGGCGGCGTGAACCACGCTGCATCGTTTCATGCCCGCATGTTCGCGCCGGGCGAGGGCATGCCGGAAGATCCCGCAACCGGTTCGGCCGCGGCGGCCCTGTCCGGGGCGATCCACCAGTTTGACGGCCTGCTCGACGGCAATCATCCGCTGCTGATCGAGCAGGGCGTGGAAATGGGACGGCCATCGCTGATCCATCTGCATATCGACTGTGCCGGCGCGGAAATTTCCCATGTGCGGATTGGCGGCCAGGCGGTGCGGATCGCCACGGGCAGGTTGCTGCTGTGAGACCAAACCAGGCTGCTGTTGTGCGGGTTGCCGGAACTTCGTGAAAAACAGTGTGGACAAGCCCTCTTATCCGGTCTATACGCCCCCTCGTTCCGGTAACGGGACAGGTGGGGCGCGTAGCTCAGTTGGTAGAGCAGCTGACTCTTAATCAGCGGGTCCACGGTTCGAGCCCGTGCGCGCCCACCATTTTTTTCCTTTCATAATTAAGGGTGTTTTGGCATCCCAAGATTGTGAAGCTGAATGTGACCCTCGAAAAAGGGTGACAAGCCCAAAAAGGTGTCGAGGCGTCAACCGCACGCCTTTATGTGAGCAGCACCCTCAAGCATATAAATTCCAAGTGTGTTTCACTGAAACCAGTCTCCCAATTTGCGGTTTTCCCATGCGGACACGGTTCTCAGCCTCAGAAGCCGTCGCACAACAAGGTTGCCATAATCCTTGGTCGATGGCGTCTTCACTCTCACATTGATGTACTCAGCCGTCCCACAACGCTAACAAGCGAATGGTGGAGCATTACACCCGTTACGCCAAGGCCTTCTCAGTCTGCATCCAAAACTTCGATATTCAGATCGGTAAACACCTGATTGACGCGCCGTTGATAGGTTACAACTTCCTGTGCCAGCCACGCTTGGAACAAGCGCTCTGCATCTGTGAGCTCTCTTTTTTTCAGCCGGCAAATCCAGTATCGCTCCCTACTTCGCAATCCCAGCTTGAACGGAGCAACGAGCCGGCCCTCTGCTATCGCGCCAAGGCACATGAAGCTATCGCCAATCGTGACGCCTGAGCCCGCCAGTGCTGCTGAAAGGCACAGTGAGGTTTCATTGTAACTGGTCCGCCTTGTTCCCTGGCCAGGATCGGGAATCTTTGCTCTTCGAAACCACGTTTCCCAAGGGTTGTAGTTGCTATCAATCAGAAAATGCGTTGTGGGCGCCAGAGTCCCGTCAGACACATGCGCTGCCGAGTACTCCTGGGTGCACAAGGGAAGGTCAATCCATTCGCAGAGTTCCTCCTCTTCGAGAACCTCTGACGCGAATGCTCCTGCGGGACCGTAGAAAATCCGGAAACTGAAATCCTCATCCATGCGCAGAAAGCCGTTACGCTCGGCGCTGACTTCGACCAGAATACCGGGATTCTGAATCAGGAAACCACCGACCCGTTCAGCGAGCCATGACGTTGCAAAATCCCGATCCACCAGAACGTGAATTGCATTTGACCGCGCGCGCCTCTCGGTGATGCGTTGTGCTGTCGTGTTAATGAGGTCGAAGCCCTGTTTCAGGCCTGCGGCCAGTTGCCTTCCCTCTTCCGTCAACACAACCTTTGGCCGTGACCGCACAACAAGCTGGCAGCACAGGTGTTGTTCCAGGTTCTTGATCTGCTTGCTGACGGCCGGTCGCGACACGTTCAACTCTCGGGCAGCTTCGGTGAACGTACCAAACCGGGCAACGAGATCAAATGCACGTAGGGAGGTCAATGAGTACATCTTGCAACAATCAATGGTAACTTTAGATTACCTCATCGTACTATTTGTCGCTTTGCGAAGCAACCAGCTTCTCCTAGGCTCAAGGACAACTTCCAGAAAGCGGGTCTCACGCTTCTGAGGGTGTTTAATCTACGAGAGGATCGACGGATGTCATTGCCAATAAGATTTGCTGCGAAAGGTCCAGAGGGTTGGGCATCTGCCGAAGATGTTGCATTGGAAACGGCCAAACTGATTGACGGCAAGCCGATGGGCCGGGATCACATTTACTTCCAGAGGGAAACCCCAAGTTTCCGTTCAGGTATCTGGCGCTCGTCACCTTACACCGAATTTTATGAGAACTACCCGTGTGATGAATTCATGTATGTGCTCGAAGGGTCGGTAACAATGGAGAGTGACGGCTTCTCGGAGACCTATTCGAAGGGTGACGCATTTCTCGTTCCGAAAGGCTTCCGGGGCTACTGGAAGCAAACCGAGCCAATGTTGAAATTCTACGTGATCATCGACTGAGAAGGCTGCGTTTTACACCATGTCAGATATCCCCAAAAACACCCAGGATCTCGGCACCTACGACTATGTGGTTGTCGGTGCCGGTTCCGCAGGTTGCATCATTGCCAACCGCCTCGGAGAAGATCGGAATTTGCGCATTCTGGTTCTGGAAGCCGGAGGCAATGACAATTCCATTTTCGTCAAGATGCCGTCGGCTTTCTCCATCCCGATGAACACAAAACGGTTCAACTGGGGGATGAAGACCGAGCCGGAGCCCGGTCTGAACGGCCGGGTGATGAACCTGCCGCGCGGAAAGGGACTTGGCGGGTCTTCGTCCATCAATGGAATGTGCTACGTGCGCGGCAATCCGATGGACTACGAATTGTGGTCCGCTCTCGGTGCCGACGGCTGGAACTGGGCCAATGTGCTGCCCTACTTCCAGAAGCTTGAAAACGTACGGGATGGCGGTGCAACTCGCGGCACTGACGGGCCGATTTCGGTGACCCGTGGAACGGAGGCAAATCCGCTTTATCACGCCTTCGTGGAAGCGGGACAGCAGGCGGGTTACGCCCGAAGCCCAAACATGAATGATGGCCAGCATGAGGGCTTCGGCCCGATGGAGATGAACGTCGGCCATGGAGAGCGGTCAAGCACTGCGGTTGGCTATCTGCGCCCGGCCGTGAAGCGGGGCAATGTGCGTGTGATTTCGCATGCACTCGTTGATCGAATCGTTTTCGAAGGCAAGCAGGCAACTGGTGTGCTTTTTTCGTGCAACGGAAAAGCGATGTTTGCCCGGTCTGGTCGGAATGTCGTTCTCTGTGCCGGCTCGATCATGTCGCCAACCATCCTCAAACGGTCCGGTATCGGACCAGCCGACGAGTTGCGGGCGCATGGCATTGATGTCGTGGCGGACCGCGCCGAAGTTGGCGCCAACCTGATGGACCATCTCGAGATCTACCTGCAACAGGAATGCACGCAGAACGTCTCGCTCTTTTCGAAGATGAATCCCTTCGGAAAGGCGATGATCGGTGCTCGCTGGTTGCTTACAAAGTCCGGGCTGGGGGCCACAAACCATTTTGAAACTGGTGGCCATATCCGCAGCCGCGCAGGCATCGTTTACCCGGATATTCAGTATCATTTTCTGCCGCTGGCGGTTTCCTACGACGGCACGACAATGGCAGATGGGCACGGCTTCCAGGTTCATGTGGGAACAAAGCGCTCGAAGAGCCGCGGGACGGTCAAATTGCGCTCTGCATTAACGCAAGACTTGCCGAAAGTGCAGTTCAACTACATGACGCACCCCGACGACTGGTTGGAGATGCGCGCCTGCATCCGGTTGACGCGCGAGATCTTCGCCCAGCCCGCGATGGATCCCTACCGGGGACGGGAGCTTGCGCCGGGCGAGGATTGCCTAAGTGACGAAAGTCTCGACCAGTTCATCATCGATAAAGTTGAGAGCGCCTACCATCCTTGCGGAACCTGTCGCATGGGATGCGACGAAAGCGCAGTCGTCGATTCCGAGACAATGAAGGTGCGTGGTGTCAGCGGTCTGTGCGTGGTCGACAGCTCCGTCATGCCGCAGGCGACGGCGGGCGACCTTAACGCGCCGACGATGATGCTGGCGGAACGCTCGGCAGACCTGATCCGCGGACGTGATTTGGCCACCGCTGCAGAAGCGCCGCTTCTGGCTGATCCGGAATGGGAAACACGGCAAAGATCACAACACATCAGCTGCGACTATTCTTCAAACCGCGAAGCTTTGCACGCGGCCCTCATAATGAATGCAAAGACAGAAACACCAACCAGGAGTGCCTCATGAAGCGCTACATGAAAAATGGAGTTTTCGCTCTTACCCTTTTGTCGGTGGGAAGTTTTGCCTCGATTGCAGTGGCCGAAGTCGAGTCGGAAAAGCCTATCAAGATTGCCATCAATGAATGGACTGGTCAGCATCTTTCCGCGAACATCGCAGCTGAGCTTTTGAAAAAGATGGGCTACCAGGTCCAGCTGGTCACGGCTGGCGGTTTGCCACAATTCACAGCGATGGCTCAGAACGAATTGGATCTCAATCCCGAAGTTTGGGATAATTCGGTGACGGATATCTACACAGATGGTCTTGCGTCGGGAAAGCTTGTCAACCTGGGTGATTTGGGCCTGGAACCACAGGATGGGTGGATATACCCTCCTTATATGGCTGAGAAATGCCCTGGCCTGCCTGATTATCAGGCACTCTACGATTGTGCCGAGGCTTTCGCCACCGCTGAAACCTTTCCGAACGGACGTCTGGTCTCTTATCCTGCCGACTGGGGGACCCGATCAGCCTCGGTCATCAAGGCAATCGATTTGCCATTCACCGCGGTGCCAGGCGGCTCCGAAGGTGCAATGATGGCGGAACTCAAGAGCGCCATTGCTTCTGAGGAACCTATCCTGATGATGATGTGGCAACCCCACTGGGTGTTCGCTGAATTCGAGCTGGAGTCGGTGGTGTGGAACCCCATAGAAGGTGAATGCGTCGAAGAAACCCAAGTGCGCGAGACCGCTTGCGGGTTTGCACAGGCTTCAGTCAACAAGATCGTGTCGAGTCAGATGCCCGTCACATGGCCGGGCGCAGCAGCCTTTGTCGAGAAGTTCACCCTGACGAACGAAGAGCAAAATGCGATGATCTTCGAGGTCGATCAGGGCGGACGCGCCCTGGACGAGGTGGTTCAGGAATGGATCGACACCAACGAGGCCAAATGGTCAGAATGGATCAAGTAAAAGCCAACCGAGACCCGGCAAACCTGCCGGGTCTCGACCCTTGTAAACTCGGAGAAACATTGTGCTTGCGAATGAAGCGGATCGCACTGCGGCCGAAGTAAAGGTGTCCTGCCGGAACCTGTGGAAGGTTTTCGGTCCGAACCCCGATTCTTACTTCGAAAAGCCAGGGGGCGAGATCGCTGTCGATGCCCTCGCGGCGCGGATGCGTGACGAGGACCATTTGCCTGCCGTAATCGATGTCAGCTTCGACGTCCATGTCGGCGAGATATTCGTCATTATGGGCCTCTCCGGATCGGGCAAATCCACCGTCGTCCGCTGCCTGTCGCGGCTGATCGACGCCTCTCACGGACAGGTCCTGCTTGACGGTGATGATCTTCTGAGCATGAGCCCGAAAGAATTGATCGAGGTCCGGCGCCACAAGATGGGAATGGTGTTCCAGAATTTTGGACTGCTGCCGCATCTCACTGTCCTGGAAAACGTAGCCTTCCCCCTGCGGCTTCAGAAGTTGTCGCTGGCGGAGCAGCAGGAAAAGGCGCAGCGCGTCATCGAGCTTGTTGGGCTCACGGGGCGTGAGCAAAGCTTTCCAGGCCAGCTTTCCGGCGGCCAACAACAGCGGGTCGGCATTGCGCGGTCGCTGGCTGTCGAACCTGACTTCTGGCTGCTGGATGAGCCGTTTTCTGCACTCGACCCGCTGATCCGACGTCAGATGCAGGATGAATTCCTGCGCATCCAGCGGGTTCTTCAAAAATCCATCGTCTTCATTACGCATGACTTTCTCGAAGCGTTGCGGATCGCTGATCGCATGGCGATCATGCGGGCGGGTAAGATCGTGCAGATTGGCACTCCGGAAGAATTGATCCTGAACCCGGTGGATGACTATGTCGCCCAGTTCGCCAGCGAAGTGCCGCGGATCCGCGTGCTGCGTGCGGGGGAATGCACAGTGGAAATGACTGGCGACACCTCCGGGATGCAGCGGGTATCAAGCCGGACCACGGCAGAGAACCTGGTGAGCATCCTGTCCAGCCAGCCTGAGGGGATCGTCGTGGAAGACCCGACGGGGGTAGAACTGGGTATTGTTACCCCCGCCTCCTTTATCCGGGCGCTCGCTTCGGTGGAACGTAAGCGATACAATGACGCTGAATAGACTGAAAAGTACCAAGCTGTCCGCAGATCCTCACGTTGGCGCGCAACGTAGCCGGGGCTGGTTGCTCGTCGTCTTGTTGGCCTTTGGCTGCATCCTCGTGCAGGATCGCGTCGATTGGGTTGCTCACTATCCTGACCGTCTCATGTTGCCGATAGACAGTGCCTTGAACGCAGTTATGGATTGGGTGATCGCCAATTTCGAGCCGTTCTTCAAGGCCATAACCGTGCTTCTGTCTGCTCCGATGGAATGGATTCGCGCGCTGCTTCACGTCCTGCCGTGGAGTGTGTTTACCTTTGTCATGGCAGCAATGGCCTTTCGCGCGCGCGGTGCGGGACTGGCGGCATTTACTGCCCTGAGCCTTGTCTATGTGCAGACTGTGGACCTCTGGTTCGAAGCGATGAACTCCTTTGCGCTAGTGTTCATCTCAGTGCCGCTGGCAGTTCTGATTGGATTCGGTCTGGGCGTCTGGGGCTTTGTGTCTCCGCGAGCTCAACGCGCCATTTATCCCATGCTTGATATTGCACAAACAATTCCGGCCTTTGCCTATCTCTTGCCGATTCTGCTCTTGTTCGGGTTTGGTCCGGTTGTCGGACTCGTGGCCTCTATCCTTTTTGCGTTCCCCCCAATGGTGCGCAATACCATCTTGGGGCTGGAACGGGTCCCCTCCGATATCATCGAGGCAGGACTGATGTCGGGTGCAACATCGTTTCAGTCGTTTCGACAGGTTCGGCTTCCGTCCGCGCTTCGCCAAATACTGATCGGCGTCAACCAGACCACGATGGCCTCACTGAGCATGGTGATTGTCGCCTCGATTATCGGCGGCACCGCGGATATCGGTTGGGAGGTGCTGTCGACCATGCGCAAGGCGCAGTTCGGCGAAAGCCTCGTAGCAGGCATTGTCATTGCATTGATGGCCATGATCCTTGACAGGATCACGTTCGGATTTGCCGAACGCGAAGGGGCGACCACCATTGTGAAGAGCAGTATGCAGCGCTACGGATTTTCCCTGACCGTCATCGGAATTGTTCTTGCCCTGATGGCCCTGCAGACTGTTTTCCCGATTTTGGCTCACTGGCCGAACGGCTGGCACTTGGACTTGGTAAGCCCGCTCGATGAGGCAATAAATTGGTTCGTTGTCAATTTCAAACCGGCGCTCGACGGTGTCAAGAACGCCAGTCTGTTCGTGGTGATGCTGCCGCTCAAGCTGGGTTTTGATACTGCTATAAGCCCTTTTACTTGGGGGTTCAAACTACAGCCTTGGCATGTGGCCGGATATTGCATCCTCATCGGCGCTGCAACCTTCGCAGCATGGCGTGTGCGGCGGACAGCTTTGGCCGTCTGGATCGTCGTCCTGTCGCTGGTTTTCTATGTGGGCCTTACCGACATGCCTTGGCCCGCGTTGTTGGCGATCCTGACCTATTTCGGCTTTTGCCTCGGTGGCTTTCCCCTGGCTATCGGTACCGCGCTTGCGACGGGCTTTCTTCTGGTCTCCGGGTCCTGGGACAAAGCGATGCTCTCGCTCTATCTGTGCTCGCTGTCAGTTCTTGCCGCGTTTGCTATCGGTTCTGCGCTCGGGATTGTCGCTGCACAGAACGATTGGTTTTCAAAGGTCATGCGCCCGGTCAACGACACGCTACAGACGATGCCGCCTTTTGTTTTGCTGATTCCAATCGTGATGCTGTTCAAGATTGGCGAGTTTACGGCCCTGTTTGCCATTGTGTTTTACGCGCTCGTACCTGCATTCCGGTACACCGAACACGGCATAAGACAAGTTTCAACCGATGCCGTGGAGGCGGCGACGAGTCTCGGGGCAACGCCGAGCCAGTTGCTCTTCTTGGTCAAGCTGCCGCTGGCGCTGCCCAACATCATGCTCGGGCTCAATCAATCGATCATGGCTGGCATCGCGATGCTGGTGATTGCAGCACTGGTTGGCACGACCGGACTTGGCCAGGAGGTCTATATCGGTCTCAGCTCCGGCAATTTCGGGCAAGGGTTCGTCGCCGGGATCGGAATGGCCATCATCGCCATGACCGCGGATCGCTTCTGCCAGGCCTGGCAACGCAACTATCAGAAAAATTTGACGAAAGGGTAGAGCATGAAACTGGTTTATTCCGACGATCATCGCGAACATGCGGGCGCAAAGGAGATGCGGTACGATCAGATGATTCCGATGTCCGAAAGCCCAGAGCGCATGGACATCATCATGGAAGCGCTCGCCAAGGCCGGGTTCAAGGATCTGGTGCCGCCGCAAGCCCATGGGTTGGAGGTCGCGCACCAGATACACGATCCGGCCTTCATCAGTTTTCTGCAACGCTGCTACCCGCTTTGGGAACAGGAATTTGGTCCCGGCGGGTTCGCCACTGCCTATACTTTCGGAATGCGCTCAATGGGCCAGTCGCCCAACGCTTCGGTTCATTCGATGCTGAGTTGCTATACTTTTGACGTCTGTGTTCCGTTCGTGAAAGGCACCTGGACCGCAATAAATTCGGCCAAGGATGTCGCGCTGACAGGAGCCGGTTTGATTCAGAGCGGCGAGCAGGCAGTGTTCTCGCTTTGCCGTCCGCCAGGGCACCATGCTTCGCAGGATCTGGCGGGAGGGTATTGCTACATGAACAATGCCGCGATTGCGGCGCAGGCCCATCTCAACGCCGGCAGCAAGCGAGTGGCCATCCTCGATATCGATTATCACCACGGCAACGGCACCCAGACGATTTTTTATCAGCGCTCGGATGTATTCTTTGCGTCGCTTCATTGCCGGCCCGAAGATGAATATCCGTTTCTTCTGGGCTACGCGACCGAAGTCGGAGAAGGGGATGGCAAAGGCTACAACCTTAATCTGCCAATGCCGCGCGGCACCGACTATTTTGTATGGGAGCAAGCCCTTCAGACCGCCCTTCAACGCATTGAAGCCTATAATCCCGATGTGCTCGTTGTGTCGCTTGGGGTTGATACCTTTGCCGACGACCCAGTGGGTGGGTTCATGCTGCGAAGCCTGGATTTCACAGATATCGGCAATAAAATCCGGACGCTGAACCGCCCAACGCAGTTCGTAATGGAAGGTGGATATTCGATGAGCGAACTTGGCACGAATGTCGCCAATATTATTTGTGGATACTCCACAAAAGTTTTGGAAGTATTGCCTGAACGCGGCTGAGCGGCGTGGCGGCTTGAGATGCGCCTTTGGCCGAATGCCAGCCGAACGTGCGAACTTTGCTCATGCTGCCCAGGGTCCAATGGTGATTGAAACAATCGCACTTTGTCACGCACTGGGTACATGGACCTGTCGCGGGTTGATGCCGCTCCTTTGATAGCATTTACTGCAACAAAGGAGACAAACTATGGGACTGAAGCGGACGGACGAATTTCGCAAGGATGGATCGTGTCCCTTTGCGTGGTGTAGCTGGATTTCATAGCCATCGGTGATTTCCGGTAGGGTCGTGTACTGTGGAGAATGTGAGACGGTGCCGCTCAAAGCCGTCCTTATGTCTATTTTTGCTTGCGGGGAGCAAGTGCTTGTGGTTCAAGGCCCCATGCGCGAGCGGATGAACTTACCGGGATTGAAATCGCTGCGATGCTTCGCGGCTCTGACAATCGTCCTGTTTCATCTTGCCTATTTGGGCAAAGTGCAGATCCCGGATTATCTGTGGTTTGTAAAAACCCACTTCGCTGTTGGCGTCCCGCTGTTTTACGTCGTCAGCGCCTACAGTCTGATGATTGGCTACCATGGGAAACTCGGGGCAGCAGGCGGCCTAAGCGAATATTTCATCCGCCGCATTACCCGCATAGCGCCGCTCTTCTATTTCATGATGATCGCCTACACCGCTGGACTTTATGGCTTCTTCGGGCGTGTTGTTGGCGTTGGTGAATTCATGTCGTCGTTGTTTTTCGTGTTCGGCCTGGTGCCGCAATATGCAGCCGGCTTTGTCTGGGCATCTTGGTCAATTGGCGTCGAGATGGTGTTTTATGCCGTCTTCCCAATCATGGTTTTGACCGTCACATCAACCCGCCGTGCTGTTATCCTTTTTCTAGTGGCGCTCTATTTGTCGATCATGTGGCATTACGGGGTTCGCGGCGTGCCGGCAGACATCAAGCCGTTTACAAACCATTTTATTCTCGCCTACATCTCGTATTTCGCGACCGGTATACTCAGTTTTTTCCTCTGGCAGCATCTGCGCGACCATGCCCGCTCTGGACTGATTGGCGTTGCACTGCTGACTGCCGGAAGCATTGGCGCTGTTCTTGTTATTGGGTATTCATCTGTATTGGTCAATTGGACCGGAGGCGCACCAGTCACGCTCTATCTATGGCCTCCGGTTCTTGCTGCTACCACTATCGGGATATCGCTTGCACCGGTCAGGATGATAGTAAGCGCGCCGACCGTAGCCCTAGGAGTCGGTCCGGAAAGTTATTCATTTTGAACAGAGCCTTCGCAGC
>TARA_R110002050_G_scaffold294021_1_pt1 | contig 15506 bp, 9 predicted proteins | sample TARA_R110002050 | Tara Oceans TARA_R110002050 (sample SAMEA4396988) | marine metagenome | biome: Polar Biome; feature: [DCM] deep chlorophyll maximum layer (ENVO:01000326); material: water (ENVO:00002006), including particulate matter (ENVO:01000060) such as... | depth 25 m
AGTTAATGGTCCACTGTAAGTATCTTCTGTGAGATAGGACCATTGCGCAGAACAGTTAAAGAAGCTGAAAATAAAGCTTATCGTAAATAGTATGCTCCTCATTTATTTACTGAATTAGTATGGTAAAGGTTTTAAACCAATTGCCTTAACCTGCTTGTAAAGCCCAATATCTAAAAAGAGTTTTGATGCCTTGTTTTTCATCAAACTCAGGATTTAAGGATCTTTTTCAAATATAACTTTTCCCAGTAAAAAAAAGGCATATTTCGAGGCTAACTTCATGGCATTCAAAGAACTCTGAAAACCCAATATATGGGCCTTAAACCGCAGTAGATTTATCCGCAGCCAAAATAATTAAAGCCTTAATCTGAATAATTAAAAGAAAACCCTAGTCCTACATAATAGCGCAGTTGCCAATCGATATTATTGGTGCTTAAGCCCACGGATATAGGCCCAAAAAAGGTACGTAAAGTCGTTTCCAAGCCCATCCCTAAAAGGAGATTGAAGTTATTGCTCCTTTCACCACTTAGCATGAGCGCCCACTCATCTAATGGTAGATAATTATGATAAGCGAGGCCATTCATCCCCGCTCGCACAAATAGATTCTTGCCAATTAAATGCTGACTTTGCAAGCCCACTAAACCAAAATTGGAGGTGGTAATTTCACCAAACTGTAATCCTAAAACGCGGATATCGCGAATATCTACTCGTTGCATACCGCCCAACCTAAAGTTCTGTACAATAGCGTTCTCTTCACCCAATCCTAAACTTAAACCAAATGCCGCGAATGGGTTTAATTGCCAATTTGAGCGCAGTGATTTGTACTTGCGTATCGTCCACATAATATCGCTGTAAAAACCTGGTTTATAAAGTTCCAACAGTTCATTTAACTGCGACTCGCTTAAGGTTAATCCTGCCGTATTTGGACCAATTACCTCAACAACTACCGAATCGACTCCTTCCTTTAAGCGCACTGACAAATCTGTTGCTAAATAGCTATTTAAAATTAGTAAGGACTCCCCACCTTTCGTTGGGAAGTTCCTATCGTTTAAATCATTGGAAGTATGGGTAAATCGCAAGCCGTAATTGCGCTGGGTAGAGCCGCGCAAACCTTCATTCACATTGCTTCCCACCCGCAAACGCGAAAGACTGTTCTCAAAGAAAATCCCCACTCCATAACTCTCTTTTAAAGATTGGGTGGTTAAAAAAGTGGCGCTTAAACGATGGGTATAGGAAATGGAAATATCGGTTAACTCTCCAGCCTGATAGCTCGGCAATTGCAGTGCGCCGTAATCGTAACGGAAGTTAAATGCCAAGCGCTTATTTTGACGTAAGTATTTGTAATAATCAAAACGAAAGCGAGGATTTCTAGAAATATCGAGCGCAAAAATACTGCGTGACTCGCTCCCTAATAATTCACGCGTGGTATAATTTAAGGTTATGCCAGCCGAAAAAATATTGTCGGCATGCAAAGAAGCAAAAATATTAGACTGAGATTTCTCCTTCATTTTTAAGCGGAGGGTATTCTTTCCTCCTCGGTTGATAATCTCATAATCAATATTCAAAAAACCATTAATGCCATAAACCCGCCTAATGCCCAATTCTAAATCTTCACGCTTAATAAACTGCCCCTCGCTTATATGGAGTTTGTTTAAAATCAATTCATCCGAAAAAATGCTGTTCCCGCGCAGATCAATACTATCAACCTTCAAAACCGAATTAACTTTCCCCATGGAAAAGTGCTCGCGCTGCATGCCTATCTCTTGGGCTAGTTTTTCAAAGGCCATTTTATAATGCTGCCCCGTACTATCGCCTATCCTTAAAATATCTTCAGAATCTAAAAAGCTTGCTGCATTATATTGATCCAGAGGCGGTTCGATGTAAATATTACATAGCTGCATTTGTCCCTCTAACTTTTGGGTAGAAGGAATCATCGATAGACTCATTAAAATATCGGGCATTGACCGCGGTAGATCTTTCTGCAGGTTGGTCCCCACATTCACCCCAATTATGTAGTCTGCCCCCATTTCCTTTACTACCTCGGCTGGGAAATTGTTTAATACCCCACCATCAACCAATAGGGTGCTATCTTGGTTAACCGCAGTAAAGGCCGTTGGTATAGCCATACTAGCCCTTAAGGCGGCTGGTAATGAGCCTTCCTTAAAAATTACGCTTTGCCCAGCACCCACATTGGTCGCCAAACAGCGAAAGGGAATGGGAAAATCGTCAAAGCTTTCATATTGCACCGCCGGCCAAAGATTGAAGTGCATTATCTCGCTGAGCATTTGTCCGCGAATTAGCCCTGAGCCAATCTGAATATTGTAGCCTTGTATCGGGAAACCTATTAAATAGCGGTCGAAATATTCTTTTTCCTCGAAAGCAATGTAATTTAAGGGAACCGAGTTTGACAAGACCTGATCCCAGTCCACCGAACGAATAATGCTATCAATTTCGTTGGCCGAATAGCCCAAGGCATACAAGCCGCCCACAATGGCTCCCATACTGGTTCCTGCAATATAATCAGGACGTAAGCCTGCCTCCTCCATCGCTTTAATCACTCCAATATGCGCTATTCCCTTCGCACCACCGCCGCTTAAAACCAATCCCAACTTGGGTGTTTTTTGTGCGCTTAGGGCAGATGCGAAAGCTAAAATAAATAAGAGCTTATACCAAAACTTCTGCATAGAAGAGGAAAACGTTATTGGATAGATAAATTAATAGTAATAATCCATCCCCGCAAAGGTGATTCTTTTAATTTCGCTGCCAAAGGAATAATGATGCATCCAAAAATTTATCTTCTACTCTTCGCCTTAGCCGCTTTTCAAGTTCAAGCCCAAGATTTTTCCAAAGGCCTAAAAAGTCCTGCTAACCCGCATGCAGTTTTCCCTGTAAAACACAATTTCAATACAGGCGACACTTTGCGAGTGGTAACTTGGAATGTTGAGCATTTAGTGGATAGCATAGATGATCCTTATGTAAATAATCGCATGGAAAATGCGGCTGAAGTTAAAGCCGAAAAAATGCAACTTTTGGCCCGAGGATTAGCCGCAATGAAAGCCGATGTGGTGGTTTTCGAAGAAGCGGAAAGTGCCAATGCCGTGCAAGCTTTGCGCAATGCTTATTTCCCTGATCTGGGCTATCAATACATTACAGATGCGCGCAGCCGCAACTGGTACCAAAATGTGGTGATTATGAGTAAATTACCCCTCGGCGAAATAACAAGTTACGGCAATGTGCATACTCCTGTGGCCTTTACAGAAGATGGGCAGGAAAAATTTCAGAGCCAAGATTATATTAATACCCGCATGTGGTCTTGCGAGGTTTTGGTGAATGAAAGCTATTACCTCAATATTACAGGCCTTCACCTTAAGGCCGGGCGAAAAGACCGCGATGTAGCTATGCGCTTAGGGCAAATTCGTTTCTTAAAAAGCGCCCTCGAAAAACAAATGCGGGCCAACAAAAAGGCCAAACTTTTGGTAGTAGGCGACCTCAACAGCCTTAGCGAGAGTGAAGAAATTTCCACCCTCCTTAATTTCGGCTCGAAGAAAGTTCGTTTGTACGATCCTCTGGCGAGCAGCGTATTCACGCATCCCGCCGATGAGCCAAGTCGTCGCCTCGATTACATCCTCTACAATAAAAATTTAGCGAAAGATATCATTCCCCACTCTTGCCAAGTAGCACCATTATTTAGCCCAAAAGAAATGCGCGTGATTAGTGATCACTTGCCTCTACAAATTGATATTTTGGTGAAATAAGACCGTGAACTTGGGAACCCTTTAGTGCAACTGGATTAATTGATAATGAATCAATCCTACCACGTAAAAGAAATAATTCCCTTGCGGTAGATGAGATAAATCAAGCGCCGTGGTTTTACTATCAAAAATGCCTTCCTTAATAATTTGTCCCTGCGAATTTGCGATATAATAATTCTCATTAATCAAATCGTCGATAACCTCAACCTGCAGCAAACCTTTCGTGGGGTTGGGATAGATCTGCAATTTTGTGTCTTCTACTTCATTTAAACCAACATTATTAGTTATTGTTAAACTGGCTGCTTGTGAAGTGTCGCTGCACACACCTGAGCGCACAACACAACGGTAATCCTTGGCATTAAAAATCATGGCTGCGCTTTGTAAAACCAAGGTATCATCCTGTGCCCCAGTATAAAAAGAGTTATTAGCGATATCGATAAAACTTGTAGTGGTACTTACCTGCCATTGAAATGTAGCATTAGGATCAGTTGAGGCGACACTAAATTTAGCAGTAGAGTTTATTACCGTATTAACCGATAACGGCTGTGTACTAATAGCGCCACAGACAAATAAACTCACTACATCACTGGTATCGCTACACGAACCGCCGTCACCAATGGCGCAACGAAAGGTATAACCATCCATGGCAAAGCTAGCATTGCTAACGGTTAGTGTATTGCTCGTTACCCCTTGAAAAATGGCTGAGTTTGTTAAATTTTGAAAGGTACCATTGCTATCAATTTGCCACTGATAATTTAAACCGGTTGTACTAGCTGTTAATCCAAACTGAGCTGTGCCGCCTATGCTAACCGAATCATTTTGCGGTTGCATGTTTACCGCCACGCTACAGCCTACATATAAATCTGTAATTTCCGCTTGGCTTAAAACGCGGCTCCAAATACCTAAATCGTCAATCTTCCCTGCGTAATAATTCCCACCATGACTGCGACCTACTCTTAAGGGTAAAGCCGCTTGAACGCTACCCGTATTGCCAAAAGTAGCACTCGTTACAAACTGGCCATTTTTATAAACCTTCATAGTACCATTCTCATAAGTTCCTACAAAATGTTCCCACTGATTAAGGGTATAAGCACTATTCGCCCATGACCAAGCAGAACCTTGTTTATTGGTTCCGTAATTTAAAACTCCGGTAGATGACGACTGAAAAAGCCAGATAAAATTACCGCTCGCCCCTGAAGACTGCATCACTGCAATTCCGTATTGATTACTCGTCTTTTGCGTCCAAAACGAAACCGTAAAAGAATCCGTTTGGGCGAAAGAAAAACTGGGACTATTCACCAGTAGGTATTGATCTACGCCATTAAAATTATAAGCCGAATTAGCATTCCCATCGCGATCTGCTGTAAGGGTAGCTCCACCAGTATTAGTAAAGTTATTGCCATTACCGCTTAGATCATTGGCATTACCACTAAAACTCCACCAAGCCTCCAAACCTTGGATTGGAACAATGGATGGAACTTGGGCCATAACACTAAGACTGAAGGAGAGCGCTAGACTTAGCGTAAAAACTAATTTTTGCATGGAATTGGTTAATTTTAATAACAGCTAAACCGCGAGCTGATTCGCTAGCAGTAAGCCGTTGAGCAATTTAGAAAAAATAATTGTTCTAGGATTAGTTTCTATTGTGTTCCTATTGATTGGCAGAGTTCAACAGCCTTCTAAAAATTAAAACCCGAGTTCGGCGTAAAATTACAGTCTCAGATTTTCAAGCAAAAGCAAGCTTCCCCTCTAGCTTTTATCATTTAATAAACGAAAGCACTTACGTATTGCCCTATCCAATCTGTGTCATCTACTAAATCTGCTTAAATCCGCGTTTAATACACCAAGCCCGAAAGGATTAAAGATTCGTAGAAATCAATCCCACGGTACAGACGCAATACATTGCGTCTCTTCAATATTTCCAGCCAAATCTCTCCTTCGAAGAAAATCCCCATAAACCCTTGCAAAACACCCCTAACTACTGGATACCAAATACTTAATACTAATCAATACCCTCCCCCCAACATATAGCCCAAAATAGGACGACATTTATTCTCACAGGCAGGATAATGCTGGCGATGGATTCGCTCTAGCGGACGGGCATTCTTTCCCCACCAAAATTCGGCAATGGCCAAAACCTTCAGATTATTCTTAAAAGCATAGTGCAAGAGTTTCGGAGCCGCACATTCGCCCGCTCCCGAGGGTGGCTTCATACCATTATAGTCGGCGAAAATTTCTAGCAAATTCTTTTCTTCTCCCGCGCTATTAAGAAAGTTATAATTACGAAAAAGCTCCTCTTGTAAGCCCTGCGATTTCTCTTTACGCTTCTGCCGTAGAGCAAGGGCCGCCTCATGAGCCTCCACTTCGTCCTTCGCTTCTAAGCTTAAAATTTGCCTGCCCATTGCTCCTAACTCAAGCATGCCCTTAGTGACAAAGTGATTATTGGTGCTTACATCAAATAAAGAGGGGACGAAAATACGGGGTTGGGATGGACCCGTAAATTTCCCTGAAAAAGTAGCCAAATAGCCCAATTGTCCCGCGCTATTCTTCACTACCAAAACCCCGAACATCTTGCCTTTAACCCGACCTTCTTTTGCGGTGCCAAAACCAAAGTTTTGCTCCCATTTTCCTTGCTGCGCCTCTATAAAAGTGCATAAATCTGCTGCCGCAACTTTACAAATTTCAGGAGGCTCCGAGCTAAAAGGATCATTAAGTTGTGACGGTATTAGTGCCGCTAAGCCATCTCCCGTAAGGGGAATAAAACAGCTATCGTTTTCGGACTGGGCCATGCGTAATTTAGGCTAGTACTACATCTAGCCTGAGTTTTAAATGTAAAGATAAATACCCACGAAATGGCAAATGCTACCCCCTAAAACTAATAGGTGCCACACAGAGTGACTGAATCGCATCTTGCGTAAGCTAAAAAACACAGTACCCAAGGTATAGCAGGCGCCACCAGCAAAAATCCATACTAATAATTCGCTCGGGGCAGATGCGAATAGTGGCTTTAAAGCGAATACAATTAACCAGCCCATTAAAAGGTAAATGGCGAGAGATAGCTTTTTGTATTTCCCTAAAAAGAAGAGTTTATACACCACCCCAATAAGCGCTAAAGCCCACACTGAGCTTAGAATTATGGTGCTCCACAAGCCTGGTAAAACGAAAAGTGCAATGGGCGTATAAGTACCCGCAATAAATAGGTAAATCGCCGTATGATCGATTAGGTGCAAATAATACCTTAAGCCTTCCTTAGCGCGATACATGCTGTGATAAACCGTTGAAGTAATGTAAGTCCACAACATACTAAAACCATAAAGTAGCGCGGCAATCCAGTATGAAACATCGCCTCTATCGCTGGCTTTACCAATTAATAAAACTAGGGCCGCCAAGGCAAAGGGGATTCCGATACCATGGGTTATTGCATTCCAAATCTCTTCTTTGGGACTCGCTAAAGGAGTGGGAGCATGTTGTTTCATAAATTCAAATTCATTGGATTATACATAATAATATCCTTCCTAACAAACTCAAAATAAATAGACTAGAAACTTATTATTAAGCTGAGTTCGGTGTCTATTCAATACTTTCAAAACGACGAATAAAGCGGTTCATTTTTCCCTTGGTACTTATGGTATAGGTGAAAGGTGCTTTACCACGATCTTCATTACGGCGGTCTTTGATGTCCATTTCTTTAAGGATATTCATAAACTCTTCATTGCTGCTGTAAATTCCCATCATGTTTCGTTTGTAATCAATATACAACTCCTCGCCTCTACCTAAATCTAGGTAAATATAAACCTCATCGCCTTTTCGCTTTCGCTGGATTTCCACAAAACCATCGACTTTTGCATTTACGAAGGCTTCTCCCAAACCAGCTAATCCTACTTGCCCCGAACTTAAAAAGGAGATCGACTCTGGCGTCCAATCCATCGCTAAATCACCAAACCACAAGGTCTGTTGTAGGTCATCGGGCACCTTTTCGGGTGCACCAAATGCGGAAATTTCTTCGTTAAACTTCACTAAATCCTTCTCCTCCAAACGGTGATTGGTTGCTACTTTAAAAGCAGGACGGCCAATATCCACTCCTTCCCCATCTGCGGAAGCAACAATTAACTCGGCTAAATTTTTCAATAAGTCTTTACTAAAAGGAAATTCCATTCCCAGACTTAAATCTAAATTCATTTCATCGGTAGTAAGGTCATAGTAAATAAGTCCATAACTGTTCGTCGTCAACTGCGTTGCGTTGTCGCCCAAGCTCATTTCGCCCTCGCCTTCCATGGTACAATCTACATTATTGAAGCGCAAAACATTGATTGGTAAACTACTATTGCTAATTTTTTCCCTTTCGGTAATGACATAACTGGTAATGCCTTCATCGTAATATAAAACCCCGTTAGCAAAGAACATTTGCTTGTCTACCGGACGAACTTCCTGCGATAAGAAAGCGGCGTATCCACTAATGGTATCAGAAGCTAAATAAATTCCGTTGGCCAATGTTTTGGTCTTATCATCGGGATCAATTTCGGGCAATTCAATCACAATATTGGAAGGATCAATTTTACTTTGGAAGTTAAACCAGTTGGTACTTACCGAATTACAACTAGACTCGATATGGGTATAACCGCGGAAATTTAGTTGCTGCTCATCTGCGCGCAGTCGCACATTACCATAATAAGCAAAATAAGGACTCATATAAAAAGCTTCCTCCTGACTAATTTGAGCAAATCCCACCGTGGTTCCTGTATCTACTTTAATCTCTTTAAAGCGAATCGGCCATGGCGTTCCATCTTGATCTAAAAACTCATAATCAGCTGTTCCCGTATAACTATTCGCCGATTGAATATCCACCGTTCCGCCGTAAAAACTATGGAACTGATTGAAGGTACTGGCTAAAATAGAAGAGTTAGTGAGCGTGCGCATCTGTGCATTGGTATCAATAGCAACATAACCTGTATCGGGATAGATATAAGCATCGGCTACCATAATTTCGGGCACTTTGAAAGACTCTAAAAGGGTGTTTTCTAGATAAAATTTACTGCGCTCAGTTTCAAAGCGAAGGGAATCTTGGTGAGGATGAACGGAAATCATTTCCGCTAAACCCGTTCCTCTAGTCTTTTTAACATCTATGGCTTTTTGAGGAATATCCCAACGCGCATAATCCATTAAAGCAATATAACGGTTGGCAGTGAAGCTCACATAATCGGCATCATCGTTGAGATTAAAAATTCCTTCCTGCGCATCGAAATCGATATCCGCTTTAGCATTTTCTAAACCAAATCCCCAGTTGGCTTTTTCATTCGCCCGTACTCTAAAATCGGTTGACCCTGCTAAGAGTTTACGACTTTGAAAAGTGTAGTCTTTCGAATTGGTTTCCGCATTTAAAAACTCGTTGAGACCTTTACCCGTCAGACCAGTAGGGGCGTGGGCAAAAGTTCCCGTAGTACGCATGCCAATTGCATCGTACACATCAAAGGGCGCATCTACCGTAGTGGTATACAATACATCGTTCTTCGGCTCCCAGTGTAGATCTACTGCGAGGGCTAAGACATGTGGATTGCTGCCAACCGTGCCTTCTTTCTCGGCTATTTCATACTCAAATGTTCGTCCATCGGTGGAATCGGGGAAGAAGAAAAACTCTTTCGCAAGAGCAAAAGAATTCAGGTAATCGATTTTACCGTCTCCCCTTAAACCCTGATTACTAAGACTAAGCTGACTGGTAAAAGTGCCTTTTCCGCCATAAGCGGCCAGACCTTCGCTGGGTGTTTGCCGTTTAAAGCCAAGTGAATAATCTTCTTGCACCTTTATTAGCTCTGCCATATCAGCGAAAATCCCTGCACTAGTAAAGACGCCATCGAAGCTTAATCCTGTAGTACTGGTATTATCGAGACTGTCAATTTCAAAGGGTTCTAGGGTTACAAAAAACTCTTCGCGATTGTAAACCCCATTAAAAATAGAGGGCTTATCGTAATAAATATAGGAGTTTTTAGCACTATTGAAAATGGGATATTCCGAATAGTAATTTTTCCCCGATTTATTATTGGGTTTATCAATCTGCAAATCTCCCGTAAGGTCTTGCAACACCGTTTTAACATCCACTAAATAACGCTGTCCCAAACTATTAGGCTCGAAGCTAACCACCTTAAACCTCATGGAGTCGATATCGGTCATGGCAATGCGAAATTGCTCATAATTGAATTTAAAATCGTTTCCCCAAAAGTTAAAACGTCCCGCGGTAATTTGACCGCTAAAGTCGAAATTGAGATTTTCGTGGATAATGATTTTTTCTCCGTAAGGAAAGAGCCCTACCCTTTGTGAATCGGAAAGTGCGATGGATTTAATACCCTCCACTTCCATGGCATAATCTTCCAAACTTAGGGTGGCGTTAGTACCTTGCTCCAGACGTGACACGAACTGAATCACGTCGTAATCGCGTAAACCCTTGGCATTAAGGATGTATTCAAAAACTTTGTCTTTAATATAACCCTCGCGTTTTTGCACACTGTATTCTACAAAGCCCAAAACCGACATTTGCATCATAAAACGGTGGGCATCACTTTTGTCCATTTTTAAATGGTAGGCAATGTCCGCATCACTAAAAGTTCTTTGTCCGCCCTGCGACTGCGATAAACGCTGTAAGGTCATAAGCGGATTGGTGCGGCTCATGCCCTCAATTTCCCGAAAACGCCTTTCGCGGTAATAATTATTACTCTCAAAAACCACCGGCGAAGTGGAGCCCATATTTAAACTGGAGATGACCATATTAGGCCGGCCAACCTCCCAAGTAATAATGTCAAAAAGCAAATCGAGGTTGTGATAGCTGTCGCTGAAAACTGCCCCACCCATTCCTTGGTCGTTGCGAATAATACTAAAACGTCCCAGTTCGGGCAGATAGCGCATGGTAACTTTAGGATGATAAATGCTATCCTTCCCCAGATAAATTACTGCTTCTACATCTTCGGAGTACACCTTATCCATGCGCAACCAAAAGCGCTTGGAACTGGCCTTAATTAATACCGTGTCCTTATAAGAAAGAATTATCGTCGCTCGGCTCGAATCATCACCCCCGCCATAAAATTTAGAACCAATTACTGAAAAACCGCCCGTATACTGAGCATGCGGTAAAATATAAGGGACATATAAATCTTTGCGATAGGATTGAAACCGCGGAAAAGTAGCACTAGAAGCATCCTTTCCACCTTGGCTGGTTAGGCGTTCTTCAAAGCTGCCTTCTACTGGCTGATCGAGATAAAACTTGGTATGCAAAACCACTGAATCGGCTTTGAAGTCGGGTTTACGCACATCAAAAGAGTAATTACCTAAATCCACATAAGCCGAATCTTCCGTCATTCCAGCTCGGGTAAAATAGCTCGTTCCTCCTCTCCCTTTAAATATAAAATTTCGTGGCCTATACTCGCCCACTGTAGCTTCTAATAAAGTGCTGTCTTTTTTATAGAAGCCCACCAAATCCATCATTTCAAAAGAAAAAACTGGTTCCCCATCATAGCGATAAGTCGGTTCTGTACCAACGACTTCCCACCTTAATCGACCATCGTCAAAAAGAACATTGCGGTACAAAACATTATAAACCGTAGAAAGGTAATCGTTAACGCGGGCCGAAGGTTTATTGCTTACTTCCTCAAAATCTTTGAGAAAAAGCAGAAGATCTTCTTCGGCAAATTTCTCTTCAAAGGCGACAATAATCTGCAGAAAATGATCCCAATCTTCAAAGCCCTTAACCCGACGACGCAAAAAATTATTACTAATCGTATAAATTAACTCCTCCTCTTCTTTACTGATAGTATCCGAACGCCAAAGGGAGGCAAAAGAATTCATGAGAGGAAACAATTGCGTTTCCTCGTCAATGTCATTCCCATCTTTCAAAAATTCCTCTACTTCTTTTAAGTAGGTCTCCTTATCGGGACTGAATTTCTTCAAACTCTGGGCACTTAGTCCAAAACCAAGTACCAAGAAAAAGAGGGAAAGGCTGAATCTCATTGCTTACAGAGCTTTTATGATTTTTTATAGTGGCAACATTGCCAGCGGTTTTCTTCCATTTTACTAACGAAACTTAGACCCTGAGCCTTCGCTGCTTCGTCGATTAGGCTAAAGTCGTAATCGAAAAATCCGCTTAAAAGCAGATCTGCCCCTGGGCGCATCGACGCAACATAAACCTTCATATCTTCTAACAAAACATTACGATTAATATTGGCCAGTATAATGTTAAAGTCTCTTCCGTTCAAGGCAGATGCGTCACCATGCAAAGCTTCTACTTTGGTGCAGCCATTACGCTCCGCATTTTCAGCGGTATTTTCCACCGCCCAATCAAAATTATCAATCGCTAAAATACTCTCCGCTTCTAGCTTCTCGGCCAAGATAGCTAAGATACCGGTGCCGGTGCCCATATCTAGCACATCCTTCGCTTGGAAGTCTAAATTGAACATTGCTGCCGACATTAAGCGCGTAGTAAAATGATGCCCGGTCCCAAAAGACATCTTCGGCTCAATTACGATTTCAAAGCGATAATCGCCTTGGGCTTCGTGAAAGGGAGCACGGATGTATAAATCTTTGTTGAGGCTAACGGGTTCGTAATGCCGTTCCCATTCTTCATTCCAATTAATGGTGGCTAACTTTTCTGTATCGTAGGAAATCGAAAAATCAGGATTACTAAAAAGCGGTAAGGCCTCTAAAGTTTCAGCATCAAAATCTTCCGATAAAATATAAGCCTTCACTCCCTGAGCGGTCTCCTCAAAAGAGTCATAACCAATCGAATCCATTAATGCGATTAAAATATCGCGACCTTCACCGACTGGTTTTACCTGAAGGTTTACCACTAAATAATCTTTCATCGTAATACCGATTCACCAATTTTAATTAATTCAATAAAAGAGTCAACCTTGGTGGCTGCTCCGCCAATTAAACCACCATCCACATCGGGCTGAGCGAAAATTTCTTTGGCATTTTCTGGTTTTACCGAACCGCCGTATAAAACAGAAATTTCATCTGCTAAAGTGGCAGTATAAATACTGGCAATATGCTTGCGTATAAAAGCATGCATTTCTTGAGCCTGCGCTGGGCTAGCCGTTTCACCGGTGCCGATGGCCCAGATGGGTTCGTAGGCTATTACTAAGCTCGATAATTCATCGCCCGAAAAACCTTCTAAGGCTGACTCTAATTGCGCCTGCACGAAGTTAAAGTGGTTGCCAGATTTGCGATCTTCTAATTTCTCTCCCACACAAAGGATAGGATATAAATTAGAGCGCAAAGCTTTTTTCAATTTCGCGTGAATTTGGGCATCGCTTTCACCCAAAACTTCCCGGCGTTCTGAATGACCGATAATTACCAACTCCACGCCTATTTCCTTCAACATGCTAGCACTAATTTCACCCGTAAAGGCGCCATTATCGTTCTCATTCATATTTTGCGCAGCAATTGAAACTCTTCCGTTCGGAGCGTTTTTTACCGCCTGCTGCAATTGTAAAAAAGGCGGTGCAATTACGACCTCAACGTGGGCAAGTGGATTGGCCTCCACAAAAGCATTACTCGCCTTTACTAATTCCTCGCCTTCTTTTTGGCTAAGGTTCATTTTCCAATTTCCTGCAATGACTTTTCTGGCCATGATATTTTTATTTTTGGTTAATTTCTAATGCGTGGATCTATCCAAGCGTAAAGCAGATCTACAATTATCGTTACTAATACAAAGGTAAGTGCTATTAAGAGTACCGCCCCCATTACCACGGGTAAATCGAGCTGATTTAAGGATTCTACAATTTGCTTTCCCAAACCATTCCATCCAAAGATGTATTCTACAAACACTGCTCCTGCCAACATAGATGCAAACCAGCCTGATGCCGCTGTAATAACGGGATTCATGGCATTACGCAAAGCGTGCTTGGCAATTACCGCCCTCCCCTTCAAGCCTTTAGCACGAGCCGTGCGAATATAATCTTGCCCCATTTCCTCCAGTAAAGAACTTCGCGTTAACTGAATAATCACCGCCAAGGGTCGAATACCTAAGGTTAATGCCGGGAGAATTAAATTGGACCATTTAATATAAACCCCTTCGCCAAAGTCGTCTACTTCATAAAGGCTGCCAGTCATATTTAAGCCCGTATAATCACTTAAGATAAAGCCGAAAAGCCAGGCCATTAAGATAGCGGAAAAAAAGGAAGGAAGCGACATACCCAAGGTTCCAAAAACCGTAGATAAGCGATCGAAAATACCACCTTTGTTTAAAGCCGCTACAATCCCCAGACTAATGCCTAAAACCAAGGCAATTGTCATGGCGGCCATGGCTAAAATTGCGGTATTGGGAAAGGTTTCACCAATTAAGGCGCTAACCGATTTACCTTGATAACGAAAGGATTCCCGTAAAAAAGGCTGCTTCAAAACCAATTGACCGCTTCCTATCGAAAATAGCTTTTGGTAACCATCTGGAAAACGTTTGAGATTGCTAAAATCTTCCAAAGCATCGCTATGCCAAGAAATAGGACTTAAATCGTTGAGATAATGAACATATTGGGCACCAACACTTTTATCAAAACCGTACTTCCTTTTAATATTAGCCAATTGCTCACTGTCCTCTCGCTGATCCAACATCATACGCGAGGGATCGCCCGGCAATACATTGAAAAGAAAGAAAACAGCGCTAATGACCCCTAGCATTACTAGGCAGCCATAAGCGATTTTATTGAGGAAAAAAGACAGCAATTAAAACAGTTCGCCTTCTAGTTCTGCAAAGCTTGGCAAATCTTGAAAATGCCATTTCTTAACAATCACACCTCTCTTTAAAAGTACAATACCAGGATTAGCGCGTACAATAGTTTTTAAGGCTGTTTCATCCATACTTGCTATGGAGAAACGCAGTCCTAAATATTCGCTTTTCTCTGATACTACACTTGGCAAAGAAGCACTTAAACCCAAGAAGGGAATACCTTTATCGGCGGCCGCTAAGGCGAATTCATTCAATTTAGCATAAGCCGCATCATCCGTTTTTTCCATGCGGTAGGCTATGGATAAGAAAATTAGGTCTGCCTCTAAAACTTGATCGGTAATTTCACTTCCCCCTAAATCAATTACAAAATCGTGAATGGGTGGCTCATACCCTTCTTTTACCAAGGCTGTTTCGGTAAGGTCACTGTTAATCTGCCATTCTTTTTTCTCCCACCAACCCTCGTCTATATAACGCTTGGAGTCTATTTTCATTGATTCGCCTGTGCTAGCATTTTCCAAGGTATAAATGGTCGCATATTGGGTCGGTTCTAAGCCCATCTCCTCGGCCGATTTCATGCCCTCAACTATGCTTTTCCCTTCTGCATAAGCGCGGAAATCTTTTAGCGGTAAATGATTGAGAACCTGATGGCCTAACCAAAAACAAAAGAAGAAAGATAGCCCCAAAGTGATGTAACTAGCCATTGGTTTAAAAATGGGCTGTATTAGCTTTCGCTGAAAGAAAATGATAGCGATGAGTACGCTTAAAACAACATCCTTCCCAAAGGATTCCCAAGGCGTTAAAGGAATCGCATCCCCAAAACAACCACAGTCGGTTACCTTATTAAAATAAGCCGAATAAAAGGTTAGAAAGGTGAAAAATACGATCATTAAGAGCAGAAGCCAGGCGGTTATATTTTTCCATAAACCGAGTAATAAAGCCACGCCCAGAATTACCTCTAACACTACAATAAAAAGGGCCAATGGCAATGTATAGTCTTGTAAGAAAGGTAGATTTAAAACATCGGCGGCAAAATAATCGCCCAATTTAAA
>TARA_R110002050_G_scaffold34230_1_pt1 | contig 15494 bp, 13 predicted proteins | sample TARA_R110002050 | Tara Oceans TARA_R110002050 (sample SAMEA4396988) | marine metagenome | biome: Polar Biome; feature: [DCM] deep chlorophyll maximum layer (ENVO:01000326); material: water (ENVO:00002006), including particulate matter (ENVO:01000060) such as... | depth 25 m
TCTGAATTGCGCCCTGAATGCCTTTATTTTAGCGTTGAAGGATTCGGCGGACGCATTGGTGCTTCTATTTATAATATAGTTTAGGATAGACCTGTAGTTGAGGGCTATGGTATTGGCATTCGTATTGAATGCCCGGAACCCTGTATTTTCTACGTCCTTGTACCAATGGGCCAGTTTTGTATATGCCGTTTGAATGGAAGTTGCCGTATTGAATATGTTCCTGAGTCCTTGGACCAGGTCAAAGGCAGTCTTTATATCAGGGTATTGATCGAACAATATCCTGCTTCTTTCAGATTGGTTCCTGGTCGAATTGTTGGGCGATTTATAAAGGAGGTACCTACTTCTGGCCAAGAGTTGTTTTCTGGTGTCCCCGTTGCTGAATTCTTTTGGGACGAATGCCCTGTTCTTTTCTTTTGTCCGTTTTATCTGTTCGTTGTCTAGGCTTAATATGGACGAAATTCAGGATAGGTATATGTAATTGAATCATTTTTTTAATGCGAAGAAATCTCTTAATAAAAATTCTTATTTGAGAGATTATTAACTAATAATTATCCCGGATTTATGGGAAACCATCTATCGTTTTTCTTTATGCAATAATTTTTAACAATATTTTAATAAAAAATTAACAATATTTTGATCTCAAAGTTGTATGACCAATCAAAATTTGAACTATGTTTAACAGGAAAATTCTTCCTATGAAAATATTTTTACTTTCTTCGTTATTGATATTGTTGCATACCGATCTGGTTGCGCAACAAAAGCTTAAGTTTACCTATGATACGGCCGGGAACCAAACCCTAAGGGACCGGGTATGTCTTACCTGTTTAAAGGCCGTTATGCCCGAAATGGATTCCCTACTTGTAGGTGCCACTGTGGAGGAGGAAGTATCCGACCTTTTTGATTTTGAAATGACCGCCTATCCCAACCCTGTAACGGAGACCCTGTTCGTGGAATGGTTTCCCAATGAACGTTTAAAGCCCAAGGAGTTACAGCTGTTTACGGTAGATGGCAGGCATTTATCCACCATACCTATCCATACCATGCGAGGGGAGCAGCCCGTTTATTTTAAAGATAATCCCCCTGGTCTTTACCTGCTCAAGGTACTGTTCGAGAACGGAGAGCGCCGGACCATTAGAGTAGTCAAAAGCTGAGCTCAAGGCCGTTATCTCCCTAATAATAACCTAACCAATAAGTATGAAATGTCCATTATCAATTTGTTGCCAACCAACCGATATTATAACGAGGACATTACATCTGACCTTTGAAAAACTATAAGTATTAACAGATGAAAAAGATTTTGATCTTCTCCGTATTCTCCATAGGTTCTTTTGGAGTATACGCCCAGACCGATTACACCGTAATCCCTTTGGAAGCGACCCCTATTACGGTTGTCGAACGCACCGAGGACAAATCGGCCCCTCCAATGGAAGTGGATATGGGTACGAACATGGAAGCCATGGGCGCGGGAGCGGGAGGTTCCGAAATCTCGGAAACTACCGGGGATCTTTCAGTTTCCCTTACTGGAGGAGCCACCTATTCCGTTCCCATCAAGGTACCGCCGGGAATCAATGGGGTAGTCCCTACGATCGCACTTTCGTACAATAGCCAGGGAAGCAATGGCCTTGCGGGTTTTGGTTGGAACGTTTCGGGCATTTCAGTGATCACACGGATCCCTTCCACCAAGTTCCATGACAACAATATTGATCCGGTCGATTTTGACAACTTGGACCGTTTTGCCTTGGACGGGCAACGCCTGCTCTTGAAATCCGGTACTTATGGGGCCAACGGAGCGGTCTATGAGACCGAAAACTTCTCCAATCTGAAAATAGTTTCCAACGGAGTCTCCACCTATGGGTCGGCCTACGGCCCCCTGTCCTTCACTGTCACCTATCCCGACGGTTCCGTAGCCAAATACGGAAATAGTACCAATAGCCGGTCCAGGACGGATTATGCCATTACGAGTTGGCAGGATCCTCAGGGCGTCATGGTCGATTATACCTATATAACGGAGGATAATTCCTTGAGCATCTCCACCATAAAATATGGTCATAGAACGGGAGGCACCGCTCCCAATGAGATAGCCTTTGCCTATAAGGCACGTAAACGTCCCGAACAGTCCTTTATAGGGGGGCAGGACTTCCGCAGGAAGAAAATCCTCTACACGATCAATGTGAAGTCCGGGACCGTAGGCTATCGCAATTATGTGCTGGCCCATAATTTCAATACGTTAGGGTTTGAAAGGTTAACGAGCATTACCGAAAAGAGCGGGGACAATTCCCTAAGTCATAGCCCAGTGGTATTTTCATATTCCGATAGTCCGTCGACTTTGGATTATTCCGCCGTAACCACCAGCCTGAACCTTGTAGACCTTGAGCAGCGCAATGCCGAAATGGTGCCCCTTGATTTTGATGGTGATGGCAAAATGGATTTTATAGTTTATCCCAAGGCAAAGTACCTACGTAATAAGATCTGGCTGTTCAAGGATATTAGGAGTGGCAACACCAACATAGGTGATCAGATTACGACTCCGATCTTTGAGGATATTTTCCCGATGACCTACCTCAATTCGACGAACCAATTGGAAAAGTCCCAAGGTTTTGGATTGATTACCCATACAGGGACCAATCAGGTGCTGTTTAAGGTAAACGGACAGAACACCTATTACCCGGCCGCACAATATTATGAAAAGTCATGGTACGCGCCTATTACCTCAAATCAGCAGTACTGTACGGATCCCCCAACCATTAGCCGGATTCCCATGGACTATATTTCCGGAGATTTCAACGGGGACGGCCTGACCGATGTTATGGCCATTGGTCGGTCCGGTTATACCTATTCCTATTGTACTACCGATCCGTGCCAATGCACGAGCACTACGATTACGACCTCACCCGCCCATTTTATAAATCTGGACAGTAGGATTCCTACAGGATTTGCCAATCTTGCAGGTTCGCTGACTGTGCCTTATACAGGAGCGGATAATCTCCTTACGGCAGATATTGACGGGGATGGAAAGACGGAGATCCTGCACATAAAGACCGGAAAGATCTATGTTTATGGCCTAAATACCAGTAATAGCCTTTCCCTTCGGTGGACTACTACCGATACCAGGATTCGGACGGACTATCCCATTTTCCCCGGCGACTTTAACGGGGACGGCAAAACGGACCTCATGGTCCCAACTGCCAATAATAGCACTACCTTTGCCCAGTTCCTTTCTATGGGGACTGGTTTTGATAAAAGGGAATCGGTCCATCCGTTTACCTATAAGCAGTACAGTATAGCAACGAGCCCCATCAATTCGTTCGATCTGATCCCCACCGATATCAACGGGGACGGACGTACGGACATGCTCGAATACAGTACGGTAACTTCCAATGGCAGTACCAATGGTACCCAGACCCTTAAGATGTACTATAACACCTTTTCAACGGCGACAGATGTAACGCCCAAGTTCTCGTATATAGCGTCCAAATCCAAGACCGGGAATCTGGTGCATTTGCCTATCCCTATTTTTTTGAATTATGACCGGCCCAATGACAATTTGGATTTTGTGACCATCAGTAACAAATGGCTTACGGCTTTCAGTTTTGGAAAGGACAATCGTAAGGATATGTTGCTCAACAGCATCAATAATAATGGTGTTACCCATACCATTACCTATCGTGACCTTGATCCCGATATACAGGCGAGCGATACGTATGCTTTTTATGAGACCCGATCGGATCAGGTTTATCCTTTTGTGGATATTGATGTGGCCAGGGGAACCAAGTTGGTAGCCACTCTTCAACGTTCGGTAAGCGGAACCACTACCATCAAGCAACATTTCGCCTACCAAGGGGCCGTTGCCCATGCAGATGGTCTCGGGTTCATGGGTTTTATAGGGCTTGCCCGCAGCGATTGGAGCACCCAGGATTCGGACCGGATCTGGAACATTACCAAGCACGATATCTCCAAACGTGGAGCAGTATCCAGTAGTTATTCCATGGCCAATTATTTTACTCTTAATGCCATACCTCCTGATTATATCGCAAAGACTTCCTATGTGAACGCCTCCACCCTGGCCGCGAACAAGGTATTCAAGCTTAGCAATACCTCGAATCTGACCCAGAACGGCCTGGACGGGACCGCCATTACTACCAGCTACCTCTATGATACCTATAACAACCCTACCAAGATTACTGTGGATTATTCCGGACAGGGAAGCAGTGTTACAGACCTTACTTATGGTAACAGTACGGGAACCACCTATTATATCGGGCGGCCCCTTACCAAAAAGAATACTACTACCATTGGAGGGAACGCTTTCTCCACAGAGGAAAAGTACACTTATATAGGCTACCTCGTACTAAAAAAGGAAACCAAGGGCAATGGCACGGCCTTTGACTCGGAGATCTATACCTATGATCCTACTGGTTTTGGCAATATAAAGACAAAGACCGTTACTCCGAATGGCGAAACGGCACGACTGCTAAAGTTCGATTACGATGCCTCTGGACGCTATTTGGTTAAAAGCTACGATGTGGAAAACCTGGCCACGACCTATGAATACAATACCACCACCGGCACCCTGAAGAAGGAGACGAACCCCTACGGTCTGGTTACCGAGTATTTATACGATACTTGGAACCGGCTTATCAAGGTAACGGACTATATGGGAAAGAATGCCAATACTACTTATGTGGAAACCTCCAATACTTATACCGTGACCGTTACTGCCGATGACGGTGGCAGTACCATCGCTGTTTATGACCCGCTCAAAAGACTGACCAAGGAAAGTCAAAAGGACGTCCTGGGGCAATGGGTGAACAAAAGCTACCAGTACGACAAGTTCGACCGTTTATGGAAGGAGAGCGAACCTTTTATAGGTTCGGCGGCAAGTCAATGGAACACTATCGAGTACGACCTTTACGGCAGGCCCAAAACGTTGACCTCCTATACCGGAAAGGTGACGAACATCAGTTATCCCGGACAAACGGTCACGGTGAATGACGGTACCAAGACCGTTTCCACTACCAAGAATGCCCTGGGGAACGTAACCCAGGTTACCGATCCGGGCGGCACCATAACCTATACCTATTTTGGCAACGGGGCCATGAAGTCCAGTACCTATTCCGGTATCGCCCAAACCATAGAACAGGACGGCTGGGGGAGAAGGACAAAATTGATAGATCCTTCCGCTGGGACTTATACCTATGCGTACAATGGATTTGGAGAACTCACCAAAGAAACGACTCCCAAAGGAGTGACCGATTATGAATATGACGATTTTGGTAAGCTGACACAAAAAGAGGTGACGGGTGATGCCGGCACCAATATGGTAATCGATTATGAATATAATGATACGGCCGCCAACAGGCTTACAAAGGAGATCCTTACCAATGCCGACGGCAATAATAGCAGTACCACCTATACCTACGAACTTTCCGGTCACAGAAGGTTGTTGAATATCATTGAGTCCAACACCCAGGCCAGATTTACCAAATGGTTTACCTATGATCCCTTTGGGAATGTGGCTACGGAGGAAAGTGAGGGCCGATTGTTAAGTAATAACAAGTTCAACAAGATCAAGGTAAAGAATACCTATGCCAACGGGCAGTTGAAGAACGTGAACGACTTTACTACCAACGAGGAACTGTGGAACATTTCCGGCCTCAATGCCCGTGGGCAGGTGACCACCTCTACTATGGGGGTGGCCCTAAAGCGTACCAATACGTATGATACCTATGGTTATCTCACCCAGGCCCTTGCCCAAAAGAACGTAACCACCTCTCCAGTAGAGCTGATGAAGCTCACCTTTAACTTTAATGTGCAGCGGGGCATCCTCAACAGTCGCACCAACAGCCTATTTGCCTGGACGGAAAACTTCACCTATGATGCCCAGGACCGGTTGCTCAGCTTTAACGACAATAACGGGGCCAAGAACCAGAATTACGATAGTAAGGGACGCATCAACACCCTCTCAAACCTAGGGACCTTTACCTATAACAGCACTAATTATCAGAGTACAGGACTGACCCTGAACCCTACCGGGGAGACCTATTACAACAATTATACCACCCAGAACATCACCTACAACGCCTTTAAGAGCCCCGTGGAGATCTATGAGAACGGCAAGGATCGGATCAACTTCCAGTACAATTCGGGCATGGGCCGTGCCACCATGTACTACGGTGGTACCCAGGCTACCAAGGAGGACCGCCCTTTTAGGAAGTACTATTCCGAAGACGGAAGTATGGAGATCAAATGGGAAAAGGCCACGGGTAGGACTACTTTCGTCACCTATGTTGGCGGGGATGCATATTCCTCGCCGGTAATCTACCATTCGGATCAGGGCAGTACCACCACGGCCCAATACCTGTACCTGCACAGGGATTATTTGGGCAGCATCTTGGGGATAACGGACAAAAATGGTACTTTTAAGGAGAAGCGGCATTTTGATGCCTGGGGCAATATCGTTAAGTTGACGGACGGGAACAATGTGGCCCTGACGAAATTCATCGTTCTGGACCGTGGCTATACAGGGCATGAGCACCTGCAGGGCGTAAACCTGATCCACATGAACGGGCGGCTCTACGATTCCATGCTGCACCGGTTCTTGATGCCGGACAATTTTGTGCAGGACCCGTATAATACCCAAAATTACAACAGATATGCATATGTAATGCACAATCCGCTCATGTACGTCGACTTTAGCGGGGAGTATTCCGAAGGGAACGGGACCGGGAATTGGCTTTGGGGCGGTGCTGTCTTGGTCGCTTCCGCCATTGGTAGCTGGGCAGACGAAATTAAGGATGCGCAGATCGGCCGGTGGCTGAACAGGAATTTCGGGAAACCTGTGGAGAAGTGGGTGAACAAACATATTGTTAAGCCCTTCCGTAAGTTGTTCGGTGGGGGTGATGGCGGTAGGCGTGCCGCCCCGGAAGTATATTATGCGGATATGCCCATGGGCAGTGGTGGCGGCCCCAATAATTTGGCTATCTTTGGTGCATCGGGGGGAGGTGGAATGTCTCCTGGTATTGACCCAAGGCCGAGATCTATGCTTGAGATGGCGCCCAAGCAGGATTTCAGTGGTTTATGGGGCGGAGTAAATTATTTTTTGAACGGTGGAGTTGTTGATGGTTTTCGCTATGATTACGGTGGAAATGTTGTCGGGGTGGCTCCTACTATGGGGATAGTTCCTACGCCGACCATTGGCAACCTTGGTACTTATGCTCAACTTGCAAAGATGACAAAAGGATTTAAAGGAGTAATACAAGCTCATCATTTAACCGAAGTACGTCATTTAAAAAGTCTTGCATTATCTTCTAGAAATGCACCTGCGGTGATATTAACTCGTACTGACCATGCAGCTATGACCAAAACTTTACAGCAGTTATTGCCTTATGGACAAACCTATACGAAAACTCAAATTATAGCGGCTTATAAACAAGCTTATAGCAATTATCCCGAATGGCTAACTGCTGCCTTAAAATATTTAAAATAAAAAAAATGAAATATTATGTTTTTACATATACTGGAAAACCTATTGGTGAAAGCGGCGAAAATTTAGGTACAAAGTATAATTTTGATAATGCATGTGAAATTTGTGGTTCCGGCGCTATAGTCGAGGAAAAGTTAAGGTGCAGCAAAATAGATACAACATTAAAGGACATTTTTCAAACGTTGGATGGGGATTATATTATTTCCGAAAACCTTTATAATCGAATGATTAACGACAATATTGATGTAGTAAATTTGAAAAATGTTTCAAATAGAAGGGGAGATAACTTACCGTTTTACCATTTTTTCTCTGCCATTAGGTTACCTAAAGCATATGAAACCAAAGGTCTGATATTAGAAAACCAATGTAAAGTATGTAAAAGGGATGGTCATTTTAATGATATGGTCATGGGAAATTTGGAAGATCATACACCTTCCAAAATCTTACCGGTCCAATTGCTTTACAATAAAAGAGATTTAGATTTAATTCATCAATTTGATATTTTATCCACATGGGAACATATGGGTATATCGAATAAAAAAGCAACTGGTAATTTGGTGGTAAGGTATGCTAGACCTATGCTTGTTGTAAGTGATTCTATAAAGGAGATAATGGAAAAGCTCCAGTTGGAAAATCTGAAATTTGAACCTATCAAAACTCTTTTATAACCCTTAGGAGCATGTTATTAGAGGCTTTACTTTGTGCAAGCTTTTGCTTATGCTGGTAAGGTAGGGCTATCAAAAATTGTTGAATTTAGAGTTGTCCTAAAAAGGGTAAGGCTACATTATGATGAGAAGGGCGGAAGTGAAGTTGATTAACTGATTTTCGGGGAAGAAGAGATTAGGGTGAATGATAGAAGTATATTGCCACAATTAAAAGATAGAACTATTTGGGGAAAAGATGATTCCAATAGACCAAAGCAAGGACATTACGCCATAACCAATAATATTAACGAGGCACTTAAACTATACGAATGGATCGGAGCTAGATCTTCCTCTGAATGGTCCTTTGCCGATGCGAATACAGATGTCGGGCGTATGGCCCTCATCGGTACTCTACACGAAAAATCGGCCGGTGTAGTTCCCTATCCCAATAAAGGAGGTTTTGGAAATTTTACGATCAATCGTTTCTCTCATTCCCACCATGGTACTTCATGGGCGGATTTTAATTACTCGTTCAAGGATGCGAATTATGCGAAATACATGAGAACTTTAAATCCAAAGGCCAAGTTCGACCTTTATGCCCCATTGATTACAAAAAAAAGATACAATGAACATGTTAAAAGCAAATCTGGTTATAAACCTATCAATTATGAGTCGCTTAAATTTATTCCTATTATTACTGATTAGTTCATCTATTGTACATACCTCATGTGAAAGCCAGAACGATTTTATGTCGATTTTTGAGAGAGCACTCAATTCCGATAACTTGTTAGTGGATAATGAATTTGTGGATAGGTTTGAAGAAAAACTGTTGGAGAATTACCCAGATAGAGGTTTGGTCATAAGGGAGATCAACGATAGGCTGGTGCCTGCATTTGAGGATTTTTCCGATATTGGCGGAGGGGATAAGGGGAACTTTGTAATCTTTATAACAAAGGATTTTTTTTTTGGTAAATTATCAAAGTGACAAGATCGATGTAGAAATGAAGAATTATATAGAAACATTAAAGAGGGAAAGTATGAATGTTGGAGTTATTGATTTGATTATGTTGAGTCCGGAAAAGGAAAAAATCACATATCAAGAATGCGAAATGTTCATATCCTCAATAAGGGAAGCCGATAAATCCCTTGATTTTGTACGGGATAGTATATCCAAAAAAAGATACGGGAATTCTTTTTTTAACTTGGATGCCAAGAAAAAGGAGGCTATTAGGGATGAATACAAAAAAATCTTCATTCTTTATCTGTTTAATGAGATTGATTCATTTTTCTTGCCTCCTCCTCCAGTCTCAGAGGGATTTGAAGAACAAAAGTAAGGCCATTGGGTCATACAATCCTCCTTAATATGTCCGGAACCACCTGTCCTAAAAACCATAACATCCCAACATTGAAAAGATAGAAAATGAAGACTAGGGTAATGAAGATAAATCCAATCTATTTCTTAGGGACCTTTTGCGGAAACGGTCAAGAAAGAAAAAAAGTCAAAATAGATTTAAATTGTACGTGTCTCATCAACTTTGTTTAAAAAAAACATCTACCTTAACGTATTTAATCTAGAAATTGAAAAATGGCTTGCCAAAGCGGCATATTAGTTCCATTTAACTGACCTCGGGGACGGCCACTTAATTTACACTGGAACAAATATCAATTACTTCCACGTTGGGATCTATTATTTTTGTAAGGACAATTAGATTTTGTGGGAAATGGAATTCAGCACGCCCATACAAACCATAGTCTATCATTAGTAGTCGTTGAGTCAATTCCCAATCTACGGGCATGCACGCCTAAACTTTCTTAAGGGCTTAAGGGCACCAATGGGCAATTAGGTTTGGATTCTTGTTTCCTTGTCTTTCCTAAAGTTAATCAATCTCCGATGGATTTGGTTCTTAATCCCGACGCGGTCAGGGATAAGGACTTTTTCTCCCTTACCACATCCATTTTTGTCCATTGAAATGTTCCATAGCCTCCTCGTTGCACTTGAAAGGATTAAAAACACCAATGAATAAATAATAAATGGATTGGCGCAGTCACGATATCTGTATATATGCAAATATGTCAATATAAATATATGGGTATATGTTTATAGGTAGATAGGATTTGAGAAATCGGAATGTATTTTTGTTTTAAATTAGGTACAAATCCGACCCGCCCATTTTGAGTAATATATCAGTAAAAAAGAATTCAAATATTTATCTTCGAAGAAGATAGCAAGTTATGTTTTAAGCATCTTAAAACTCCTACTTCTGGCGAAGTGAAAACGATGTCTCAAGCAGACAGGCGATAATAATTGAATGATAAAATGGCAATTAATAAGGCAGGATAAAACGTTATAGGGAAAAGAAACGTGAGTATTACTTAACACTTAGTTTCAATGGTGCGGAACTAGCTGATTTCAAATATTGATCCCTTAGGATGCTTTTTTATGTGAAGGGGAAATAAGGGAAATGAGATAAATTCTACTTCACCAATTTAAATCCGAGTAAAACTTATGAGAAATCCATTATTACATTAAATGCTTAATGTAGAACTTAAATTTCCAATCTTTCCTGATATTCATCCATTATATGGGTGGGGAGGTTTTTGATATATATTTCCGTGGTGCTAATATCACTGTGCCCAAGCATCTTGCTCAGTGCATTTATGGGGACATCATTGAGAATAAGGTTCGTTGCCATAGAATGGCGGCTTACATAACTTGTTAAACGCTCTTCAATTCCACAAAGCTCGGCAATCTCTTTTAGTCGTTTGTTGTATCGCTTTCTTTCCCATTGGACATCATTAAATTGATCCTGGATTTCTTTGCGCTTTACTATTGGAAAAATATGGGTGGTCTTGTCCTTGCCCATCAAATAATGATCCATAATCGATGATAACTGTGGAGTAACCTTAATATCATAATGTCTGGCAGTTTTTTGTCTACGGTATTGGATTCGCCCGTCTATGATATTTTCCACTTTTAAAAAGGCTATATCAATAAATGAAATACCGTTCATGAGGTAAGAGCACAAAAAATAATTCCTGGCGTTGAATAATGGAGAATCAACATCTAATTTTAAATCTAAGATACGCTTGATCTTTTCCTTGCTAATGGCCCGTTTTGCCGTTGGCTCGGATTTTATCTTGTATTTCCTAAAGGGGTAAGAATCCGCGGGCACTATCCCCTGATGAATGGCTTTGTTATAAATGGCCCGGAACGTTCTCATATACATGGATAATCCATTTATGCTATTTCCTTTTTTTAAATGCGCCGTTTCAAATCGTTTTAGATAGGTATAGGTCATCTCTTCAAAACGGAGAGACTCCTTTTTGTTGAAATTCTTCAATGCGCCAAGGGCACATCTATAGGCTTTAGCGTTACCGAAGCGATTCGCTTCCTCCATTTCACCTATTAATCGATCGGTAAAATCAAAAAAGGAAATCGTGATGGTCGGCTTGGTCAAGGTGTTTTTGAGTTCGGTGATGCTCAGTCCACCTAACTGTCCATTTTCTTCCAGTTCATTAATCCCATCCCTTAATTCTGTTTTTTTCTTTGTAAGGAGGTTGTTTAAGCGTGCAACGGAAGACACGCCGTTATAGGTTTTTTTAACTTCGCGGTTCTTCTCGTTCCAGTACTCGGGCGGAACGGCAAATCCCGTTGAAATGGCAATCGTCTTTCGATGGTGGCTTAGTCTAAAGATAATCGGGCACATACCATCTTTGCGCTTACGCCTTGTGTCCATGGAAAGAGTGATGTTTGTTTTCATATTCTAAAGATATAAAAATTTGCACTCAATTTGCACTCAAAATCAGGTATAATATGGTTTAATATGAATCCTTATGAAATACATAATGTTGATAATCAGTATTATACATATATTTTGAAACAAATAAATACAATAATCCTCCTTCTTACAAGCAGGGGGTCACTGGTTCGAACCCAGTAGGGCCCACAGTAACAAAGATAAGGCTTCCAAGAAATTGGGAGCCTTTTTTTATTCTTTAGTTTTTTAGAAAATGCACACTTTGTGCTCACTTTTAGTTTTTGACAAAAATTTAATAAATTTTAGGTGTCAGGATATTTTATCGGGGTTTTCTTGGTAACATGAAATCTTGGCCTATATAAGTTAAAGGATTAAATTATTAACAACCTTTAAACTCTTATAGGGAAGGGGCGCAAAATAATTAACAATAGAGAAACACTGTAATTTGCCATTTAAGATTGAAAATAAAGGCACAAGGTTTATCTATTAATGATGTGTTGGAAGGAGAATGGATATTCTATAGATACTCAGGTCCATTATAGCGGGAGTGGAGTTTTAAAAAGGGAAGAGAAAAATGGTCGTTGGATTTGTTATAATTAGGACGTAAATCTAGAATAGGATGAAGCTTTTAAAAATGATAAGATTATCAAACAAACCTTAATTCAATCATTTTTAAAGCCTTATAATATTATTCTATTTTCTTATTTTTAAACAAAATATAAAATAATGATGGATTCCTTTTTCAAAAAAATATATAGCCATCCAAACATTAAAAATGATAACTATAAGACGATTATAGAGGCCCATGAAAGGGTTGAGTTTTTCAAGAACGACACAATACTTAATGAAGGAAAGGTGAGTAACGCATATTATTTAATTAAAAAGGGATTGTTTAGGTCGTATGTAATTGATTATAAAGGTAACGAGATCACTACCGACTTTTTTGGTCCAAATGATATTTTAATTGAAGTAGCTTCTTTATTTCTCCGTATTCCTTCCAAAGAAACTATTCAGGCCATAACAGACTGTGAAGTTTATAAAATCGATTTCAATGATTTCCAAAATTTGTATGGCACCATAGATGGATTTACAGAATGGGGACGCGCTTGGATGTCCCACCAACTTTTTATGGCAAAACACCGTGCTGTTAATATGCACACACAAAGTGCCTCTCAACGATATTTAAACTTAACACAGGAAAAGCCCCTAATCATTAAGGAAGTGCCATTAAAACATATTGCTACTTACCTGGGGATTACTGATACTTCTTTAAGTAGAATAAGAAAAGAAGTACTATTTAAAGTAGATAACTTGCCATAGGACAAGATTTTAACGATTTTCTTTTTTCACTTTTGTTATACTAATAATTTAACAAATAGAAAAGATGAAAAAATTTAATCCTGTGGTGTGGTTCGAAATTTATGTAAATGATATAGATCGAGCTGCAACGTTTTACGAAAAAGTACTTCAAGTTGTGTTAGAAGATATGAGCGACCCAACAGATTCATCCGTACAAATGAAATGCTTCCCTAGTGATATGGAAAATTACGGTGCAGCCGGAGCTTTGGTAAAAATGGAAGCAGTAAAACCTTCTACTAATGGGAGTCTCATTTATTTTGGATGTGAGGATTGTAAGGTTTTAGAAGATAGAGCAGCAGAAAATGGAGCTGAAGTAATTCAAGAAAAAATGGCTATTGGGGAACATGGTTTTGTATCTATTGTTAAAGATACAGAAGGAAATTCCATTGGATTTCATTCTATGAACTAGGAAAAATAAAATGACTCTAAATGACCAAAATAATATCCAGTCCTAATTGCGGGAACTCGCCCAAAATGGAATTCATAAAACAATTTAATATTGCCTTTGCAAAATGGAATGCTACCTTTCTTACCAACAATGTAACGGACGACATTGTTTGGAACATCATTGGTGACAAGAAAATAGTAGGGATAGAAGCATTTACAGAAGAATTAGAAAAAATGCAATCTTTACAAACCTCTGAATTGATAATAGACCAAATCTTATCCCATGGCAAAGAAGGAGCTGCAAATGGGGTAATGATAATGGAAAATGGAAATCAGTACGCCTTTTCAGATTTTTATATTTTTCAGGGTGCAAAGGGTGAAAAAATAAAAGCCATTACGTCGTATTGTATAGAGATTTAGATTAACCATGACTATAGAAATGGTTTGAAGAAAATGAAAATTAATGAGCACTTAAAGGTTAACCTTACCATTGTTGAGATTTTCAAAACGAATGTTAACAACCAACGATTGGCTAGTATGATAATTTCTGACCTCAATCAATTATACCCTGAGTATCGTATTAATTTCGATTTAGAAGATTGTGATAACATATTAAGGATTGAGGATAACGGTTTCATTGACATTTTAGGTGTTGTTAACTATGGTAAAAAAAACAATGTTAATATCAAACTTATAGTTTAGTGAGATAATTTGACACTATTTACACACTTTATGAGATAGTCCTAACTATATATAGTATTGAGCATCAACATTGTATTTTTCTTTGTAAGCAATTGGTGTCATACCAGTAATTCGACCAAAGACCTCTCTAAAAGCCTTGGTATCGTTATAGCCAACTTCATGCATCACTTCACTAACAGATTTTCGCGTACGTTCAAATGCTTTCTTTGCTGCTTCCACTTTTAACCTTTGTAAATAATCTAATGGCCGTAAATCCGTTGCCTTGATAAATCTGCGGTCAAAACTTCTTCTTCCTTAGCCCAATGGGTAGAACATATTTTTCCTGATAGCAAGCCACTTGACGCCAACATAAAGCTACCAACACACATGCTAGCTATTTCAGCACCTTCCTTATACTGTTTTTTTATCCAATCAATCAAGATTTGGTTGTTGGGTGTAGCTATCTGATAATAACGAATCAATGTGGCTGGCACAATGATCAGATCAGTTTTGTGCATTCAGAAATGGAGACATCTGATTTTATAGACAAAAATCCGTTGTCTAAAAATACTCTCCTTGTAGCCAATGGCTTTAAAAGAGATGGCAGATAGTTGCCCTTTCAAAGAGGCTTAAAGTTAATTGGCCCTATTTGCACAGGGTTGTCCATGCTAAACAGACAATACTTGTTTTGTGCGATTCATCTGGGTTTTAAAGTTTATTATATGGTATAAAATAGTCAGTTTTGGGTTAAATATAGAATACTTTTGAATTGAAAATTTATAATATTTGTTTCGGCATTGTACTCATGGTGCAGCCAGTGTTTGTTCAGGGATGTACTGGGAATATTTTTTGGTAGCTGTTTTATATGTGTCTCCAAATATATGTATATGAACTGTTTAAAGTGTAAATTAGTGTTTTGTGGCACTCATGGTTATTAGATAGTAAACGTTAATGGTATGTTCTAGGTTTTGGATAAGGTCACGGTTATAATGTTGTCTATTGGTTGAGGATGTTTATGAAATTACTATCTCTTCAAAATAGACTACTCGTATCAATAATGGATAAGTGGTATGAAGGTCAAATTGAAAATATTCACCTGTGAATCATTTTAGTGCTATACAATTGAAATCAAGTTAAAATGAAAATCGTAATAGCCCCTGATTCTTTTAAGGAGTGTTTATC
>TARA_R110002050_G_scaffold81871_2_pt1 | contig 15490 bp, 6 predicted proteins | sample TARA_R110002050 | Tara Oceans TARA_R110002050 (sample SAMEA4396988) | marine metagenome | biome: Polar Biome; feature: [DCM] deep chlorophyll maximum layer (ENVO:01000326); material: water (ENVO:00002006), including particulate matter (ENVO:01000060) such as... | depth 25 m
ATAACTTTGAAACCCATTTCATGAGCTTCATCAACCAACTTTCGAAAATCTTCTTTTGTACCGTAATCTGGATTTACATCTTTATAGTCTTGAACGGAATAATGACTTCCTAACCCGCCCTTTCTATTTATTTCTCCAATGGGATGAATAGGCATGAACCAAAGAATTCTAACGCCCATACTTTTGATTCTCGGCAAATCTTTACGAACAGCCTCAAAAGTACCCTCTTCAGAATACTGACGAACATTTATCTCGTAGATACTTGAGTTCTTGCTCCACTCAAGTTGATCTACTTTACTTGTGATTTCTTCTTGGTTCTCTTCCTTTGCTGGCGAACATGCAAAGAAACCAACTGTTATAAGCAGTAAAAATAAATTTCTAAATAAAGTCTTAAACATCGGGATTTCTATAAGGTTAGAATTTCAAATTGATTTGCAGGAAGTGTAACTATTAAGACACCGTTCTCTACTTTGAATCGATTTCCGAAATAGCTTATTAGTTTACTATAATCGAAACCGTTTCGTAATTGAATACTTACATCTTTTGTAATGTTCGATTTATTAAATACCGTAATTACTTGTTGATTAAAATAAGCGCGTGAGTAAGCAAGCACGTCATCTTCGCTTACATGAAATTTAAAGTCACCGTATATAAGCGACATGTTGGAACTTCTCAGTTCTGAGAGCATGGTAAACACGCTTCTATTTCTAAGTTCAAGCTCAGAGAGTTCGCTGTCTTCAAATTTCATCCACCCGCGGTTGTCAGGGTCGTTGGCTCCTGGCATTCCAAATTCATCACCATAATAAGTTACGGGGATTCCAGGAATGGTGAGATTGAACGCCAACAGCATATTAAGGCGCTCGTAAGCAAAGCTTTTTGGAGTTCCAATCTCACGAGTCCAACCTGCCAACTTAGAGTCTTCATCCCAAGCTACTTCTCCACTTGTTAAGCTGATAAATCTTGGTTTATCATGGTTACCAGAAATAATTCCCATAGTGTTGTGATACCCAAAATAATTGAAGCTTTCTTGAAGTTGAGATTGTAATCCTTTAAAAGAAAACCCTTGCCCAAAAGCGTTTAAACTGGCGTCGTACATACTAAAATCGAACTGACTTTCTAGCATTCCAGAGTTGATATAGCTAGCTACAAGTTCTCTACTTCCGTAGGTTTCTCCAATCTGAAATACACTCTTACCCTCTTTCGCAATTACTTCTTCCTTAACTTTTCGAGTTAAAGTGCGCCAAAACTCAAGTTGAATATGCTTAGTCGCATCATGTCTAAATCCATCTAATTCGTAATTCTTAACCCAGAATAAAGCTGAATCAGTCATGGTATCAATTACTTCTGGCTTGGAGAAATCTAGTGTTGGCATGAACGTATCAAACCAGGTAGTAAGACGTTGTTCGTCCCAAAGTTCGGTATTCATTCTACCATCTGGTAAGTACAAATCCGTTACCCAATCTTTGTGCTCTTGATAAACGGGATGAAGTTCATGCACATGATTTGCTACATAATCCAAAATCACACTCATTCCATGTTCGTGAGCTACATCAAGGAGTTCTTTAAATTCGTCGGATGTTCCAAATCGGTCATCAATTTTGGAAGATGAAACAGGCCAGTAACCGTGATAGCCAGAAAACTTGGTGTAAACGCCACCTTTATCCCAAAGTCCGTATGCTTCTTCTGGGTTTTGAGAAATTGGAGAAAGCCACAACGAGTTAACACCAATCTTTTTAAAATATCCACTTTTTATGGATTGGGTGATTCCCGCTAAATCTCCACCATAATAGTTGGCTTTGGGTAAAATATCTGGGTCATTTACTTTACGTGTGTTTGCGGGATTCCCGTCCTTAAACCTATCAATCAACACAAAGTACATGTTCCATGAATGCGGGTCGGTACGCTCTAAACTAAGCGGACTTTCAACAACGTAGCGATAGTTTAGGGGGATAAGAATGTCGTTAGATACACCACTACTATTATACGCCCAAGCTCTAATTTTTGATTGAGCCAAATCTGAAGCAGCGGCAGGAATGGAAACCGTTACAAAATCACCGTCTCGTGTAGTTTTGAGTTCGTGATTTTCCCACAAAACGTAAACCCTATCTGTGTTTTTTACAGAAAATGTGATTTCGTTACTGAAGTATTTACTTGTTTCTATTACAGGAAGTGTAGAATTATCTGCGTTTCCAACTTTTAGAAGGTTATTAAATCCGCCCATTCCATTTGAAACTCGATCAGCATTTTCTGGGTCCAACATTTCGCGGCCATCAACGACAAATAAATACTGATATACGCCTTGGTTGACCAACATTTTGGCTTCCCAAACATCTTCCTTTTTGGTTAATGGAGTAGCCGAAGGATTCCAGCTATTCATCTCACCTTTAACTTGAACTTTTTTGTAGTTCTTATTCTTAATTCTAAAAACTACTTCTTCTTTATTGGTTTTTTTGAGGAGCAAATCGTACTTCACATCCCCATCCCAAAAAGATAGAATTCCTAATTTTGGAAGCATTCTTCCCGTGATAGTCAGCTTTTTATTATCAGAACTCCACCCTGTATGTAAGCCAGAAGAAATAGATACTGAATCTAGCTCCTCAGGACTCATAAAGTAGTCTTGAAGTAGAACTACTGTTGAGTCATACCCAAGAGCGATAGGAGAACCTAAGCCAATAATCTGATCTCCGTATTTAATTTCATCTTTTGAGGAGCAAGCTCCAAAAAAAGAAGTTATAAGAAATACGAGAACCAGAAATTGTTTCATAGACTGAACCATCCAGATATTATTTAATTAAGGTCATTTTTTGGATAAATACATTTCCACCTGCTGTGTAGCGAGCTAAGTAAACACCACTGCCCAACTTGGAAGCATCAAATGCTACGTTATAACTGCCTACAGCTTTATTACCATTAAATAAATCAGCTACTTTTCTTCCCAAAACATCAAACACTTCAAGCTTTACAGCGCCAGCTTTTGCAACATCAAAGCTTATGTTAGTAACAGGGTTAAAAGGATTTGGATAATTTTGTTCTAATCGGAAAGTTGAAGGTCCTTCTGAAAGTAACTCTTCTTCATTCCCTACAACCACTAATGGGTTATCAAATTTTTTGGTAGTGTAAATTTTAAACTCACCTGGCTCGAGCGAGATATTCTCGTCGGTAGAATTTACGACATACTCAGTACCCGCGAAGTAATCGTACCACGCTCCTGTTTGCGAAAATCCAGCAAATGCACTAGTTGCTGTAACTCCAAAATTACCTACAATAACAACATCGGTATCATCATGTTCTAGAAGAATTCTTTTAGCAGAGGCTCCTAGTTCTTGATAAAAATTGGAAGGCGAAACAAATGCAGGGCTGCTATTTCTCAGAGATAAAAGTGCACTCCAAGTTTTATATAAGTTCTGGCGGGCAACATTACTTTCTGAGGTCCAGTAATCCCAACGAATTGGTTTATTTCCAGTTCTTCCTGGGGCTGAAGACGGACAATCTGAAGATTCCAAGCATTGCTCACCGGCATCACCGTAACCGTAGCCAAGTTCACCAAATTGCCAGATCATTTTAGGGCCTGGTAAAGTCAAGAAGAAAGCACCTGCAAGTTTTTGACGATCTAAAGCTGTATCCAGATTTCTGATATTATAACTACCTGAAGAGTTGCCAAATTTGATATTCTTAAACATCAACCATTGCTCATCATGACTTTCCATATAACCTACTAAGTGGCGATTATTGAAGCCTCGTGATTCTGACAAAACTCCAGAAAAATTTGATACATAACCCATTGTAGATTCATTATAGGTATGATTCGCATTTCCCCAAAGCAACATGCCGTGATTAGCCAGCGCCTTTTCTTCTAAGTTATCTGCAAAGTGCTCTAAAATCACATAGGTTTCAGGGTCAACCGACCACATGTAGTCTGAATAATCTTCCCAGATATTAATTCTAGATTGATCATAATTACCCCATGCACCTACATTATTTGGATTATTTGTCTGAGTAAAACCTTTCGACAAATCAAATCTAAAACCATCAATTTTAAATTCTTCAATCCAATACTTAGCTACTCTATTTCTAAAATAACGTGTTGAAGAGCTTTCATGGTTGAAATCGTAGCCTACATTAAATGGATGTTTTGCATCTACATTTAAATATGGATTGTCGCTTGTCGGTTTTCCAAAATCACCTTCGTTCCATAAACGAACGAGTGGAGATTGACCAAATGCGTGGTTTAGCACAACATCTAAAATTACAGCAATTCCACGTTTGTGAGCTTCATCAACAAATCGTTTCAAATCTTCTTGTGGCCCGTAATATTTATCTACTGCAAGGTGGAAAGAAGGATTATAGCCCCAACTTTCGTTATTCTCAAATTCGTTTACTGGCATCAACTCAATCGCGTTGATACCTAAATTTTCGAGATAATCGAGAGTATCGATTAGTGTAGCATAATCATGAGCCGCAATAAAGTCGCGAATAAGAAGCTCATAAATTATAAGATTCTCTTTATTTGGACGTGTGTAATCGTTTGCTTGCCATTCAAATTCAGAAGCACCTGGCTCAATTACTCCCACGGCAAACTCTTGCCCAGCTGGGTAAGGTTTTAAGTTAGGATAGGTTGCACTCGAAATATTTCTGTCATCTGGGTGTAATACTTTTTCAGAATAAGGATCTGCAACACGAAGGTTTCCATCAACTAAATACTGAAAAGCATATTCTTGTCCTGGTGTTAAGCCTGTAACTTCTTTCCAGAACCACACATTAGTAGCACTTACAGAATCTTTATTCATTAAATACTCGGAAGATGGAGTCCAGTTATTGAAATCCCCAACTAAATACACATATCTTTTTCCTGGAGCGAACAATGAAAACGTTGCCGAAGATTGACCTAATGAAATACCATCCTGCAATTCATTTGGTCTTGCCGTTAGCGTTCCATTATTATCGCGAACAACCACCGTTTTATAAGTAGAATCTACAGAGCTTCCACCTTGTGCAACGAGCTTAAACGAGAAGTCTCCTCCTTCATTAGCTAAAAAAGTATAGCGAATAGTATCTGCTTCAACGGAGTTGATAAGCTCGTCATTCTTAAAAAGACTAAGCGTCGGTGTCCCTCCTTCGAAACTTCCTAAACCCAGAAATTTTACAGAATCACCCACTACAACAATGTTTGCATTGTTAGTTGGAAGTTCCCACCGAGCATTTACAGAGCCTTCAGAAAGTTCAATAAAAATATCCTTCCCTCCCTCATCCTTTCCTTGCTTAGTAATTGTGCCACCAGTAACACCTTTAAATACGATAGCTACTTTCTCAACTTTTTCAGTAGCATCGGTGATACCAAAAAACTCGCGTATTGAGGGGGCGTACTTGAATTGCCATTTATTATCTCCAAGGGAAGTTGCTTTCATCTTAGCATTATGCGTTTCCCAGCCAAAAGGAACATATTTCCAGTCGGAACTGCTTGTGCTTTTATTTGTGATTACACCCGAGTGAAGGTACACATCACCCGTAAAACCAGATAATCCAGCGTCGCCTTTAGTGGCATCAAAAACGATAGTTAGAGAATCATTTTGGGTTGCAAAAGATGGCTGAAAAGTGACCACTTGTGCAAAGGTATTTTGCTGAAAAAACAGAGCTAACAGACAAAATAATGTTAAGTGAGGAATGCTAAGTTTAATTTTCATAGTAGAAAAGTATTCGGGTTAATCCGTAGAACTTCTGAGAATAAGTTCTGGAGTGTAAATAGTTTGTGAGATTGCTTTTTGAGGATTTTTAAGGCGATCAATCAATGTTTGAGTAGCAAAGAAACCCATATCATGCATTGGCTGCCGGATAGTTGAAAGTCCCATGTATTCTGCGAGCTCAATATCATCATATCCAATAATCGGGATCATTTTCCCTAAATCTTGCATAGCTTTTAGAGCCCCTACCGCCTGAATATCAGAAGCGCAAAAACAAGCTTCTACTGCAGGTTCCATCGTCAATATTTTAAGCATTGCTTCGTAACCACCTCGTTCGGTAAATCCATCTCTGTAAAGAGTATCGCCTCTAACTACTAGTTCTTCAGAATAAGGGATTCCAGCTTCTTGAAGAGCGTTTCTGTAACCGTCTTTACGATCTCTAATAGGTTTGGAAGTTTCGAGAGCAGAAAGCATAGCTATCCTAGAATATCCATTCACAATCAAACTTTTGGTTGCTCTGTATGCTCCTTGAACGTTGTCCACACTAACAGCATCAAAACCTTCATAAAACTCATCAATAAGAGTAATTGGAACTCCAAATTTCTTTAATTGTGCCCATTCTTCATCTTTCAAGTGAATGGATATAAATAGGTAGCCTTCAGCCCATCGGCGTTTGAGAACGTGTTCAACCTGATTAAAAAAATCGGCGTCTGCAGTAACGTTGAAAATATTCAGCTCGTAATTATGTTCTCGCAATTTATCCTGAATACCCCCTAGAACTTCCATAAAGAAGTAATTAGAGATTACAGGTACTACTGCCATAATGGTATTGCTTTTCTTGCTAGCTAACCCTTGAGCATGTACTTGAGGGTGATAACCAACTTCATCAGCAATGGCCAATACTTTGTCACGTGTACGTTCAGAAACACTTGAGCTTTGGTTAAAAACCCGTGATACAGTGGCAATACTTACCCCTGCTTTTTTTGCGATGTCGTATATTGTTGAAGCCAATTTCGATAATTAATTTAAAAACGTGGGCGCCGTTCAAAGCACCCACGAAGACTTATTAGAGAGAAACTCTTATTTAATAAGTGTCATTCTTTTTTGTGATATAAAGTTACCAGCTTCAATGCGGTATAAATATACGCCAGAAGCTAAGTCTTTAGCATCGAATGAAACTATGTGGCTACCAGATGTATATCTAGCATTGTTTGCAAGAGTAGCCACTTTTTGGCCCAATACGTTATATACACTTAGAGTAACATTAGCTGTATTAGCTAAGTTAAACCTGATGTTTGTAGTTGGGTTGAATGGGTTTGGATAGTTTTGATCCAAACTAAAAGTATTAGCGCCATCAATTTCTTCTTCATTAGAAGTTGCAAGATAGCTAGGTGGATTCTCCCAAGGCAGATTGTCTTTCTTCCAAGTAAGTGTTGGGAAAGCAAACGTTGAAGGCCAAGTTACGTTACCTGAACCATCTACTGTCGGTTTGATGTATTGGTAATGACGACGACCTGCTTCAGTTCCACCACCATTGATGAATAAAGAACCGTTTTCAGAAGTTGGTTCGCCATAAGCAATACGGAAACCAATATTGTTAAGTGTAGGAAGTGTTAGATCTAACTCTAAAGTATAGATTCCATCACTATCTTCATCTGTAAAACGTAATCTTTCGCGCTCTTCTGGTGCGATTGTTCCAAATTTATTACCATCATCACCAGGTACGGTAATGTTGTTGGTAAGTGCAAAGAAAGGAGTATCTACAAATAAGAAAACAGAATCGCTAGAAGGTTTGAAAACCGGAGAAGCATTTTCTGCATTCAATGCTGGTGTCATATCCACACTAAATGTTACCGTTACAGCACCACCGTCAGTATTAGCTGAAGTGATAAGAGCTTGTGGTTCAACACTATTATAAAACTCAGAACGTACTGCTTGGCTTTCTGCATCAACTAAGTTAAATGTACGGTTACCACCACCAGTTACACCTGGTTCTTCCCAACCTGAACCATCAGCTGAAATTCCTGATAAATAGAACTCGCTTTCTGGAATGTCGCGACGATTATCCCATTTGATGAAGTATTTGTAGTTAACAGTAGCATCTACAGTAGAAGTATATGGAATACCAGATTTCTCAAAAGTACCTGAGAATGAATTGAATGTCATCATATCAGAAGTACCCCAACCATTGAAGTCACCTTTAGCAAAAACCGTATCAATGGTTGCATTGAAAAAGCCAAGTCCTTCAAGTATACCTACGTTTACTTCGAAGTTGAGGTTTGTTTCAAGAACTGAACCTTGAATAGGAGCACTATTATTGAAGTTCACTAAATGCAAAGTAGTATCAGCTGCATTTGTAATATTGAACGGACGATCTGAAGTTGTCTCGTATCCACCATCACCACTACCATTATCTAAGAAAAACTTATAATTAAATGGAACATGGTTTAGAATAGAATCAGCTTGGAAGTAAACTATTTTAGAATAAATAGCATTGTCTCCAGGACCAGCTGGTTCAGCATCAAGCTTAACAGTTGTATCATCCCATCCTAAAGGTGCATATCCACCACGTACAGAAACAGTATGAGCTTCTGGATCGAAGTTACCTAATTGGATTTGAGCACCAACGTTAACTCTGAAAAGAACACCTATAGTATCAGCTTTTGCTTCAAACGGTGATGTTTCTCTATTAAAATAATGCACTGGTGCTGTTAGCTCGCCAGTAGCATCAAGAGCAAGAGCAAACTTTCGGTTATTACTTGACTCCCAGCCACCTGAAATAGGATTAGCGCTATCTACACCAACCCAAAATTTGTACTCAAGTGTATCACCAGGCATCATATCAAAATTGAATTCCCAGTAATCGCCACCAACATTGGAACCTATTAAAGCAGTATCATCGCCCCAAGTAATTCCAATATCAGTTCCATTTGGTCCCATAGTAGTACCTCTCATTTGAACTAAATGATTAGGCATAACAGTATCAGCCAAAGTAGCAGTGTTTACTATAAATTTTATATTTACCGCAGCAGCTACGGCATTGCTTTCTTGTGCATATGTGCTCTGAGTAGCAGTAAATGAAACTGCCAACATCATGCAAAAGCCAATCACACTAAACATGCCTTTTCTAAGCATGCTATTTTTGTAAATATGGGTCATTTTTGTGACTCCTATTTTATTTATTGTTTCGGTTAAAAGAATATTTGTAAGCCCATTTTACTAAGATCATTTAGATACTTAGTTCTATGGTAAGTATAATTAAATCCAATACTAAGATTGTCGTCAACCTTGTACTTAACGCCCAGTCCAGCATTGAATTTTTCAATACGATCGTCTTGACCTATGTAAGGCACACCACCTCGTAAAAACACTAAGTCGTTCATCAATGAAATTTCGCCACCTACGCTAAAACTCTGCACGTTATTGGTTGGGTTATTTCCGTCAATATTTAAAGTGGCCTTAATATTTTCTTTGTTAATAGCATCCCAAGACAGCCCAACACGCAACATTAAAGGCAAGTCATACGCACTAGTAGCTAACTTTGCATCTGGCTCATAGTTACCATTCGAATTTCTATCGAGGTCAGAGCCTATTATTAAATCATTTCCATCCATTTGCATTTTGGAACCTACGTTGGTTACGCTTACTCCAAAACGTACACCATAAAAAGGAGTGTCATACATCGTTCCTATATCGAAAGCAATGCCAGAAGCTGTGCTATTCGCAATTTTCTCGTACACCATTTTTACTGTACCACCAATAGAGAATTGTGGAATTAAATACTGTGCATACGAGCCACCAAAACTAACCGAGTAAGCATCAAAAGTTCGTCCGGTATATCCATCAGCTTCTGCTGTTGTTTCTTTAAAGCTGCCATAATTCATAGCAAGTACATGAACACCTGCAACACCTTTTTTTGTAGGAATGGCAACCCCAATATAACTGTGCGTCATATCTAGGTAGTAATCGGTAAACTCAATCATCGTTTCGTTCGCATTGATATCGGCTAACCCAGCAGGATTTAAAATCATTGCAGAAGGATCATTTACCGATGCAGCAAATGCCGACATAGCCGAAGATCTAGCGCCAACAGGCATTCTAAGAAACTCAGAAGCGGTGGTTCCTCTTTTCGAGAGCTGAGCTAACACATCTTGTGTGCTTAGCAAAGCTGGAACTAGTAAAAGGAGTAATAATAATTTCTTCATGTCATCAACTATTTTATAACTGCAAACTTTCCTGTTTTAGTACCAATTCCGGGAGCTGAAACTTGGTACAGATAAATTCCATAAGATATTTCTAAGTTATCCTTGGTGAGCATATTCCAAATGTAGGTCCCGCTATTAGCTCCAACTAACTTATCTTTTGTAATTTCAATTTCGCGTAACAGAACCCCTGCAACTGTAAAGATGCGCAATGTGCCTTTAGAAGGAAGTCCCCTAAAGTGCAATTCTCTATTCTGTTGCTTATTGGTGTTGGTAATACTAGCCTCATAGATGTTAGAAACGACATAAGGATTTGGCACTACCATAATATTCGCTAAGTCTGCCTTAACAGAATCTTCGTTTATTTGCGGCACATTCTCTTTGTCCATTTTAAACTGGAATCTATCATTTTGTGAAAATGGCTTAGTTGTAAATAACTTCAACGTATCGCCTGGAATCGGATTACGCGTAGTTAAAGCATTATTCGCAATACTAGACCTTAACTCAATTTGGTAAGTAAATGAGTCTGGAGTCCCTCTATAATCTTCAATGAAGTAGATAATATCTGAACACGGACCACTTAGGCTAGTTACAGAACTTAAAAAGCCTAAACTTGGCGATACATAATTTGATGGCGGATTGAGTGTTGGGTCGCAAGCTGCTCTTCTGCCAAATGGTGCCTGTGGAGCTCCTTTTGCATTCAAATCTAAGAATGCATATTTGATTTCCTCACCAGTGTAAGTATTTATTACTTTGAAATTAGTGGCAATAGAGTCTACCGTAATAGTTGCTGTTTGCGTTACTTTAACATCAGCTTTAGTAGATTTCCCGAAAGCACTATCGCCTATCACAATACTGTAATCTGATATTTTCGGAAACCCACCACTATTAACACTAAATGAATAGCCTGGTATATTACTTGAATTCTCAGTAACCCAGCCAGAACGACCTGTGTCCAATTGAAGCTTCTCAATATTAGTTAGAGTAACCAAAAAGCCATCGGTAATAGGATTACTTTCGCCATTAAAGTTTTTTGAACGAGATATTAGCGTATCACTTGCCCCACCAGTAACATTGCGAAGTGTGAAATTCTTGGTCTTTAGCGTGTCTTGATTTACGCCACCATCGTACAACGAATCTTCAAAGGTAATTTCATACAAATTATCCGCTTTAAGTACATCTGGATCAATAATATCTACAATAACTTTACCACCAGGAGAGCCTGAAACTAAAGTAGCACCTGGGTTTTCTGGGTCGATATACCCAGCTACAGATGGTGCAGGACGTACTTCAACTACATTCTGTCCTAAAATCACTGTTCCATCAGGATTTCTTGAAATTTGTATTGGTGACTCTGATGGTGCAATTCCAGCAATCTCTAACCCAAAATCAAAGGCGGTAACCGCGTAATAGTATTTACGACCATTTACCACGTTATCGTCCACAAAGAAGCGTTCTAATCCGGAATCATCGCCCATGTTAAACTGAACACCATTAATTGGCACTGGATGAAGACCTGAAATTCCATCTTCTTTGTCAATAATTGCTAATGGTCTGAAAAGCTGAGGTGTTCCATAAGCATCGGTAATTGACAGTACATCTTCAAAAGCTTGATCAGAAGAACGATAAATTTTATACCCTTCAAAATCATTTCCATTTCCTGTAATTCTGTTAATGTAGCGATCAAAAGTTTCTTCCGATTCTGTATTCCAATAGAGCGTTACTTTTCCATCAGAAGGAACAGCTGTTAATACAGGAGGACGAGGAGCTACCGCAAATTGATAATCAGATTCGTAAGCTTTGGTAGCTTGCTCTAAGTTTCTGTTGGTCTGTGCTCTATCGCCAGCCGCAGTTTCACTGTTGGTTGCAGCAGCTGTAACAGCTACTGCAAAACGCTCGGAAGCTCCTCTAGCTAGAGGGAATAACCCTGATGCCACAAAGATGTCAGAATCTGTTCCAGCATCTTCAACAAAATCGCCTGGTGTTAAGTAATTCTCCCAGATATCTGTATCCTGATCAACTAAAAGACCACCAGCATCAAAAATAGTAACTCTAGAAACCCCGATTAAATCGGTTTCACTTACATCCGTTTTATCAATATTAGGTTCTCCCGGAAAAGACGTCCCTGCACCCGATGTAGCTTTTCCATCGCTTTGGCCTACGCTAGAATTATCAGGATTACCCTCTATACCAACATCATCAATTAGTTCGTCCCAGTCATTATCATTATCAAAATAGTCATCTCTGCCCTCATCAATCATTGGGGCACTGGTATGATAATTTTGATAGCGGCCGCCATAGGTATCATTAACTAGTGTCGCAAAAGTTGCATCATTAGCCATTCTATCTCTAATAACTTGATTTGGTACAATCAATCCACGTTGTAGCGTATCTCCATCAGCAAAACTTAGATAGTTGATATACCGAACAGAGCGAATTGCTTCTGCTCCATTTATAAACGTCGCCTTATTGAAATGATTAGGTCTATTTTCGTCAATTAAGCCATCAAAGTCATTATCAAGCCCATCAGTATGAACCCCCGAAAGCGGATCTGAACTTGGGTACAAATCTTCACGAGCTGTAAAACTTCCCGTAAAATTGAAGGTAATGCCTTGCGAAACAAAAGGTGTACCATCATGGATTTTGACCACTCTACTATTGTCACTTTGAATCAACACAATTTTATCGCCAATATTAACCGTACGATCAGCAAAGTCAGCTGCTTTAAATACTGGAATCACAGTATCTCTTAGAGCTACATAACTATAAAAACCATCTTCATCTGTGGTTAGCCTTCTATAAAGATCTTCATTATCCTCATTGAAGACACTTGCCTGCCCTCCACCTGTACTTCCTGAGTTGTAGGTGTCGCTATCGCCGTCGTTATCAATCCCGTCGCTTGCGTTACCCGGTGTTTCTAAGAACTTAAGTCCCATTTCACCAATTTTGGTGCCATTAAAAGCAGAACCACCATTCTCTCTTTGTGTATCTGTTAAGTAAGCTATAGAACGAATATTATCAAAATCTGGCTCATCACCACTGGTATTACTACCAACGAAATCAGCAATCCATAAACCGAAAGCCATTCTTGGATAATCGAAGCTTGCGTCGTTTTTAATTTCAAAAATATTGAAATGAGTAGGGTTTACAAGCGTTTGTGACCATGCTAAAACTCTAGTATCTAAAATAATCCCTAAACCACCTCTAGAGGGGTCTGTTTCATCTGGATAATAGCTAGTATTCACATACTTGGTATATGTATCATCACCAGCTTTGTAATAAAACTCTACATCCGCATTAAACTGATCTCTACCAAAAAAACCATTCCAAGACCCTGCCCAGCCATCACCGCCATTCCCTAATTTATCGGGCCAAATATCGGGCCAAGTATTTCCCAGAACAGAACCAGGACCTCTGTCACTTCTCGCAATTTCGTCGCTATCGTCACGCACATATCCCACAATTGGGTTTAACGACCAATTCGTTCTACCGTCTCTACTAGTTTTATATGAAGCAACATCTACAAGCTCAAGAGGATCATTTGGATTAGTGGCATCAGGTACTTGAGTACCAAACATTACACTCATAAAGTACATGTACTCTCTATTCGAGTTTTTTGGAAACTCAAAAAGAAGTTCGTCTAAACTACCACTTCCTCGTCGGCCAGCATGGCCTGTATTATGGTATGTTGCACGTAGTTGGTTCCCATCCATAATCGAGTTTTTCCTTCTCTCGAAAGAAGAACGCTCCTTACTAGGTGTAGTTTGTGCTACTACTGATCCTGAGATAAGAACTAATAAAAATAATGTTAGAAATGCCTTAAAGTTCATGAGTGCTTGAATCATAGTTTAAAAAGAAAGTTGAACACCAAATTGAATACGTCTTGGCTCTGCATACATACCAGGGTTCGAATAATATCCGTTGTCGGTACTAGGGCTAATGTTGACAGGTAATGGCGAATTTGGGTTTCCAGAATCGCTATACACCCCATTTACTACTTTTGTATCTAGCAGGTTATACACATTAAAGTATACCTGTAAATTGGAGTTGCCAGGTAAATCAAAATCTTTGTACGCGTTTAAATCGATAGTAAAGCGAGTAGGAAGTCTTGAAGTATTTCGTAAATCTCTAGTTGAAGCCACTTCGCCAACTAAAACTCCTGGAATATCTGATGCTGGTGTATACGGTGTTCCTGAGCTAAAACGCGTTAATAAGTTAGCTCCCCACTTGTTGCCAGTATAAAACATAGAGCCATTTATAATGTGCTGACGATCCCAATCAAGCGGTTGCTCTAGTTTTGTTAAAGCCGACTCTTGATTGGTTGAATCAATCTTTCCACCTTGCCCTATAATAGCAAAAAACTCGGCATTTGGATCAGAATTACTTCCCTCTACTCTACCATAAGTGTAATCCAAACCAAAGTTAAACTGGCGGCTTACAAACTGATTGAAAGCAAACGTCAAACCTATAGATTTAGAATAATCTCTGTTGAAATAAAGACCATAGGTAATAGATGATGCGCCTGTAACCTGAGGTCTACTTGAAACATAATCTCTGGTATCTTTATAATAACCTGTAATTTCTATAGAAGTACCTTCGGCAATTTCTTGCTTTAGACCTAGTTCATACTGGGTTGAACGTTCTGGCTTTAAGTCTGGGTTGCCAAATAAGCCTTGGCTACCACCACTTTGCGCTAGCAAAATTTGGCTATTAGTATACAATAAGTTGTATGAAGGAATTTGGAAGAAATAGCCGTAAGAGAAATATATAACTCCGTTATCATTAATAGGATAAGCTACACCCAAACGAGGACTAATTTGATACTTTGCACTCGCTTCTTTCCACCAGTATCCTTCTCTATCTTCTAGTGTTAAAGATGATTCTCCCACATCTTGTTGTCCATTCTTATTGGTATCGCGATACTGATTTTCTTGTTTAGTAGGAAAATAGATATCCGGGTCTTCAAGGTCAGCCGGTATTAATGCGTTTGGATCGAAGTAATCGAAACGTAAACCAACATTTATAATCAACTGATCGTACTCAATTTTATCTTGGATGTACGCACTGAAATTTCTAGGAGATTCTGAGTATTTCTGATAACCAGGAGTATTTACCTCTGGATACCCTAATTCAACAAAAGGTATAAGTTCTGTTGGTGTGTTTGGAGGAAGAGAAATGTCTGAACCACCAGAAAGAGGAATCAATGAAATACTTTCAAAATTCACTTCATCTAACTGAACATTAACACCAGCTTTTATGTAATGGTGCTCATTCAACTGGCTAGAGATTTCACCTTTTATGATATAAGTGTTTGTAGAACGTTCAAAACGACCTGTATCATTACCGTAGGTACTAAATTGCCCGTTACCAGGTATGTCTAAGCCATATTTAGAAATATTCTCAGAATTAAAGTAGCGAGGATCCCATGGATTTTCATACAAATAATTCTTTTGCTCGTTATATCTGTTGGCAGCATTTAACGTAATAAAAGTAGTGTTTGATGGCGTAATCGTTGCTTTAAGATTTAACGAGTAATTGTTGCGGAAGCTAGTAGAACGCCCGAACGGTACAAATTTATTCTGATGATCGTAGCCACCACCTTCTTCATTA
>TARA_R110002050_G_scaffold273016_1_pt1 | contig 15478 bp, 15 predicted proteins | sample TARA_R110002050 | Tara Oceans TARA_R110002050 (sample SAMEA4396988) | marine metagenome | biome: Polar Biome; feature: [DCM] deep chlorophyll maximum layer (ENVO:01000326); material: water (ENVO:00002006), including particulate matter (ENVO:01000060) such as... | depth 25 m
TTCAATATCGGCTTGTTGTCTTATGCAAGAATTATTTTCCATAATTCAAAGTTACAATTATTTCTTATTTAAGCAAATACTTAAATATATAATTCTCAAGCGTTGGAAAAATTTTAGCTCTTTTGGTTTTTATAGCGTTGGATTTGTGTGTCGGCAAAAACCGAAAGTGCTAAAATGTGCGGCTGGTTTTTCAGCTTGTGGGTAACGTTTATGTATATGGAAAGTTGCGTGTTTGTGTGCGAGGATTTTCCGAAGGAAAATCAGAAGCTAGCAAACAAAGTAACTAACATTGGTTAAGCACAAAATAGCAATTTTTTATATACGGTGTTGGGCACTGGTTTTATTTTTTATAATCTTCTAAAAAGTTACTGACTTTCTCTTTACTCATTGTCCAAGCGTTTGAACCAGGATTGACTACAATTCCAAAATAATTTACATCATTTTTAGCGAATTCAAAAGCCTCAAATGTGTTCATTATAAATCCACTAGTGTTGTCATCACGCTTTTTTAACCATAAATCTACTTCTTTCCAATCAGTAAATAATGGCAGAAAAGGTTGGTTATTTAGGTCAAAACAATTTAAAAATTTAATCAAACTTCCTTGTTCAACAACCACGCTATTTGTATCGCTTTTAGAAGTTTTCATTTCATCTGTTACAGCCAAGACAAGAAAATTAGCTTTTAAAAATCCATTAATAACTTTCATAAGATTTTCTTCTGTCTTATCAATTTGAAATATTTCAAATGCTCTTTTTAAATCAGGATTTTCAATTGGTTTATTGACATCAACTTCATTTTTTGAATCAGATTTTTTTTGTCCAAATAAGCCTGACCAATTTAATAATCCCATAATTAATAAAAATATCGTTAATTTTCTCATTTGCGTTTTTCCCAACTTGTGCCCAACGGGTTTGAATATGGGAAGTTGCGAGTTTGAAACCGAAATTTTCCATAGTTTGTTATTTTGATTTAAAAGTACTAAAATTATTCTATTCAGACAATTAAGCAATTTGCTATATGCGGTGTTGTAAATAGTGGTTTTGAGTTCAAATTATTCTATTTTGTTATAATTCTAACCGTTTCAATTTTTAAATCTGTAATAATTGTCAAACTCCGAAATTTGTCATTTTAGTTTAAATTTTTCTTAATTACTTTTTTTGTTCACGTTTCAATGTGTTTTTTAGGTTTCATTGCTCAAAATCTCTATTATGCTCAATTTTTTCCGTTTCTACTTATCATTCCGCTGTTGTGCTAAAATCATTTGCCTCTGCCAAGTTTTTCCGGTTTCATTGCTCAATTCCGAAATTGTGCTCAACTTTTCCCGTTTCAGCTTATCATTCTACCGTTGTGCTAAAATTATTTCGCTCCGCCGAGTTTTTCACGTTTCAACTTTTCATTTTCCGAATTATTGCTCAAAACTAACCGTTTCAATTTTCATTCGGTGTGTGTCAGACAGTCTAACTTTTTTTAACTCATAAAACTCAAATTGGAATTGTCGGAGATAATTCCGCCATTATTTACAACGTGTTTGTGTATGATTAGTGGCGTGTTTAAGCACCTAATTTAGCAAATAAAAACCGAATAGAAAATCCGCGAGGATTTTCGTAAGTAGGCGAGAACTAGCCATTAATTATACACGGTGTTGCCACACGTTTTTATTTCTTTCCACCTCTTTTTGCCATTTTCGGAACTCCTTCTCCAGGGGAAATTATAGTAACAACTTTAGCATCTGACATTAATCGTTGCATAATTTTTCCAATTGGTTTTTTCGTTCTTTTACTTTCCTCCATAGCTTGTTGAATTAATTCTCCAGAAATAGTTTGACTTTCAGGTGCTTGTATCATAGTCTGTCTATTAAAAGGTGCATTTTCAACATCATCCGTTATCTGCATTGCATCGTCAAAAATTTCGAGATTTTCTTCATCTTCAAGAATTGACATTCCGTGACCAAATGAATGTCCCATTTTTACTTTATCACTCGCTTGTTCAAATAATTCTATTGTGAATAAATCTCCATCTGAAAACGGTATATGATAATCGTTAAATTTCAAGAAAATTCTATTGTCAACTTTCATTTGAATGTGATAATGTGGAATTTCTCCAACTGCACTATTTTTATGACCTTCAACATCTGTATGTCCTATAGAAAAAGCCCACTCGATATTTTTATATTTATATGTTGTTTCTAAATAAGATGTTTTTGAAGTTTCGTCTTTCAAATCGTTAATATTCCCAATTGGTTTTTCTGTGTTAGCTAACCATCGAAAATAACTGTCAAGTTGAAAAAAACCTATAGGATTTTCAAGATATTTTTTGAAGAATTTTTTCTTAATTCCAGTCGGATAAGTGAACCAATGGAAACAAGGTTTAGATTCCACAAATTCGTCCATTTTTTCATTACATAAAAAACAAGTTCCATTTTTAAGTCCATTTATAAATTCAGCATAAACTCTTTTGTTCTCTTCATCTTGAAGGCGAGTTTTTTCATCAACTACATCTTGTGGTATAGATTCAATAAATTTTTTAAGGTCTTGTTTTTTGTATGGATTCATAGTGTTTTTCTTAAATGTGTGGCAACGGTTTTGTGTATGGTTAGTTGCGTGTTTGAGCAACTAATTTAGTAAACAAAAACGAACGCGATAAAATTCCGAAGGAATTTTCCAAATAAGCACTTGCCAAAGCAATTAATTATACACGTTGTTAGCAGCTGTACTTTTTCAGTCGTAATGAAACCTGCATTTTGCAATTAATATTTCTCCTTCGTTATATTTATAAATCAGTCTATGTTCACTATCAATTCTTCTTGACCAAAATCCAGAATACTTGTGTTTTAACGGTTCAGGTTTTCCAATTCCGTCAAATGGATTTCTAGCTATGTCTTTCAGAAGTTCATTAATTTTTTTCAACTTTTTCTTGTCTGTTTTCTGCCAATACAGATAATCTTCCCAAGACTCGTCAACGAATACATATTTCATATTAGTCTTCGATTAAATCTTTGTTGATAGTTACTCTGTTTTTCAGTTTTTCAATTGCTGAATCTAATCTCAATTCATTTTTTCGAGAAGACAATTCGTGATTAGTTGCCATAAGAGAATTGTATTCCTGTAGAGACATAACCACAATTCCAGAATCTTTGCCACGATTAATGATAAGAGTTTCAAAGTTTTTTACAACTCTGTCTAAGTAAGTTTTAATATCCTTTCTAAAATCCGAAACAGTTGTGATTTGCATAATAATGTATTTAATTAAGTACAAATATATGTACAAAATATGAATTGTGCAATTTTTTTGCGTATTGCTGCTAACGTGTTTGTATAAGCTTTGTTGCGTGGTTTAAGCAATGAATTTACTAAATAAAACACGAACTGCGAAATTCCGAAGGAATTTCCCAAGTGAGCCAAAACCAGCAATAAAGTTTATACGGTGTTAGGCAACGTTTATATCTTGTTAATATTCTTTTTTCCTTTATTCTCTTTGATTTTCTGTAAACTATCTTTTTCCTTTTTATTTTGAATATAGCTTTCGTAATTAGTTTGAATCTTCTTTTTAATAAATTCGAAATCAGAATTATTCATATAATTAATTTCTAATGATAATCCTTTTTCCTTTTTTATTTCTCTTCCAAGTTTAATTTGTTTTAAAGCTTTTTGATAAGTTGAAACATCATTTAATTCTTTTAGAGAATTCCAAAATAGTTCTTCAGTAGCTTTTGATTCAATTAACTTTCTATCTGCTGATGCAAGTTTCGTTTTTGTTATTGAAGGAATTAATAAATTCAAGTTTTTTCTATCTATTTTTCGTGGATTATCTGCATTTGTATAACCAATAATTATTGTTTTTATTGAGTCTTGAAATATTAAGTAATTTTCTTCACGAAATCCATATTTTAAAAGGCTTAAGTCAGACCAATTTGATGAATTGATGTTGCAATATTCTCCTAGTTGATTTTTTAAAATAGGTAATTCAGTTATTTTTTTTGAATATTTATTATTAAATAGTTTGATAAAATTATTAACTAAATTTTCTTCCGTTTTATCCTTTTTTAGAAAATTTAAGTATCTTTTTTCTGGATTACCTCCAAGGTTTGGCATAAAAACTAAAGTTTCAATGTCATTGTATTCGAGAACTATTTTATTTGATTCCTTTTTTAAATTAAATTCAAAATTATATTCTCTAATAGGTAGAATAAATTTTTTATCAGGTAATGAACTTTTTAAATTTTGTTCAAACTGAAAATCGTTCATTTTTGGGTTTAAGTTCAGAAAAATTGGTTGATATTCAATTTGCTTTTTAATTTCCAATTTCTTCGAATTTGAATTATCCTTTCGTTTATTACAACTCAAAAATGAAAATATTATTAATATGTAAATAGTTTGTTTCATAATGTTGCCTAACGGTCTTGTATAAGATTAGTTGCGTTGTTTAAGCACGTAATTTAGCAAATACAAACCAAACAGAAAATCCGCGAGGATTTTCGTAAGTAGGCTAGAACTAGCAATTAATTTTATACGGTGTTGTAAACAGTTTTATTCTTTTTTATAGGGAATATAATTTTCCCATTCCGATGGAGTATAGGTGTCTTTTATTGCGAATTCTAATAATTCTTTAAAAATACTTTCTCCATTATCACTATCCGTCATAATCATAATTCCTTTTTTAGCTTTTGGAAAGAGTATCGAATAATGCTGAAACCCATTACCATGACCTTCTTTAAATACTCCAATTCCATAGGGTGTTTGTAAAATCCCCCAACCTAATCCATAGCTTAATTGAATATTGTCATTTAAGGTTGAGTCTTTAAGAGCTAGTGGACCAAATTGTTTTATAGAGCGAATTCTTATTTGAGGTCTGAACATTTCATTCCATGATTTTTTTGAAATAATTTTATGTTGTAGCACAGCTTCTAAAAATTTAGTATAGTCTTCAGACGTTGTTTCTAAAGTACTACCGGCTCTAGGTTCATTGTCCTTATCTTTCACATATTTTTTACCTAATGTATTGTGTCCGTATGCAAAATTTTCTTCGAATTTAGGTAACCATTTATAACTGGTATGATTCATTTTTAAAGGTTTAAAAATATTTTGTTGAGCGAGTTCTTCCAAGTTTTTACCTAATATTTTTTCTAAAACGACTTGTAAATAAATAAATCCTTCTCCTGAATAACTATATCTAGTTCCTGGCTCTCTATTTACACGTAGTTGATAATCGGATTCAAACCATCTAGAGTTTGCGAAACCTGTAGTGTGGTTTAAACACATTCGAGCTGTTATTTTATGATATAAACTATCATTTTTTAAAGCAGAATAATCATCATGCCATTTTGTTTCTGGCTTATATTCGTATATTTTTTTTGGTAAATAAGACTCTAATGGTGTGTCTAAATCTATAACATTATCTTCTACCAACTTCATTACTAATACCGAAAAAACGGCTTTACTAAAAGAAGCTCCATAAATGTTAGTGGAATCATTTAACTTTATTTTATTTTCAAAATCTTTATATCCAAAACTTTTCTGATACATAACTTTATTTTCATTAAAAACAGACACAGCCATACCTTGTACATTTGCGTTCTCCATCAACAGATTAATTCTTTTTGTTAAAGAATCGTTGGATATTTTTGTGCCGTCTAAACGAATAATATTTTGATTGTTACTATTATTGCAACTTGTAAAACATATCATTCCTATCAACAGAGCAGCGATTATTTTTGTTGATAGGTTTCTTTTTTTACTGCTTATAAATGGGATTGATAAAGGGTAATAGCACTTTTGTGAGTTAAATGATTTTATGATATTAAAAAGCATAACAACTACACTAAACGGAATTATAGATACAAAAAGTAAAAACCCCCATTTTTCAATTGTTAGAAGTGCTACAAATGAAAACAAATACAAGATACTCATCGTTATTTGAAAATTAATAATCTTAACACCATGACTGTCGTAGATTTTATTATCTTCTCTTTTATGAATCCAAAGAAATAAAGGGAAAAGGATATTTGCTAAAGGTATGATAAAGCCTAAAAAAGGAGTGCTATGTAGTAAAATTAGCCATTTTTTTAGAATAGTTTCTTCTTTTGGGTTTTCTATTATCAGTAAATCTTCGATTTCTACATCTAATGCTGTAGCTAATAATTTGATAGTTTGAAGATGTGGATTAACATCTCCTTTTTCTATACGTTGTATTGTACGTATAGTAACTTGTGTTTTTTCAGATAATTCTTCTTGTGTATAACCTTTTAACTTTCTTTGATATACCAAATTTTTTGCAATCGATTGTGTTTCCATAATTTATATTTTATTGACTGCAAAGATATTGTCAAAACCTCCTATTTTGTAACGACATATTTATGTCATGTATCTGTCATTTGCTGATTTTAAAGGGTTTTAGACTCTTTTATGTCTCCAATTTCGTTTTCTTGAGTAATTGTTTACAACGTGTTTGTATATGATTAGTGGCGTGTTTGAGCACCTAATTTAGCAAATAAAAACTAGATAGAAAATCCGCGAGGATTTTCATAAGCAAGCTAAAACTAGCCATTAATTATATACGGTGTTGGCATTTCGTTGTTTTTATTCCGACTTATTCTTATTCGGCTTAATTCCGTTTTTAGTTTTTCCAGCGTTTGAGTGAATTCGGTCAGCTATTTAATCCGCAAACTTTTTCAAATCCGATTGAGTGAGCAATTCCGCAATTTGCTAAATTCCGCATTCCATTCCGGTTTTATTTTTCAGTTCAGTTTTCGATTCCACAAACGAGCTAAAAGTCAAACGTTTTGTTTTAAATTACTCTTTTTTATATTTCTTATGTTCAATATTTTTCTTTTCCAAAATTCCGTAAAATTTTCGTGGCGAGATTTTCAGGTCTTTTGTTATTTCGCTCACTTTTTTCTTTCCTTTTTTATACAACTTTAAATTCTCGTTTACTCTTTTATTAAAGTAGTGTTTTTCGAGTTTCTCAACAATTTGTAATTCAGTCAGATTTGAGTCATTTGCATATTTTTCAATTTCTTTTTTAATCTTTGATAAATTACTCATAAGTCTCATTTTTAACGTTCTGCCACAATGAATGCCAACGGTTAGTATATGAAAAGTAGGCGATTTCGAAGCACAAAACTTTCGGTTAAGCAGAAAGTTTGATACGAGCCTAAACCTTTGATTTTACTACTGTTTCGCCTATTTTTTATATACATTGTTCTACGCAGTTTTTTATTCGTTCAGTTTTTTAGAATATTCTTCTAATTTATCAAATATTCCATAATACGCATTAATTCCTTCTTGATTTTCCAAATTTGTGTTTACGAGTAAAATTCTACCTTTTTTGTCTTTTGGGTTGAAAAACATTAATGAGGATACACCTGGGTCTCCACCTGTATGACCTATATTACCTGTTCCTGAAAAGCCCATAAATATGCCGATGTTATATTCGTCTTTATAAGGATGATTGGCATTTCTTTCGGTGAAATTTTCAGCTTTTAGTTGTCTTTTAAAGAGTTCATTATAGCTGGCTTTTGTGAGTATCGTTCCATTTCCTAAATATCCTTTCATTATTTCGTTAAGATATTTCGCCAAATCATTAACGCTAGTTAAAAATCCACCATCAGGATAGGTGATTAATGAATAATATGGAACTTCGATTTTTGGACTTGAATAAAGTTTTGAAACTTTATCAAAGTTTACATCATCATAGCTCCAACCTGAATTATTCATTCTTAAAGGTTTAAGAATATGTTCTGTAGTAAATTCAGCATAAGATTGATTGGAAACAACCTCAATAATATATGCAGCTAAAGAGGCACCTACATTTGTATATTCAAATAATTGTCCCGGTTTATTTTTGGTAAAAGCATCCTTTTCATACCATTTGCCTTTTTCAGATAAATAATTTTCTAAAAATTGTGATAGTGGAATTTTAGTATCATTTGGATTAAAACTTTGTGGAATGTTCTCAATTTTTATTAATGTACTATCTATTTTGTCTTTTAACACATAGGCTCTACCCATATAATTTTCTGTATCAATAATTGTTGAAGTATGGGTGGATAGCTGTCTTACAGTAATTGGTTCATTATTAAAGTGTGGGTTGCTAACTTCAAAGGGAAGATACTTATTTATGGGGTCGTCTAAATTTAAAAGACCTTTTTCCTGTGCCTTTAATAGTGCAATTCCAATAAATGTTTTAGAAACTGATGCTATTGGCTGAACTGTATTTTTGGTGTAAGGCTTATTTGATTTTAAGTCAGCAAATCCAACACCTTTTTCATATAGAATACCTGTTGAATCTACTATTGCGACACCCAATCCATTGAAGTAATTTTTACTATTTAAAGTTTCTATTTCTAAAGTTAAGCTATCCTTGATTAACTGATTTTTTGATACTTCTTTAATTGTATTGTTGTTGTGCTTGCAGGAAATCATTAAGGTTATTGCAAAAAATGATAGTAGTACTTTATTCATTCTGTTTTTATTTTGTTTGATTATTAATCAGTTCAATTCCATTTTCGAGAATTTCATCTTTCTTAACGGTTGTTTGAGCTATAAAATTTGTTGGAATATATTTTTCTCGTGGTGTTCCATTTACGTGGTATAATTTTGCGACTGAAAGACGATAACTATAGTTTCTGTGCTTAAAAGGAAATCCATTCATTTCTCCTGCTAATCGTTGCATTTCAGAGCCAATTATTGTGGCTCTTTCCATCCCTTCAAAACCTATAGCAAGTCCTTCTCCCATACTGCCTGTCCATCGTCCCACTAAAATCACCACAGGCTTTTGATAAATTTCGCCTCTTGGACTGACATATTCTATCCAACTTCTTTCAACTATTGTATTACCATCATATTTCTCAAATACCTGATGCTTTTGATAGGGTTTGGGTTCATCAATAAATCTTCCCATTATTCCACGAGCAACATATGAATTTCCACCACCGACTGTATTTCTTAAATCAATAATGAGTCCTTTGGTATTCATTAATTTTTCAAGTGCTTTATCAAATTCATTGATTAAACTATTATTTCCTAACGAATTATTTAACCTTATTATCCCGATATTGTCTTCAATGGTTGACGTTATAAGTTCAGAGCTTTGTTTGAATTTGAGTTTATCCAAATCAAATTCTATAGTGTCATCATTCGCCAATTTTAAAGTGAGTATTCTTGGTTGATTATATCGACCTGCCAAAATTTTGTTAATAATCCATTCTCGAACTTTTTCAGAGCTTTTGTCATTACAATGTGTTGGAAATTGTTCAATTGCTTTGTCAAAATCAATTCCATTGATTTTCAATAGTTCTGCTCCAATTATTTCTTGTTCAATATTTTCTAATTGCGTTAGCCATACATTTGAAATTACTGGTTGTCCATTTTTTAGAGTTGCATAAACTTGTGAATGAAGTCGAAAAGACGAATTTCTGTTTGTGTTTAACATCAAATGGCTATCATAAAACTCGTCTAACAGATATTCGAAAAACAAAACTGTTTCTTCTTCCGTTTTTATATTTGGTATTTGGCTTTCATAATATTCAAGAAGGCAATTTAAATCAACATTTTTCTCTTTTTGATAGACATAATACTGTGAGATATCATTCAACATTTGATACAAGTCTTCCTTTATTTGGCTGTGGTTGACTTCACTTTTTTGCGAAAAAGCAGACGAAAAGTTTAGAAGAATTACTACGAAGATTAAAATATGTTTTTTCATTCAGTTTAAGTTTTGTTCAAATTGCGTAGAACGGCTCCGTATATGAAAAGTAGCGCTGAAAACAGGCTGTTACTTTTCGGATTAAACACAAGCCGAATTTTTAAATTTTACTATTTATCTTTTTATTAGAAATCGTCAAATTTAAAAATTTGGCGACTTTCCAAAAATGCCCAAACCTTAGTTTTAGCAAAGACTTGCGCTATTTTTTATATACATTGTTACCTGCTGGCTTTATTCCTTTAGTTGTTTCAATCTGTCATTTGCATTTTGATTTTTTGGATTTAATTCCAATGACTTTTTGTAATTCAAAATAGCGTTTGAGTAATCCTTATTATAAAAATATGCCTCGGCTAAACTATCATATAAATTTGCCGATTTTGGATATAAGTGTAAAGCTAAAAGAAGGACGTTATATCCTTGCTCTCTCATTTCAGGGTTAAAGGACAATCGTAATCCAAAAATATTCAACATTCCTTCTTGAAGTTCAAGATATGGATATTCAGCAATAGTGCTTTTATATAACGGGATTAAATCTTTATAATCCTGTTTATATGCTAAATCATTGAAATCTTTATATGTAAAGTCTTTTTTGATAGCGTTTTTCGTTTGTTTAGAAATCAAACTATCGGGAAATCCGTTTGCAATAGGCTTATTTTCAATGAAATAAATCGCCTCTTCCTCATTTTTTAGTGTCGCATTCAAAAACTGTAAGGTATGTTGGCATAGCAAATTATAGGAAGCCATAATTTTCTCATCACTTTTATCTTGCCTTTTGTCTCTGTTTGCGAATAGGACACCAAAAGAACTAAAATAAGAATGCGTAAGGTCGTGAAATCTATATCTGTGAATGTTGCTGTATTCCAAAGAGTCGTATAATTGAAATTTGTAGTTCAACTCTTCAGGAATTTTCTCCGTGGTTAGAACTTCTTTCGGAATCTCTTTTTGAGCGAAATGGATATAAGGAATGGAAAACTTATCTAAATTGAAATAGGGTGATTTTTCCAAAACAGGATAATTGTACCTTTCGGTTCCATCCAAACTAACAATTGCTTTTATAGTCTTGTTTTTCATAACAGTTATAGCGTTTGACAACCCACCAAAACTAAATCCCATTAATGCCACTTTTTCCAAATCAATATTCTTATAGGTGCTAATTTCTTTTAGAAGAAATTCAACATCTCTCGATTGTGTTTCCATATCTCTTGTAGTTCCACCTTCTAACCAACGTGTTTCTGTTCCTCTTGAAGGACTTGATATCACTACGAAACCATTACTTGCTAAATATTCGAAAAGCGCAAAGTTCTCAATTGACGAGGCTTGATAGCTTGATGCATAAACTACCACTGGAAATTTTCCATCTAAAAATGTTGGATTGCGAAATGCATTTACTTTTTCAGAAAGATGAGCTTCGTTTTCTGGTGTATTCGGTAAATGTTGAAACCAATCCATTAAAAAATAGTCTGGTAAGTCCTTCCATTCTTCTTCTTCCTTAAAAATCTCTACATAATCCAAGACTGTTAATTGTTCAGAATTACTGTTTTCTATTTTCGCAGGATACCAAATACTTATTGGAATTGGTCTCTTAATGAGTTGGTTGTTAAACTCATTATGAATTCGATAGGTTCTTGTGCTATCACTAACTGTATAGTGTTTAAATCCGACTTTATGTTTTCCAGCTTTAAGTCCGATTTCTTTTAAGGATGTCTGTCCGTAAGATATTGTTGATATTAATAAGCCTGTAATGAATGTTATTAATCGCATTGTTTTTGAATTAGTGTCCATACTAAAGATGCCTTATTTTGATAATTGTTACAGGTCTTTTTTCAGCTTGCAGGTAACGTGTTTGTGTATGATTTCGTTGCGTGTTTAAGCATTAAAGTTAGCAAATAAATCACGAATAGAAAGTCCGCGAGGACTTTCGTAAGTAGGCTCTAACTAGCAATGAATTATACACGTTGTTGCCATTTCGTTGTTTTTATTCGGTCTTGTTATTTTCTTTTTCCGCTTGTTTTTTTAAATTATATCTAGTCATAAATCCCATAAATATTCCAAAAAATGAAGCGTTGAATATAAATTTCCAAATTCTAAAATCCTGCCATAAGTCCAGCGTAAACAATTCCAGAAATTAAACCGGATTTTATTATTGCTTTATTTTGTGTTGCCATATTTATTCTTTTAGTGTTTTATTTGGGAAAATGTTTTCTTATTAAATTCAATCAATGTTTTATTCCGCAATATTTTTAATTTCGTTTGAGTGAGCAATTCCGAAACTTGCTAAGTTCCACATTTTATTAAGTTTTTAGATTTCTTAAATAATTCATTCTAAATTTCCTTTTTTTCGTTCTCTCATTGTTAAAAACATTCCAATTATTAAAAGTAAACTAGAAATAATTCGTAACCAAAAACCAGAATTCATCTCGTCTGATGTGAAAATAAAATTCAATATTATTAATATAAAACTCGCAATAATCACGATTAGTGGTAAATCCTTTTTTTTCATTTGTTCAGTTTTTAGTTTGTTCCGCCAATGAATGGCAACGGTCTTGTATATGGTTTGTTGCGTGGTTTTAGCAATAAAGTTAGCAAATAAAAACCGAATAGAAAATCCGCGAGGATTTTCGTAAGTAGGCTAGAACTAGCAATAAATTATATACGGTGTTGGCAATAGTTATTTTATTTCAATTCTATAATTCTTATCTAATTTCAGTAATTCAAAATATAATCCAAAATAGTGAGAACTCCCATAAATGACTAAAATTTTGTCTTTATTACTCTCGAATATTTTTTCAGCTAAAGATTTGTTTCTATAATCCTTGATATATTCCTTTTTAAATATTTTGAGTAGACTTTTATCAGCTTTTTTACAGTCGTAGTTTTTATCTATTATATCGTAATTATAATCACAACTATCCAATGTTATTTCCCCATAATTTTTCTCAAATTCATTCATTAATTCAGATAAACTCACATCAGCTTTTATTGCTTTTACACTATCAACATTTAATTCACTATACTTTGGCTGGTTTATCAATTTATGTTTTCCTGTATATTTTGTTTTTTCTCCAATAATGTTAGATGTTGTATCCATATCTCGTTGAAGGTAATAACCGAACAATTTTCTCAATTTCATACCATTCTTTCTTTGAATTAAAGAATCCGTTTCTTTATCGTTAATAGCTCCTTCATAAAATACAGTAAAGTTTAGGTTTTGAAGTGAGTCAACTTTTTTTGCAACATCATCATAAAATTCTTTTTTCCCTATGTGATGCATTGGAATAAATATTATTTTCCTTTGGTCGTTTTCAATAACTTTCAATTCACTTTTTGTATCAAATACTCCACTTTTTTTTAGAGCTCGATTTGTCATAAACGAACTACAAGATGTAAGAATAAGTATAGTAAATAAAATTAGAGATTTCTTCATTCCGACTTGAGTGAGTTTAATTATTGCCAACGGTTAGTATATGAAAAGTAGGCGATTACGAAGCACTAAACTTTCAGTTAAGCACAAACTTTGATACGAGCCAAAAGCCTTTATTTTACTACTGTTTCGCCTATTTTTTATATACATTGTTACCTGCTTTGTTTTCTTCTTTTGTTAGATATTAGACATTAAATAGCTTATGATTTTCTCTTTTCGTTTTTGTATCAAATCTCTTGTCCAAGTCGGATTGTCCTTAGTCATTTCTTGAATTTCTCTTTGTTGTTCTAAATGTGTATAACTGGCTCTTTTGTCTGCAAATGGTTTGTTACCTACTGAACAGTTATGAGATTTTGAAAGTAGTAAATAATTTCCTAAACAGTTAATATGTTGGTTTATGAACTCTTCATCATAAATGTCATATCCTGTTTCAGGGTTTTCCGTCTGTGGTGCAATATGTTCCAATTCTGGACTTGTTATTTTATCAAACCTTGTCGGTGAATAACCCCTTTTTCCCTGTGCTTCGAGATGGTTTTCATATTTCCAAAGTAGAAATTTTGCTATTGAGTGGTTAACACCACCTTGTAAGGCTCTTTCTAATTCCCTGTTATTCCAATATGCCCACCACCAAGTATCAGAACCAATAGTTTTCATCCATTCGATACGGTCAACAATTGGTTTAATGCTTGGATTTTCAGTTGTAAACTCTTTATAAACACCATTTAATCGTGAAGTTATATCTGCTCTTGTTCCAATTAAGCGGTGTCTAATTACCATTGATTCAAGGTTTGAACAAAGTTGTGATATATCGCTTTTTGGAAGTCCAAACTTGTAAGCCTTAATAATGAAAGGCATTGCAATACCAATCCCACCAAGTGTTACAAACGAATGGATTTCTAAATTTTCTCTTTCATCTGCTCCAAAGAAAGTGGTTAAATGCTCAAAACTTGTTGCAAGTGATTGAGTAAAGGATTTAATAAATGGTATTGGATTTTCTTCTGATAATAACTTATTGATTTTGTCTATAGCATTCGTCTCCCAAAGAGAATTGAAATGAACTCGAAGCGTATAAACTAAGACGTCATCTTCGTTAATTCGGTACTCAATAGAAGAAATTGATTTGTATATTTCTTCAAATCTATCTTTAATTTCTTTTATTAAACTTTCTTTTTCTTCGCCACCGTAGAGATGAACGTTAAACATAAATTGAGCCTTTACAATTTCCAAAATCGAAGGTTTTTTACCTCTATTGTTCTGAAAAATAAACATTTGGATTGCTTCCGATTCATCTTTGACAGGGTGTGTTGTACAAGAAGAATTTTGAATTGTATCCAACATTTTAAGCAAATAGATTTCGTCTTTATCTTCTAAATGTGAAGTGAAAAAGTCAAATGCAGATGCGATACGTTTTGCTGAAACGGTCTTTAAACCATTCTTATCTTTTTTAGTTTGGTTTATAACATAGTCTTTAAAAAATCTATCATCATAATCAACAGTTTCAAAACGGTAAACAGATTTTCTGATAATCATATCTTCTTTTAAAATTTCTTCTTCTTCCGTTAATGGTCGGATAGATTCAAGCTTTTTGAATAAAGCGGAAAGGAAAATGACAATAGTCGTCATTCGCTGTTGTCCGTCAATTACTCCAAACTTATTAGGTTCCTTTTCTTCAAATAAAAAGTGTCCGAAATAATATTTTGATTTTGTTGTACTTCGATTATAATCCGCTAAGTCAGAAAGAAATGTATTTATTTGTTTGGGTGCTTTGCTATTTTCAAATTCTGTGTCCCAAGAATATGCACGTTGATAAGTTGGAACAAAAATTCTGTTCCCTGCTAACATTTGTTTTATTGAAGTTGATGCTTCCATTTATTGTGATTGTTTAAATTGAATTAAAAAAAAACAATGGTGGCTTCGCCACCATTGTTGAAGTTACATTGCAGGACTGTGTTTACCTTTGTTAGCTCCGTCTGGATGTCGTGAGCAAGAACTTGATGTTAGACTTGAAATACTGGAACGATTAGTTCCACAATATTTACAAGTATATTGAGATTTTTCGCTTCCTTCATAAAGTTTATGTTTTCCCTTATTTGCTCCCAAAGGATGTCTTGAACAAGAACTTGAAGTTAGACTTGAAACACTTGAGCGTTTTGTTCCGCAATACTCACAATAAAAATTTGCCATTTTATTTTTGGTTTTTGTTAGTGCTTACTCTTTTCGGTTTTTCAGCATCCCCCGTTTATTTTACAAAGTTAAAATGTTAGTCCGTCAAACTGTGTCGTTATCAACGGGCATCTTCACATTGCAGGTAACGGTTGGTATATGAAAAGTAGGCGATTTTCAAGCACTGAGCTT
>TARA_R110002050_G_scaffold140528_6_pt1 | contig 15469 bp, 15 predicted proteins | sample TARA_R110002050 | Tara Oceans TARA_R110002050 (sample SAMEA4396988) | marine metagenome | biome: Polar Biome; feature: [DCM] deep chlorophyll maximum layer (ENVO:01000326); material: water (ENVO:00002006), including particulate matter (ENVO:01000060) such as... | depth 25 m
TTATGATGCTTTGATGGTTGAAGAGGCTGGTTTAACCCTTGAAGTACAGCAACAACTTGGTGACGGCGTAGTTCGAACCATTGCCATGGGTACGACTGATGGTCTGAAACGCAGCCTGGCAGTAAGCAATACTGGCAAAGCGATTAGTGTTCCAGTCGGTCAGAAAACTCTGGGCCGTATCATGGACGTATTGGGTAACCCAATCGACGAAAAAGGCGACATCGGTGAAGAAGAGCGTTGGGGTATCCACCGTAAAGCACCTTCATTTGATGAACTGTCTGCCAGTAATGAATTGCTGGAAACCGGTATTAAAGTTATCGACCTGGTTTGCCCGTTTGCCAAGGGTGGTAAAGTCGGTTTGTTCGGTGGTGCCGGTGTCGGTAAAACCGTCAACATGATGGAGCTTATCCGTAACATCGCTATCGAGCACAGTGGTTTCTCGGTATTCGCTGGTGTTGGTGAGCGTACTCGTGAAGGTAATGACTTCTACCACGAAATGACCGATTCCAACGTAATCGATAAAGTATCACTGGTTTACGGTCAGATGAACGAGCCACCAGGTAACCGTCTGCGTGTTGCGTTGACTGGTTTAACCATGGCGGAGTTTTTCCGTGATGAAGGTCGTGACGTATTGTTCTTCGTTGATAACATCTACCGTTACACATTGGCCGGTACCGAAGTATCAGCCCTGTTAGGCCGTATGCCTTCAGCGGTAGGTTATCAGCCAACACTGGCCGAAGAAATGGGTGTACTGCAAGAACGTATTACCTCAACCAAAACCGGTTCTATCACGTCTATCCAGGCGGTATACGTACCTGCGGATGACTTGACTGACCCATCTCCTGCAACCACCTTCGCTCACTTAGACGCGACTGTTGTATTGTCACGTTCAATTGCTGAACTGGGTATCTACCCTGCGATTGACCCGCTGGATTCAACTTCACGTCAGCTGGATCCTTTGGTTGTAGGTAACGATCATTATGATATTGCTCGCGGTGTTCAAAACACGCTGCAACGTTATAAAGAACTGAAAGATATTATCGCGATCCTGGGTATGGATGAATTGTCTGAAGAAGACAAACTGTCTGTATCACGTGCTCGTAAAATTCAGCGTTTCATGTCACAGCCATTCTTCGTTGCTGAAGTATTCACCGGTGCACCTGGTAAATACGTTTCACTGAAAGATACTCTGGCTGGTTTCCGTGGCATTCTGGATGGTGAATATGATTCACTGCCAGAACAAGCGTTCTACATGGTTGGCACCATTGATGAAGCGATTGAGAAAGCCAAAAAGTACTAATCTCTTGGGAGGTAGCTGATGGCTATGACAATTCATGTTGACATCGTAAGTGCTGAAGAATCCATTTATTCTGGATTGGTAGAAGCTGTAATTGCCTCGGCACAAGAGGGTGAGGTGGGTATTTACCCACGTCACGCTCCATTGCTGACACGCTTAAAAGCCGGTGAAGTGCGGTTACTGAAAGATGGTAAGGAAGAGCAGTTTTATATTTCCGGTGGCATTTTAGAAGTTCAGCCACACATCGTCACTATTCTGGCCGATACCGCATTACGCGCAGATGACGTTAATGAAGCTGCTGCTTTGGAAGCCAAAGCATCTGCTGAAAAAGCGCTTAGTGATAAATCTGCGAAACTGGACTTTGCTGAAGCACAAGTTCAACTGGCAGAAGCAATGGCACAGTTACGCGCCATTGAAAGAGCACGTAAAACACGTAAGCATTAATCACGAAAGTGATGACCCAGAAAAGGCTGTCTTCGGACGGCCTTTTTTGTTTGCAAGTCTTTGCTAAACTACAGAGCTGAAACAAGGAAACTTTATATGTCTCTGGCTATTATTATTCTCGCTGCCGGTAAAGGCACCCGCATGAAATCCGCCAAACCCAAGGTGATGCACACTCTGGCAGGCAAACCCATGTTACAACACGTTATCGATACCGCTAAACAGCTATCTCCAGGCCAGTTAGCCGTAGTCTGTGGTAATGGCGCTGACGAAGTCGTGCCCTACCTGCAAAACCAGCAAATCGATGTTGTGATGCAGCATGAACAGAAAGGCACCGGTCACGCAGTAGAGCAGGCCAAAGCCAGTTTTGCTAATAGTGAACAGGTGTTGGTGTTATATGGTGATGTGCCGTTAATCACACCAGAAACACTGCAGGATTTGATTGAATCGGGTGATAACAACAGTCTGAAAGTGCTCACAGCAATACTGGACGATCCCACTGGCTATGGCCGGATTGTGCGTGATTATGTTGACAATATGCTGTGCATCACCGAAGAAAAAGATGCCGACGAAGAAACCAAACTGATCAACGAAATCAACACTGGCATCATGTGTATTCCGGCCAAGTGGCTAACTGAAGCCTTATCACAGCTCGATAACAATAATGCCCAGGGCGAATATTACCTGACCGATCTGATAGCGAAAGCGGTTAACCAAGACATCGAAATCAACTCAGTCACCTGTGAAGATGAAATGGAAGTGGCCGGCATCAATAATCGCGTCCAACTGGCGGAAGTCGAAAGTTACTATCAGCAACTCAAGGCAACAGAGTTGATGATGTCAGGTGTCACTTTCCGTGATCCGGCACGAGTAGATATTCGTGGAGATATCAAAGCAGGGCAGGACATCACCATCGATATCAATGTCATCTTCGAAGGCAATAACACCATCGCCGACAATGTCAGCATCGGTGCCAACTGCATAATCATCAATAGTGTCATTCACGAAGGGGCAGAAATCCTACCCAATAGTATTGTCGAAAACGCTGAAGTGGGTACTAACTGCTCAGTAGGGCCCTTTGCCAGACTACGTCCCGGCACCAAGCTTGCCGCTAAAGCCAAAGTCGGTAACTTCGTTGAAGTCAAAAATGCCAATATCGGTCTGGGCTCCAAGATCAATCATCTTAGCTATATCGGTGATACAGATATGGGCGCTGATGTAAATATTGGTGCAGGCACTATTACCTGTAACTATGATGGGGCGAATAAACATCGTACTGTGATTGGGGATCGGGTATTTGTGGGATCGGATACGCAGTTGGTTGCGCCGGTTACTGTTGAGGATGGGGCGACTATTGGGGCGGGATCGACTATTCGGAAAACGGCTCCAGCAGATTCGTTGACGTTGACCAAGTCGGAGCAGAAGACAGTTAAGGGATGGCAGAGGCCGGTTAAGAAGAGTCAATAATGGATCCGTATCATATGGAAAAAATTAATGAACTATGGGGATGGTCGATAAGTTTTTTTAACTCAGATTTTATGGTGGCTTTATTGTGGGCCATGGCAGGTGCATATTTTGGTGCAAGTGCAGCACAAAAAGTTATTTTGAAGTAAAAAAAACGAAGACATAAGGCGCGAAATAAGAAACATAAATGCTGGAATTATGACTAGTTTTACTGTCAGTAATATGGCGTTAACGATAAAGACACAATTGATTCAGCCTATCTACAAGCAATTTGAACAAGATTTATCGAACTTTGAAAATTTCGAGAAAAGAAGGACTGCTGGGCAAATAAAGACGGGGGAAATATTTAGATATAATGCTGATCTCCGTGATTTTGATGCGCCACCACTACCCATCAAAATCCTAAACAACATCCTCTTCAATAAGGTTACTTCTACAAATAGGTCATTGAGTGCCGTTGCATTTTTAGATGCATCAAACTCAGGACTAAAAAGGATGTTGGAAAAAAGACGTAATTTAATAGAAGCTTTCAGGGAACCCCGAACGGATAAAACTGAAGAAGCATATTTATATTTCGGCCTAAAAATGGAAAACGGAAATACATACAGTGAATATGCTGATTCCCTTCATGGGATTATGGAATATGTTGATGACATAATTTTTTTCAGTCAAATTATATGTGAAGATTTGATAGCAACAGATTAAAGGTTAAAGCTGATAATAAGTTTTTGAAGAAATTTGTAATCCATGAGGTTGACTTTTCTACACCAGAAAATCTTGGCCTGATGCCTAATAGAGACAATTACATTAACTGGTTATCATCTTTTAAACCAACGACATAGAATGCCAAGCAGTTAGCCCATAGGTTGGTTTGATCTACGAAACCCAACGTTAAATTTAATACCTCAACCCAAATACATCGGTAACAGTTTAATTCAACTACATGGGTTACCCCAGGATCGCCCAATAACTTGTATTGTGACTTCCAACTTAGCAATTTCGGACTAAAGCCCGAGTTCATTTCTTTTGTTCGCCCAAAAGAAACGAACCAAAGAAAAGGGCACCCGATATTGCCTTGAATCCAAAAATTAACCTTGTTTTATGGCGTGGCCGAAAACTCGCTGCGCTCAAACACTCGACCACTTAATCCATAAAACAAGGCCAATTTTTGGCGGCAATAGACGGGATTAAATACGGCCAGTAGGTTGGTGCTGAGCTTGCGAAGCCCAACATAACATTCACGTAAAGATTGTTGGGCTTCATTGCATTCAGCCCAACCTACAGCCACTCCCAAAATCCCCTTTTGTGCTGCCGATAAAAATGGTTATCTCAGGATTAGAAATCGGAATGTTTGAGCGAAGCGAGTTTTTTCGATTACCCTGTGATAACCATTTTTGTCGGGGAGTCGCAGGCCAACACAAGGGGTGCCCTTGGGTTGTTAGGGAATTGGGCACGCAATTCCCTGACTCGCATTCATGCGAAATATGGGCAGTGAAAGATTTATTCGTTATGGTTAAAAAGAGAGCTAGAAGTACTAATTAAGCAGAAAAAGCAGAGCCGAAGCTCTGCTTTTTCCGATAACAATTACTTAGCTTGTAACTGCGTGAACAAAGTATGCAAGTCCATCACATCCCAATGTTCTGCTAATTTCCCATCTTCAATTCTGAAGATATCAATCGCCTCAAACTTATACTCGGCTTGAGTAGCTGGAATGCCTAACCATTCATTTTCATGAGTACCTGAATAAGTCCCGTAGACCCAAACGAAGTCGTCATTGGCGATGATATTTTTCAATTCATAGTTAAAGTCGGGGATAGCGGCAAACCAGTCAGCAAAAAAGGCTTTGAAGCCTTCGCTGCCTTGGGCGACGGCAGGGTTATGCTGGATGTAATCTTTTTTCATATATGCATCCAGGTTGGAGAGGTCTTTATTAACAAATACCTCACCGGCAAAATTGCTCAATAAGGTTAAGTTTGGGTGTGTATTTTGATCAGCCATTGCGTGTGCTCCACTAAAGAATAAAGTTGTAAATGTGATGATGTTTAAAAAATAACGTTTCATGATGTTTTCCTTTCAATTGCTTTTAATCGGCAAGAAACATACTATGAATGACGGTATCTTTCCGCAAGAAGGCACTTTAAAGTGCTATACATACTTAAAAGTAACTAAATATTGGAAACAATGACTTATGGCTGAATGGAATGTTTATAATAAAAACTGTCCTACCCGTTTAGTGCTGGATCGGATTGCTGATAAGTGGACAGTATTGACCGTGGGGGCATTGGCTGAAGAGACAAAACGCTTCGGGCAGTTACGTCGGGAGCTGGATGGTATTTCACAGAAAATGCTGATACAAACCTTGCGAGGGCTGGAACGAGATGGCCTGGTTAACCGGAAGGTCTATCCGACAGTGCCCCCCAAAGTTGAGTACTCATTAACACCGCTTGGGCAAACACTTATTGATTTGTTGGATGGCATAAAAAATTGGTCAGAAGGTAATATTGAGCATGTGTTGGAAGCTCAGCAGGTTTACGATAGCCAGCCAATCTTTAGCGGCAATAAGCGGGATTAGATGTGGTGGCAGGTTGGGGCTGAGCTTGCGAAGCCCAACATCTTTTCAAAGATTACAGGTGATTTGTTGGGCTTCATTGTAATCAGCCCAACCTACCATTCGGTCATCAATGAAATCTAAGCTTCAGCCAGAGTCATGGCTTGTTGATAATTTCTTAAACCCATTTTATCGATCAGGCCAAGTTGTTGCTCCAGCCAGTGGGTGTGATCTAACTCGGTATCTTCCAATTGTTTAAGCAACATTTGCCGAGTTTCATAATCGTCTTCTGCCTCACATAAAGCGATGCCTTCTCGAAGGTTCTTGACCACAGCGTATTCCAGATCCAGATCATTTTGCAGCATTTCCGGTACGGTATGACCTACACGTAGCGGTTCGCGATGTGTCAGGTCTGGCATGCCTTCCAGAAACAGAATGCGCTTGATCATTTGATCGGCATGGTCGGTTTCATCCTGCATCTCATGCGAGATTCGGTTATAAAGTCTTATAAGCCCCCAGTCTTCGTACATTCTGGAATGGATGAAATATTGATCCATTGCGGTCAGTTCACCTGCGAGGAGGTTATTAAGCAAATCGATGACTTTTTGGCTGCCTTTCATAAGCTTTTCCTTTTGGGGCTCGTGTGGAGCTCATAACGTGTATTTATGCCGTTAAGCTTGCATTATCTACAGACACTTGTCACGCCTTCGAGGTTTTCACCAAAGGAAATTATTATGTGATGCTCTCTGGTGAGAGCATCACAAAGGCTAATTAATTTTTTTCTGTTGATTCGATTTCAGTATCGCTAGCTTGAGCGACCTCTTTTGTTTGTTTGACTGGAATGACGATATTACCTTGATAGGTGCGATGTTTATCTGTGATGGCATCGGTAATACCAAAATCCCAGAAAATGACACTGGCAGCGAATTTACCCGATTCAAATTCACTCACAATTGAGCCATCAGTTTCCCTTCCATCCTCTGTACTGCAGGCGTAAATCAGAGAGTCATCCGAGCGTCGGATCATGGCGGTACCAGGCATATCTAATTCCCATACGCCACGCTTATTATGGAATTTACACTCACCCTCACTCCCATCAGAAAATGAGGCGGTTAAAGGGACTGTGGGGTCATTTACGATGGTGGCACAGCCGGAAAAAAGCATAGCCGAAGATAAAGCAATAATTAATTTACTGTTCAAAGTTAAGTCCTATTAAAATTATCCATAGATGTATGAACAGCTAAATATGTTTATAAGCGCGTCCATGCCCGCCGAATAATATCAGGAAAAAAGCAAATTTGTGCCAGTTTTAATACCGGTATTTTCTAAATCAATCAGATCTAGTTGAAATAAGTTCCCTCAAAAGAACAAAAAATTGACAGGCTTGTTACACTTCTTTACATTACGCAAATCTAAATCACTATCATTTAGCTTAAATTTAAATAATCTGGGAACCGTAATGTATCCAACTGTTCAAAAGCTCCGACTGTTTTGTGCACCAGCCGTTTTAGCTATGTTTGTATTTACACCTAATGCATCTGCCGAAGAAACCGAAGAAAAGTCTCTTGATTTGCCGACAGTAGAAGTAACTTCTACTGGCGCTGATGCGCTAGGTTATATCGAGCTGGAAGAAGAACCGGTTGTTGGTAAATTAAATGTGCCGATAATGGATCAACCATTTTCGATGTCCATTATCGATGATGATTTCATGAAAGATACTGGTGCAAAAAATATTCAGGATGCTCTGCAATATACTTCCGGTGTTTACTCTGGCGCATTTGGGGCTGACACCCGTATTGACAGTGCTAAAGTCCGTGGTATTTCTCCTGGACTTTACCTTGATGGTTTAAGACAACTCTATGGTTCTTATAATAGCGTTCGAACCAACGTTTATGCATTGGAAAGTATTGAGGTACTTAAAGGACCTTCATCCATGTTGTACGGACAGGGGGATCTGGGTGGTGTTATCAATTCGGTTTCAAAATTACCAAAAGCTGAACAGCAAGGTGAGATATGGGGGCAATATGGTTCTCACAATCGTAAGCAGATTGCATTTGATGTGACTGGCCCTGCGACAGATGATGGCAAACTGTTGTATAGGGTTGTTGGTTTGCAACGGGATGCTGATACTCAGGTCGATCATGTTGAAGATGATGGTTATGTAATTGCTCCATCTATAACATGGCGTCCCACAGATGACACAACATTTTCTTTCTTATTAAATCGCCAGGAAAATAGAGGCCAGGTTTCTGCTCAGTTTTTGCCACAAACCGGAACACTTGATCGAGGACCTTTAGGATATGTCGGCTCAGAAACCTTTGTTGGTGAACCTGACTGGGATAGATACGATAGGGAGAAAACGGAATTAACTTTCTTTTTTGATCATAAATTTAATGAGAGCTGGTCATTTTCTACTACCGCTCGTTACACAGAATCTAGTACCAAAACTCGGGAGCATTGGGCCAGGGTGGGAGGAGTTGTTTCTCCTGAAGGCAATATTGCACGAAGTATTCATACAGCTGATCGTCAAACTAGAATTTTTAATCTGGATACGCGTCTTTCAGGTGTCTTTGATTTAGGGATAACCCGTCACAACCTCATTATTGGCTGGGATAGACAGGATGCACTATGGGAGGAAGAAAATTATATTTCTAATTCAACCGGTGGTGGAATTATTAATCTTTATGATCCGCAATACGGAAACTTAAATACTGCAGCCCTAGCGAATCCGGTAGATCGTGATGATAATGAAATACAACAAGTTGGTATCTATTTGGCTGATCATATTGAAATTGGAAAAGTGGTTTTATCGGCTGGTTTACGACGTGATTTCGCTAAAAACCGGAAACTTGCTGTAACCGGACCCAATACTACCAGTGATGAACAGGAGACAACCGGCCGTATTGGTTTGATGTACAGGTTTGATAATGGTTTATCTCCATACATTAGTTATGCCGAAGCTTTTAGCATGAACCTCGGTACTGACGGCACCTCGGCAGCCAATACCTTAAAGCCAACTACGGGCGAGCAGGAAGAAATCGGTATTAAATATCTGTCACCTGATAAAACCTTGGCTATGACGATGGCCTATTTCGATATTACGGAAACCAATCGTATCGTTCAGGGCCAGACACCTGGTGGTGTTGAACAGGTTGGGTCAGTGATTGATGGCTGGGAACTGCAAATTAACAAACGCTGGCAGAACTTCGAAACTCAATTTGCTTATACCGACTTAAACGCAAAAAATGATAATACCGGAGACCGACTGTCTGCTTTGGCTGAGAAAACTGGTTCATGGTGGAATAAACTCTACCTGGGTAATCATTGGCGTGTTGGTGCGGGCATTCGCTATATTGGTGATGTTGTAGGAGGCGGAGGTGCTCCGGAGATTCCTTCTGAAACGCTATATGACGCCATGATAGGTTATGCCGTAGGTGACTGGGACTTCACTGTTGATGCAAAAAACCTGACCGATGAAGAATTTATTTCCTGGTGTCGTGGAGAAGGTTTCGATTGTGGTTACGGCGAACGTCGTAGCGTAGCTGCTAATGTGCGTTACAGCTTCTAATTAAACCAAAAAAGAAAAGCCCCGAAAGGGGCTTTTCTTTTTTAACAAAAACCATATCTTGGTTCTACGTGAACAGTGAATTATCGATAATAGCGATGCTCCCGATGTCCGTAATTCCGATGATTTCCTCTGGATTCGTAGCGATAATAATCACGGTGATTACCGTGTCCACGATAGGATTTCGGATGATGTTTGTACTTTGAATAATATTTTTTGGGCTGGTGGTAATGGTGTTTATGTTTTGAATAATATTTTTTCGGTTGCTGATAGTGATGTCTGTTATAGCTGTATCGCGGATTATGCTGCTGCACAATATACCCATGATGGCGATGCTCCACATAGCCGGTTGGATACCCAAGCCCGATATTTATTCTGACATCGGCTCTGGCCTGATTTACTGAAAAACCGATGATGAATAATGAAAACATCAGCAGAATGAATGTTTTGGTAATTTTTGAATTAGACATTGTGCTTACCTCACTTTAAAGAGCCGTGTAACTGATAAGCAGATTAGGTCTTTTCTTTGTAAGTTTGGTTCAAGCTATGTAAATGTAGGTAAATATTATGAAAAAAGCAGAGCTTATAATGATTATTGGTCTTTTTTCTATCATAACTCGCTATTCAGCTTATATAGGCTGCTAATACAATCCAAGTCATCGCTTTAGCCTTTTGTGCTGCCGTTAAATCACCCTGGACATGAGCCATCACAATAGCCCCTTCTTTTAACAGGCTAATTGATTCGGTGACATATTGAATGGCTGACTCGCTAATTCCCAGGGCACGAATCTGTCTTTTAATTAAGCTGTTAACTCTGGTTTTGTGCTCTTGGCATTGTAGATATACAGGATGATTTGTGTCGTTGTATTCCGCACAAGTGTTAATGAAAAAACAACCATGGAAATCTGTTAGCACATCGACACGGTTATGCATCCAGTCATCAACAGCATCAAATAATTCATTAAGCCCATCATAGCCTGGTTTTACCTGTTCAAGCCGCGATGCTAACCAGTTGTAGAAATTTTCATCACGATATTCGACTACTGCCTGTATTAATTCTTCTTTACTGGCAAAGTGATGATAGAGAGTTTTTTTCGCAATACCGGCTGTTTGCAGAATCTGATTAATCCCGACAGCATGAATACCATTTTGATAAAACAGATTAAATGCGGTGTGTATTAATTGCTGACGTTTATCCATAGTGAATACCCATAAAAACTCCAGCAAGTTTGACAGAGGTATACTGATCTGTCTATTCTTGAAGTAGACAAGTCGGTATACCTCAAATTAGGAGTGAAACAATGCAACAAAATGAACAAAAACCTCCATTTCCACCGTTTACACTCGAGACAGCAAAACAAAAGGTTCGAATGGCTGAAGATGGTTGGAATAGTCGTGATCCGGAAAAAGTTGCTTTAGCTTACACCGTCGATAGTCAGTGGCGAAATCGTTCGGAATTTCCAGTCGGACGTGAACAGATAAAATCTTTTTTACAGAAAAAATGGCAACGCGAAATGGAGTATCGATTGGTAAAAGAGCTGTGGGCTTTTACCGAAAATCGGATTGCGGTTCGCTTTGCTTATGAATGGCATGATGAACAAGGGCAGTGGTTTCGTTCTTATGGTAATGAAAACTGGGAGTTTGATGAAAATGGGTTGATGAAAACCCGTTATGCCAGCATTAACGATCTGCCTATAAGTGAAGCTGAACGCAAACTGGTTTGGCCACAGGGCCGACGTCCGGATGATTATCCTGGGCTCAGTGAGATGGGACTATAAATAGCAATATTATCTGCTAATCAATCAGCAAAAATCTCTATAATCCATAGGTAACTCACTACCTAGAGAGAAAGTTATGGCCAGTGTTGGTTTACTTGCATTAATTGATGATATTGCCACGTTACTTGACGATGTAACGCTGATGACAAAAGTCGCGGCTAAGAAAACAGCCGGTGTATTGGGCGATGATCTTGCCTTAAATGCTCAACAGGTAAGTGGCATTGATGCCAGTAGAGAATTACCTGTTGTCTGGGCCGTGGCTAAGGGCTCTTTGATAAATAAATTGATTCTGGTGCCCGCAGCTTTAGCAATTAGCGCTTTTTTACCATGGCTGGTCACCCCGCTAATGATGCTGGGAGGTTTATATCTTTGTTTTGAAGGCGTTGAGAAGTTGGCCCACAAGTACATTAATGATGAGGCAGAAGACGACGCGCATCATAATGAATTAGTACACGCTGTGACGACACCAGAAATTGATATTGCTGAATTCGAAAGGAGCAAAATCAAAGGGGCGATACGTACAGACTTTATTTTATCTGCAGAAATAATTGTTATTTCATTAGGAGTTGCTCAAGGCGCTCCGATAATGACACAAACTATAGTGGTTTCACTAATTGCTTTAGCAATGACCATCGGTGTTTACGGCTTAGTCGCAGGAATTGTCAAATTTGATGATGCCGGATTGGCCCTGATTTCCAGCGCAGGAAAAGACTGGTTCGCAAAAATTAAACGTGGAATGGGACAGAGCATCTTATGGCTTGCTCCTAAATTTATGAAATTTTTATCCGTCGTTGGGATGCTGGCAATGTTTCTGGTTGGTGGTGGAATTTTAGTGCATGGTTTAGCTTTTCTGCATCATTGGCTGGAAAGCCTGAGTGTAGGAAATACGGTGGGTGATTTTATCCTTCCCCAACTGTTTAACGCAGGCACGGGGCTTATTGCAGGGGCTATAGTACTGCTACTGATTCAAGGACTTAAACGTGTTGTGAGATAAAGAGTTTTAACCCAACAGAAAGTATTTGATGCGGGCACACGTTTGAATTTTATTTTGCATGAATATTCTCCCAAGCTTGTATAGGAAAAATACATTCCGTATAAAGAAGTAACTTATATGCCGGAATAGTATGGAATACGATTTTTCTGGGGAGGGATAATCTTGGATAGTCTTCAGCAACAGCAGTTTGCCATTAATTTGATGGAGCATTTAGTCACAGCAACCTTTGTGCTTGATGACACGGGAAAAGTGATTATCTGGAATAAAGCCTGTGAACGGTTGACCGGGATTAAAGCCTCGGAAGTAATTGGTACCGATAGCCACTGGCAGGCATTTTATTCCGAAAAACGACCTTGCCTGGCAGATCTGCTGGTGCAAAATCGTATTGATGAGCTCGATGAACTGTATGTTTACCATGCTGAGCCTTCAGCCTATGGCAAAGGCTATCAGGCAGAAAACTGGTGTTATCTTCCCCGTATACACCGAAGGCTTTATATCGCTTTTGATTCAGGCCCAATCTATGATTTTCAAGGCAATCTGATTGCAGTAGTCGAAACCATGCGGGATATGACGGAATATAAAACAGTTCAGTCCGCACTGGAAAAGTTGGTAGAAATAGATGATCTTACTGGCCTTTCAAATCGACGTTATCTGGCAGAACATCTGGAAACAGAATGGTCGGCTGCATTAGCCAATAAAAATCATTTTTCACTCATCATTGCGGATATAGATTTTTTTAAACAATTCAATGATACCTATGGTCACCAAGCCGGCGATGAATGCTTAAAATCAGTTGCAAATGTGATGCAGCAGAGTCTGCTTCGGGCAACTGATGTTGCCATTCGTTTTGGTGGTGAGGAGTTCTGCGTATTGTTACCGAATACCAGACCTAAAGATGCAATAGATATTTCTGAACGGATGCGTCAAAACATTTATGACATGGCATTAGCGCATAAAACCAGTAGCGTTGCAGATTACGTAACAATAAGTTGTGGGGTGGCCAGCATGGTACCTACCGGTGATAAACAGGCCGCAGACTTGATTAAACAGGCGGATGAGGCACTTTACCTGGCAAAAGCTGCAGGTCGGAATCGAACAGCAGAATATCAACAGGATTTATAGGTTTCGGTAAACCAATGCCACCTCTCGAAACTGCTCAACAATCTTGCTGATGGCGCGGAGCTGGGCTCCGCGCCCGAGCGCTTATCGTAACAACAAGAACATGGCCTGGTTATCCCGGACAATATTCAGTAATAATTCTGACTGATTAGAAACCAGTAGTTTGAATTGCTCAAGGTTAGTAACCGGTTGACGATTGACCGAGGTGACAATGTCATAACTGCGTAAACCTGCGACCCAGGCCGGGCTGCCTCGTTCAACCGAGTACAGCATAATGCCTTGAACTCTGCCGTAAGCAGGTGAGCTTTCTTCGATATCACCAAAGGTGGCGCCACGCAGTTTTGGATGTACATCGCCAGTTTGGATTTTCCTGGACTGGACTTCTGTCACTTTTGCCGTCAACGTCTTAGCCTTGCCATCACGGATGATGTCCAGCTGAATTGTCTGACCCACCATCAATAAACCAATGGTATTACGCAGGTTATCAGCGTTTAACAGCGAAACACCATCTACGGCTGTCACCACATCCCCCACTTTTAAACCGGCTTTTTCAGCAGCAGAATCTTTAATAACATTGGTTACTACGGCGCCGCCCCGATTGGCTTCAATACCAAATGCCTGAGCGAGTTCTGGGGTAATGTCCTGCATCTGCACACCCAGATAAGCACGACGTACCTCCCCATATTCCAGTAACTGATCAGTAATCTGTTTGACAAGATTACTCGGAATAGCAAAGCCGATCCCTACATTACCGGATTGATTTGGCGAAAAAATAGCGGTGTTAATACCCACTAATTCCCCCCGTAGATTAACTAATGCTCCACCCGAATTACCTGGATTGATGGAAGCGTCCGTTTGAATAAAGTTTTCGTAACCTTCAAGCCCCAAACCACTCCGTCCCAAGGCGCTGACAATACCGGATGTCACCGTTTGTCCCAGGCCGAACGGGTTACCAATAGCGACGACAAAGTCACCTACTCGCAGTCTGTCGGAATCCGCCAGTGGCAGAGCGGTAAGATTTTCGGGTGGAATACGAATCACGGCCACGTCGGTCGCGGGATCGCTGCCTACTACTTCAGCCTGAAACGTACGGCCATCGTGCAGGGAAACGGTGATTTCATCGGCACGCTGAATCACATGGTTATTGGTTAATACCAGACCTTCTTTAGCATTAACAATAACACCACTTCCCAGACTTTGGGCTTGACGAGTACGGGGTTGCTGTTGTTGAGGTAAATTAAAAAAACGTCGGAAAAACGGATCATTTAATAATGGATTATCCTGAATTCTGACTTCACTCCGTGTGGCAATATTTACTACTGCTGGTTTGGATTGATCCAGCATTGGTGCTAGCGTCGGCATTTGATTATCATCATCCAGCCAGGGAAATGGCAGGGCAGCGACGGCCACCTGTGTCAAAAGGGTTACACCGGCCAACCAGACAACAGCAGATTTCAGTTTTTTTATCATTTTGTCTCTACCTCAAAATGCTTATTCAATGTTCTCTCTTGGATTAAACGGAAGTTTTTCAGCCATTTGCTGATAAAACTTTTTCGCCTCGGCAGTTGTGGCCGGAGGTGTCATTATCTGTAAAACAACAAATTGATCACCAGGCGTTTTAGCAGGAAGCCCTCGACCTTTCAAACGCATTTTTTGACCACTTCGAGTGCCCGCCGGGATATTCAGACTGATTTTTCCAGCTAAAGTTGGCGCGGTAATTTTGGCACCTAATGCTGCCTCCCATGGCGAAATTGGCAAATCGAGGTAGACATCCTTACCTTCCAGCCGATAAAGCGAATGTGGGGCAATCTGGATTTCCAGATATAGGTCTCCCGGTTTACCACTCATTCCAGCTTTACCTTGTCCGCTTAAACGGATTTTTTTACCCGGTTCGATGCCGGCAGGGATCTTAACGTTAACGGTACCTGTTTGCGTGGCACCGGCTGGACGGCGGATGGACTTGTTCGCACCGTTAAATGCATCTTCGAGTGAAATAGTAATTTTGGCGTTTACATCCTCGCCGCGGGCGAAAAAGTTATCCTGTTGACCACCGCCCATTCCGCCCATGCCACCAAACATGTTTTCGAAAAAGCTGCTGAAATTGCCCTGACCAAAGCCACCGACATTTTCTTCCCAGCCTGGAGGTGGAGAAAACGATTGACCATGACGGAACTGTCCACCAAACTGGTCATATTGTGCACGCTTATCTTTATCGCGTAGCACCTCATAAGCCTCACCGACTTCTTTGAACTTTTCTTCGGCA
>TARA_R110002050_G_scaffold155734_1_pt1 | contig 15449 bp, 18 predicted proteins | sample TARA_R110002050 | Tara Oceans TARA_R110002050 (sample SAMEA4396988) | marine metagenome | biome: Polar Biome; feature: [DCM] deep chlorophyll maximum layer (ENVO:01000326); material: water (ENVO:00002006), including particulate matter (ENVO:01000060) such as... | depth 25 m
TTAAGTACTCTAAGTACATTTTTTTCATAATTCTTTTTTTAATTAAGTAATGGCTAAAGCATACCTAAGAGCTGAACCTTCGGGTCTTTCGGGGTTACTCGTTTGTATGCGGTACTATTAACCCTTATTCCCGCCACTACCTTTACGTTAATTTATTTATACAATCTTGAATATCTGAACAGTATATAAAATTATAATTCTGCACTTGTTCAAACATTTTATTTACCCATACTTTTTCTTGAGTATCTTCTGTCATAATGATAAAAACTTTACCAATCTGACCATTCTCTCTTAATCTACCTAATCTTTGTATTAAATCTTTTTGTTTAGAGTAATAAGACATTAATATACAAGCATCTAAATCCTTTAAATTAGCACCTTGTTTTAGCTTTTTAAACGATCCAATGACTCTTATATCATTATTATCAAATGCAGTCCTTATTTGGCTGTTTTTAGCCTCAGAATTACGAGATGATACTGTATTCTTTGTCACTTGTAATAAAGAATCTATAGAGTTACCAAATATTATAACTTTACCAGTTAATTTTCTTATTATTTGTTTAGTAACTTCTATTTTAGAAGGTAAATCATACAGAATTTTACTTCTTCTACCTGCTGCACTAGTAATTTTAATACTTTTTTGATTCTCTAATTTGTCAATTCTTTTTAGATATGTTTTGTGGTCCTCCCCTTCTTTTTTATTATAGTTAATTTCTGCACCTATATTATCTTTAAATACTTTATCCCAATATGTATATGCTTTAGCTTCAGTTTGCATAAAAGGCTTTCTAGCACTTCCTGCTTTAATACTTTTAACTGAGTCATCTAATTTATGATTAATTATATAGATGTCTAGATTCCTAGCTGTACCTTCTTCTAAACCTTGATTTAAATGGTACTGATAACATATAGGAGCTACTTTAGATAAATAGTAACCTTTTGTTTTATTTTCTTCTTCATAATAAGTTTCAACATCTATCAAAGCTGATAAACCTATAATAGCAGAAAAATCATTATTTTTATAGAATTGTGAATAAGCAGGTGTTAAGCTATCATGTATTTCATCAGCTATAACTAGTCCTATTCTTCTTCCTTTCCACTTATAAACAGTCTGATAACATTCAAACTGTAGATTGTAATCTTCTAACACATCTCTATGAAATATTTTATTATATATTTTTATTTGTGCTAATAGATCACGTTGTCTGTCAACTACCTCTGCCAAGAAATAATGTACTACATTTTTGTCTCTAGGCATTGTATATAGGGCATGTAGCCCAACAAAGGTTTTACCTAACCCGGTTATAATCTCACATGTACCATGCTTATCACTGTTTAACCAGGCAGATATAGCCTTTTGTTGAACTTCATCCTTCTTTTTAATACTAATCAATATTATTTATTTTTTAATAGTAAAATAACACTTTTTATTTCTTTTATTTCATCAGACCCAAGTCTATCACTCCAATCTAACATTTGTTGTAACTTTTGAATTGCTTTTTTATTCATAATTATCCTTCACACATCTGACACTCAGAATATAAATCTCTTTGCTCAGAATCTGCTCTTAAAATACTTTCACTTCTAAAATAGTATAGAGCTTTTAACCCTACTTCCCATGCAGCTATATGTACTTGATTAATAAATTTAGCAGGAGCATCTTGTTGAAATGCTAAGTTAATACTTTGACCTTGGTCAATATATTTTTGTCTCAACCCTGCTTGTTTAACTAATTCTAGTTGATTAATTTCCTTAAAGGTTTTAAATACATCTTTTTCTTCTTCAGATAAGCATCTAATATTTACTACTGAACCTTTATCTGCAATAATTTGATCCCACACTTGGTGAATATCTCTTTCTTTACTTTGTAATAACTTAAGTAATTCTGGATTTCTTCTAATGTGTAATCCTTTAGCATCATCATCTACATAGACATTGGCTGCTAATGGTTCTACACCTTGAGAAAGACCTCCGGCAAGCTTAGCAGAGCTCCTATTAGGTGCAATAGCCATTAAAGTAAGGTTTCTACGACCTGTTCCTCTACACCATTCTGGTTCTCCTAATATTTCTCCTAATTCTAATGTAGCTGCTTCTGACTTAGCTTGTATATCTCCAAATATTTTATTAGTTAATCCATTAGCATATATAGAAATAAATGGTATGTTTTTAGATTGTAAATAAGAATGCCATCCTAATGTACCTAAGCCTAATGCTCTAGATTTTATAGCAAATCTTGTAGAATCTTCTATACCTTTTATATGTCTACTTCTGTTAATAAAATCTTCTATTACTGCATCTAAGAAATATGTAGCTAATTTAACAGTATTAGTGTCTTTCCATTCATCATACTTGTGTAAATTTAAAGAAGATAAACAACAAACTAAAGTATGCTCTGGATCTGTTGGCAACATAATCTCACTACATAAATTACTATGATGAATTGTTAAATTATTCTTTTGCCAAAATGCTGGTAAGTTTCTATTTGCATTATCTTTAAAGAATACATAAGGTTCACCTGTTTTAACTCTTTTCTTTAATGTTGCAGTCCATAACTGCCTTTCTTTACCATTAGAAGCAATTACTTTATGCATAAATGAATCTTCTATTACTGCTCCTTGATGTATATTGTGACATTGTCTATTAATATCACCTTTAGGTTCTCTTATTTCTAAGAAATCTTCATAATCACCATGATTTGTATTTAGGTACATTGCTACTGCACCTCTTCTGGTATCTCCTTGTTTAGATGCCAATATAGTACTATCATAAGATTTTATTTGTGGTATAACTCCATCTGCTTTACCTAATTCTCCATTTCTAATTAGAGCGCCAGTTGGACGTACTAATGAAAAATCATAAGCAGTTCCTCCCCCACATTTAGATAACATTCTTAATTCAGTCTGTTTACGACCTAATTCAAACATGTCATCCCCTACTCGCCCTGAAAAGCAACTAATAGGTAATCCTTTACTTGTACCAAAATTAACCATAACAGGAGTGGATGGTATTAACCACCCATTCCATAATATGTTGAAAAATTCACTCTCTAACGACGCATCTTTTAAGTAATAAGCTGCTGTAGCTGCAAGGCGTTGATACCCTTGCGTAGGTGTTTCATTCTCCTGTAAATAACCACCTTTAATAGTAGTTAAATATAAAGGGTTATTCCCCCATTCTGGATAGTCTTTACCTGCTACCCATCCCATATCGCTCGCTAATTTATGAGTTTCTATCATATATTAGTATAAATTTGTTATAAAGTTAGTACGCATTCTTACTGCTTCTTCTGTAGTCACAGCTAATCCTACATAGTAACTGTTAGATTTTGAATTGTTTCTAACACTTACTCTTACTTCAAATTTACCTGTAGCCTTATGCTTACTTATTCCTTTAAGACCTGTATTAGTGGTCCTTAATTGTAATTTTCTCATTTTGTTCTTCTTCATATATTATTTTATTAAAATAAATCCTCTTCCCAATCTTCATTTGGTTTACTATAATTAGTTTCTCTGTTTGCAAAGAAATCTGTCTGTTGTTCTCCAGACACTAATATGTAAAACCATTTCATTTCCTTAAATAATTCATCATCTACTTGGTATATAGGTTCTAAATTCAACTCTACTAACTTTCTATTAGCTCTGTCCAGCATAAAGTTTTTAAGTTGTTCTTTAGATATAGTCTCTAGACCTTTACCAGTAAATACACTATCTATGTAATGAAATTCATTTTGTATAGCTAAATCTATACCTTGATATATTGAGTCTTTCAACTCTTTATCCCATATATCTGGGCTTTCTTCTATAATAGTTCTAAAAATCTTACACCCTGCTTCAGAATGTAATGATTCATCTCTAACTGAAAATATCATTTGTTGTCCTATTCCAGTTAATCTATTACTCTTTCTAAATGAAAGTAGTATAGCAAAGCTACTAAATAATTGTATACCTTCTGCTGCTGCACTAAATAAAGCTATAGATCTTGCTTTATCTCTTAATGTGCCAGTATTAGGGTCTACTTTCATTAGTACACCTAGTTTACGCATTGTAGCTTCATCTTCTAAAAACTCTTCAAAGTTATCTAATCCCAATGAATCATTTAGATAACTATAAGCTACTGCATGGATAGTCTCAAATGCTCCAAAAGTTTGTCCCATCATTTTAATTTCTGGTACAGGAAACCATTGTGGAATATAAGAACTCCAATAATTACCTACTTGTGTTTCAGTTTGAGTAAATCCTTTTAGAATATTACCAATTGTTTTTTTTTCATCTTCATTTAAGTTTTCATTCCAATCCTTAATATCTTGTGCCATATTGATTTCAGTATGCAACCAATGTGCATTCTGTTGTTTGAACCAATACTCATATGCCCATTGATATTGAAATGGTTTAAAAGCTATTCTTTCTTTATTTATCATCTACTATTTGTTTTAAGCTAAAAGTTTCATTTTCTATTACTACAAATTCACCTAATTCAGCATTAGTATCTATCTTAACTCCTAAATTTTTTTCCAATTCTTTTCTCAGCTCTTGTTCTTTATATAATATCTGTTTTAACTTACGTAAAAACCCTATAGCGGCTGGTTTTTCACCATACACATCTGTCCAAAATTCTAATATTAATTCTTTGGCATCTTCACCAAACTCTGAATATTTACTATTTATTAAATTATCATATTCTACAATATACTCTTCTGGAAATTTAAATACATACGCTACTTTATTATCAATGTCAATTAATTCTTGAAATAAATCATTTTTAGTAAAAGCATGCTCATATTTAGTAAATTCTGGATTTTTAAAATCAAAATCATGTAACATCAGTAAACAATTGTTATACTTACCTAAATCATCAAACATAAAAGTGTTTTCAAGAAAAGGTAAAAAATCTTTATCAAATTCTAATAACTCACTAAGTAGAGGTAATAGATATGTTTTAGATTTATTATATTTTAATTTTTTACTCATCGTCTACATTTATAAAGTTATCACTTAACTGTTTATGTCCATTAGATTCATAAGTTAATTTACTACAATTAAACACTTTATTATCCCAATGCCATTTAATTAAGTCTACAGTTTCATCTAAACCTGGAAAGTAAATTCCTCTATTAGTTGTAAAACCATTTAAAGCTGCTTCTTCCCACTTTTCTGTAAAAGTATATATAGCTGGTAATTTATCATACCTAGAAATATATACAAAATCAAATGGAAGTACTGTATAACCTTCTATTTGCAATAACTCCATAACTTTAGTAGCTGCAATTTGATATAGTTTAGCTTGAATGTAGTAATTAAATGCTAATACACTACTCAAGAATTGACTTTCATTTTTAGCACCAGTCTTTAAATCTTTGATAGCTATAGTTTTATTCTTATGGTCTACTTGTACCATATCTAAATAAGCTAAAAAGTCAAATCCACGATAATTAAACGTAACTTCAAATTGATAATGATTCTCTAAATCTGTATCAAATAAATGCTTAGTATGAGAATGTGTTCTCAATGCATTTACAGTTAAATCTGCATTATCCTTCTCTACTACTGATATAACTTCTTTTCCTTTAGCTAAAGCAGTATTTAACACGTATGATAAAAATTCTTCTGTGTTTATTTTTTTAATTCGTGCTACTGGATTTGTAGTTCTAACCCATAAGTCTTCCGCTAAGTCAAATACAATATCTACTAAATCTTCTGTCATAAAGTAGGCATCTTCATCATTACGAATGATAAATTCAATTAGCTGCTCAGTAGGTACGTTTTCTAAAACTCTATCTGCTAATATTCCTAAAGAAGCTGTTGGTTTTTTAAAATCATTAATAACATATTCGTCATTAAATCTTTCTTTTTCAAATAATAATAAATCTATTAATTTACCCATTTTAATACCTTCATTAGAGATTTTCTTACGTTTCTCTAGAATTGAAGGTCCATTTTGTATAAATGAGGATACTCTACTTGCTGATAGTCTTAAATCAGAACTAGTTGAGTCCGAAAGTAAATTTTCTAATGTGTTTGCTTCTCCCATTCGCCCTTGTTTTATTTGTAATTGAACTCTCTATTGCATTAATTGTGTAATCATATAACTTATTACATTCTTTAATTTGAGTATCTACTACTGGGTCTTTTAACCCGTTAATTTTTAATTCTGTTTGTTGTCTATCTAGTTCCATTAACTTATTGTCTATAACTAGTCTAGCTGAGTTGTATTCATTATTATTTAAATAATGTACAAATTTCTCACAACGTTCATTTGTTAATATCTGCTTTGCAGCAGTTTCAATTTTATTGTTTATCATATTAAAATATTTTAAGATAAACACCTGGAGCTTCCTTGTCCACACTGTACCATTTTACAGTTCTAATGTTATCTTCTGTTGGTAATTCGCCATCTATTGTCATTGGAACAGGGAATATTCTACTAACATCATCATCTTCAATAAAATCATGTGCTGTTAATAAATCAAATATAATCTCTGTACTATTTCCAAAATCAAATAGTCGCTTACTCTTTCTTACTTGGTGAAAACCTAAGAAAATAGGGTTACCCTTATCTCCTCTCATTTCATCCCATTCCGCCCTTAATTGATCAAATTTATTGGGTCTAGTTTTATCTACGTAGCCTTTTACTGTCTTTTTAGTAGAACTAAACGCTTGTATTCCTAAACTCCTAATAAATCTATTAACAGTAGGGGAACTAAATATTCCCCTAGCTGTCTTTACTTTTGAATTCTTTAAAGAAGGTACATTTCCTTCTATAAATATCAACTACCAGTTAATTTTAAATTCTTTACCATTGTTTTCTTCTATTATTTTATTAATTGTATTAAAATGAGGACAATTCCAATCTTTATTCTTAATAATTGCTGTAGCAGGTTTTTCATATTTTAAAACGTAATGCCTATTAGTATCAATTGTTTTAACATAAGGTGCTAACCCTCTTCCAATAAATAAAAATATTACTCCACTGTGATACATATTAATTGTCTCTATTACTTTTTCAGTAAAATGATTCCAATATATATTATGACTATTTGGTTTATCTTTTTCCACAGTTAATGCTGCATTCATTAATAATACACCTTGTTTTGCCCAATTTTCTAAGTCATAATCCATAAAATATAACCCATCTTTTACTTTACTTTCTATACATTTTTCAATTTTACGTAAAGATGGACTAATATCTGAATTTTTACTTTCATTATTAGCAAATGCTAATCCAGTGGCTCTTTCATCTGTATAAGGATGTTGATTTATAATTACCACTTTTAAGTCTTTAAATTGTGTTAATTTAAATGCTTTAAATATGTTTTGTTTTTCAGGATACACATGAAAAAATGCATATCTTTTTTGTAAAAAAGTAGACATATTTCTACACCAATTTTCACGAATGGAGACTAGGCTTAATTTTTCAGCCCAATCTCCCATTTCTTCTGTGTTTATAAAATTATTAATTTTCATAATTACATTTTTTACTCTTCATCTTCTACTTCTTCAGCGTCTTCATCTACATTTAACTCTCCTACTTGTTCCCTATGTACAGGATCTCCAACATACATTTCTTGCTGTAATACCTGAAGTCGTGCTAGTAGTTCTTCCTGTATTGGGGGTTCATTTGTGTACATATTAAAACTAGTACTTAAAAAAGAAGAATTATTTCCCCATTCCATATTATTTGCTTGTATCCTAGATTCATCTCCAATTACATTCCCATCTTTAATTTGACGTTGACTTATTGTGGCACGATTTCTAAAATAATTTCTTAAATTTTCTTTTAGTTTACGTGTGCCATTATACTGACTTGTAATTATTTTGTCTAAACTTAAACCTCTAAAAATAGATGAGTTACTTAAAATTTCAGTTTGCTTTTTTTCTGTATATTTTAAAATAGCTGCACATACAAACATAAAATTTATTACTTTATTATAATCATGTGTTGCAGTATGTATTCTAAATTCAACAGTTTTTTTATTACCAAATATAATAGGTATTAAATTAACCCAATGATATCTAGTTTTAATTTCCCATTTTCTTCTTCCTTCCGGGTCTACAGGGTGACAAGTTACATCATCTAAATTTGAAAAATTATTATAATCTCCTCCCATAGATAAATATTTATATATTTCCCCAAAATTATTTTTTATATCTTCTTTAGAAGTAATCTTAGTATCCATTGCTGCATAAACATCCAGTACTGGTAAAGGTTTTGTATAACATTTTCTTTTTATTCCGTAATTTTCTTTTTTATACAAAGGAAATAATGAAAACATGTCATCTTGTACCATACATAATATCTTAAATAAAGAAATTAAATATTCTTCAGTCCTTGGAATACCTCCAAAATGAATATGCAAAGAGCAATCTTCATTATGTGTAGTTCTTTTTGTCAATTCTTTACAAGTTTCAACTACAGTTTGTAATCCTTTTTTACCATGTAAAGGAATAGTAACATATTCTAATCCAGCGATACTACCATCTCTTAATGGTAGAACTCCTAATGAATTAGTAATCCTTTTAGGTATAAATCCATTAACTGTTTCAAATTCTAATCCAAAAGATAACTTATCCAAGTAGTGTCCGTAAGCATCAATAGCACTACTAGGGGTTAAGTCACAATTCTCATTATATAGGCGAATGCTTTCTCCCATATGACCTACACAATCATATGGTAAACTTCTTTTTAAAGATTGTGATATAGATTTATCAATAAAAGCTAACGCATTAAGAGAACTTAAATGGTAAAAATTACCATTATTTAGTTTCTCTTTGTAGTAAGTATTTTCAAATATATCTGGCATTAGTGCAGTATGCACATCATTGTTACTATCTATAACTAGTACATTAAATAAAATATTTTCACTAAAATATCCAAATACAAATTTTTCTAAATCATCTTTTACCTCAATAACTCCGTAAATTAATGAGTCTACTTTTTTTACATATCTTTCTACCCCGTGGTCGTATACAATATAACCTGTATCCGCTCTGCAGAATTTTCCATCTACTTCATAACATTGTCCAGAATTTTGAATTGTAGCGTCCCCTATTTTATAAAAATTTCCTTTTATATATCTACATTCGCTTCTTAACGCTTCTGTACCATTTATGGTATTTACAAGTTTTTTGTCCATTTTATTTTTTTAATTAATTTCTAATGTACTATCTATTAACGTATCGATTATTTTTATTGCCTTTTCAGCCTTTTTATTAGGTAAATATTTTTTTAATAATTCTTTACCTTCAGGTAATTTTGTTAATGCGTCTTCAAAAATTTCATCTATTGTGTCTAATACTAACCCATTTTCAGCTGTAGTTTCTTCAACTTCTTTTAAATAATTAAAATTATCTGCACAACTTATACATGAGTGATCTCCACATTCGCAATCTTCAAAAACTGTTTCTAAATCTATTTTAGGTAAAGGTAACTCTATTACTACTGGTTCTTTTGGCTTTAATTGTACTCCAGATGGTAAAGGAATATCATTTGAATCAATTAAATTTCCATCTAAGAATCTGTATGCTCTATAAGCACCTAATCCACCATACCAACCTGTATACTCTGTTCCTTCCCAATGTACTCCTTGTGCAGTATAATGTTTATTTACCTCTATATTACATACCGGATGTTTAGACATAAAGCTTAACTCTTTCCAAGTAAATTCTTTTTCTGTATTATGATTCATTGTAGCTATAGTAAAATCAAGTCTTGTTTTTAATATAACTCCTTTATAGAAATAGTAAAACTTTATTTCTGCATTTTTTAAAAATGCTACTTTATGATTCTTTCTATAAGAACCAGTAGAAGTAACAAAATCTCCGTTTGCGTAGTCAAATATTTTACCTTTAATATCCTCAGCGTTTTTGTCTGCTTCTAATTCTGTATGACCTAAGTAATAGTAACCATAATCACTTATAAATGTGTAAATACCATCTACTAAATGTCCATTTCTAAAGTAACGTAATTTATAAAATATAGGTCTTTTACCCATATTTGCACTAGTTAATCTAGGATTTTCTTTATAAATATTTTGGTCAGCATCTAATTTAGGTTTATCAGTTATGTCAAATAGATTATTAGTTTTATTTACTGGGGTATTCTTTTTTTTATATTCATTTCTTTTATTAATACCATAGTTACTTTTATTTTTTGGTTTACTCCAAGAAGAGCTATAAGTTTCTTTTTGGACTTGATTTGATCTATCTACTTTAAACTTTACGGCTTTGTCTATATCTCCATCTGTGATTTTATACACAATGTTAGTATCAAATTCTTTTATATTATCATCTACTCCTCCTGAAAGAACAAGTAAAGAATTTTCTAAAGATGATATATACAAGCTATTTTTACTTTCTTTATAGTAATATAAAGGTCTTTCTTCAAGTTCACTTACAGATGTGTTATAGTATTTACTTGCACCATGATAACAATAAATAACATTAGGTTCATTTAAATTAGTAAATACTAATGCAGCTCCACCTTGATAATCATTCAATACCTTAAAAGATTCAGATTGATAAATACATTCTAATAATATCTCACTATCAATTTTAACTCTTGTTGTTACACTATGGTTAGTTTCTGTAACAGAATTTGCATTTACTTCATACTTTTTAGCAAGTTCTGTTTTATTATATAAAGTACCATTGTGTACTCCTATAAAGGAATACCCATGTGCTTTTTCTCCAAATCCAAATGGATGAGCATTTTCTATAGATGCACCGCCATTGGAAGCCTGTCTAGTATGTCCTATTACTACTGGCACACGTACAGGATTTGGTAAAGGTTCTCCTTTTACAATATAATCTGTAAAAAGTCTAGTAGATTTTAAGCCTACTCGTATATCACCGTCTATACTTTCTCCACAAGAAGTTTTACCTCTTGATTCATTATACAAACCTAGTATGTTGAAAGAACTTCTATTAAATTTTTTAGGGGTTTTTCCCGCCCATGCAAATATTCCACACATATTATTATACTTTTTCTTTTAAATTAATTCTTTTTATTTCTGCAACATTAGCCATTAAATCAATAGCTAAATATTTATCATTGTTATTAATTGCAGTTTGAATTTTGTCGCCCATACTGTATAACTTTTCTCTATTATCAGTATTACTTACAAATTTTATTGCTGCTATAGTAGAGTTAAAAGCCCATGCTTTTAATTCATCTGTGTAAATCCAAAAATTAGATAGAGTTCTATACTCTAAACCATAATCTTTAAATCTAAAAGCACCTGCTTTACCATACATTGTTTTTCTCCTATTGTCTTCATCCATTATTATGGACGGTAACCCTAAGAATAAATCCATAGCTCTTACTATGTCTTCTACTTGTCCTACGTCGCCTGTATTTGGATATCCTACGTGTATATGTCCTCCTGCTGTTCTTAATGTAGAACTAGCTTCTGGTGGGGTATTTGCACATCTTAAATAAGCATTAAAATCTGGTTCACAACCAAATTCTTGGGCTTGTTTAGTTTGTAAATACTTAGGATCCAACACTTCGCTCGCAGAGTAATGTAATCTTAAATTTTGTAACCCTAAAGTTGCTTCTAAATAAGTTAACACTACGTTAATTTCTTTTGTAAATTCATCTGCAGAAGAGCAAGGTGGAGTATTAAACTCTACCATTACATTGTCTTCTTGTACTGCATGTCCTTCGTCAGTTATGAATTTAGGTGATTTTTTTGTACCACCTATTAAACCTTCAGCGGAAATAACTTCTGTGTCATTCGCTATAAATAATTCTGGATCAGTTCCTAATTTTACTTTTGTAATATCCATTTTTTTTAAATTTTAATTATTTTTTTACTAAATGTAAATCAATTAGTTCTAAACATATTGTTTTAGTACTTTCTGGGCAACTATTCATTTCTGGGTGTCCTTGTATAGCTAAAGCATTAGTTTCTTTATAATAAACTATTTCTGGTTCTAAAAAATTATTATCTACTGTAATTATATTATCATTACCATTATAATAATTTGGAGACAAGAATTTAGAAGAAAAAGCTATTAAATTAAATTTTGATTTAGATAAATTATAAGGAAACATCATTTGATGATGTGTAGATGTGATTAATATCTGTTCATTAATCATATCAAACGCAGGCTCTGTTACACTGATAGGATGTGTACCATGAATTGCATGATTATCTACATGTTGTATAAGTTTACCTCCAGAAGCAACTGTTAAAAATTGTGCTCCTCTACAAATACCTAATTTAGGCGTTCTTCTAAATTTATGAAATAAATCAAATTCTTTTGAATCTCTTTTTTCATTAACTATAGTGTGCTTTCCTATATTTTCTCCATAATAACTTGGAGAAACATCTGCTCCACCAGTAAATAAAATTAAATCTACATCTTTATGAGTTACTTCTGTTGCATCTAATACTTCTAGTTCCCATTTTAATTTTAAAAAATCAAGATAGTCAACATTACTATGTCCTGCAAGTATTATCTTTAATTTTGGTTTTTTATTTTCCATTTGTATTTTTTTAATATTATTGATTATTAAATTTGTTTGTTAACAATTGTGGTAAAATTTCTAAGTATTTAGCAGCAGTAACTTCTCCAAATGAAGGAGCTGAGTTGATTTCTACTACAATAAATTCAGGATTTTTTCGTACTTCTCCATTTCTGTTAGTTGAAGATTGTACTCTTAAATCTATTGCACCAAAATCTAAACCTACTGCTTTAAGTGCTTTTACACATTCTGCTTCAATTTCTTCCCAATTAGTAGGTTTATCAAAAGCTTCATTTTCTTCTAATATCCATACACAATTAGCATCATTTCTGAACCATTTGTGTTCATCAGGGGTATCTCTTTTTAACATCTTTCTACAAGTATAAAAACACCCGTCTTCAGATACATGTAATCTGTATTCACGTACATAGTTGTAATACTTCTCAAAGATATATTTATCTAAATTGTTAATCATTTTAAGAAAAGTCATTAATTCTTCTTTACAACCAATTTTAGTATTACCTTCACCTCTACTACCATAGTGTTTTTTAGCTATAATAGGGTAAGGTAAATCTTCAATTACACGATTTACATCGTCTAAAGTAGGTAGCTCCCACCATTGTGCAGTTTTAACGCCTTTATCATTAAAGCATCTTTTCATTAACAACTTATTACTACTATTTTTAATAGCTGCAACAGAGTTTAATTCTATTCTGCTGCCACCATTTGCTAAAGTATCTGTTACTTCTGTACTAGAACCTAATCTAATTACAGATTTAAAGGGTAATAATGGAAATTTTCCATATTTAGCACGTAACACACTATGAGATGGATGTCTGCTTTTAATTCTTGGTCTAAAAGCTGAGTATTTTTTTTTATTATTTTTCATTTTCTTTAGTTTTAGCAGTAATATAATCAATCCAATCTCCTGATGTAATATTTGATAATTTACTAGGATTTTTTTCATTCCAAAAGTACACATAAGCAGGTCCTAAAGGTGTGTCAATGATATCCTTTTGATAATAGTTTAATTCTGCTGGAGCATCTAATGAATACCCTTCTAACCTATCTAAACTAGTTTCTACTTGTGCAGAATCTACATTGTAAATTTCCATTACAACAGAAGTATTTCCTTTTTTTAATAATGCAGGAAAAGCATCACTTACTGACTTTAAGTTAAAAATTGGGTCAGTAGTAATACTACCTACAAACTTTACATTTGGGTTATTATCTAGATATCTATGATTACTTCCTTTTTTTCGCAATGTACCATAAACTGCGTATAATGATTTACTTTCCATATTTTATTTTTTAAAACGGAGCCTCATGTGCCCACATTAAATTTCTAAGTTGTTGTTTTGCTACTTTTGTACCATGATTCTTAACTAAATCTGAAAAATCTTTAGAGTTTAGTATAGACTTAATTTCTATTCTAGGTAAATTTAACTTTGCAGCTAGTTTTGTAGAAAATTGTCTACCCCAATTAACTTCAGAATCAAAATCATTATCATATAATATATATATGTTTTCAAATCTTGACTTTAATTCTTCTATTATTTTTTCTTTGGGTTTTACATTTTCTGCTTGTAAACTAATTGCAGGTATTCCCGTACATTCATAAATAGACATAACATCTTTTAATGATTTAGTTATAATCAGTGTCTCACCTGTTTTAGGCAATTGTGTCCACCCTTGCCACACTGAATCATTATGGTTATTAATCCATTTAAAATCTTTATTTAATGGTTGATATATCTTATAAGTTTCTGCATTATCTTTTTGCTCTATAAAGCAATACGCATACTTATCTGTAGATATAATTTTGTCATTAATAAATAAATACTCTACTGGTTGTACATTAAATTTCTTTAATGTTACATAAGTAATACCAAATTGTTTCCAAAATTTAAAGTCAGCTATTTTCCAACTTCTTGCTTTTTTACCCAATCTAAACTTACTTACTTTTGATAAAGCTTCTTCTTTATCGTACCTTTTAATTTCTTTTTTACCTTTATTAATTCTTAAAGGTTTACATGCATAATCATTTTCTAAATTGAAATCATATGCAATTTTACTTAATGCTTCAAAATAAGTAAGACCAAATAGTAATTCTACTAATTTTACAAAGTCTCCTCCACCTAATTTAAAATCATTAAAACATAGTTCATTATTTTCACCCAAAAATATACCAAATGAGGGCGAATTTTCTTTTCTAAGTGGAGATATAAAAGCTCTATGTATCTCAAATTCTCCACAATAATGTCTAAATATAGTATAATCATCTAATTCTTTTAATATAAACTCTTTAGTGATTAACTGTTTAGACCCCATTTTATTTACATTAATCATAAAAAAAAGGGGCTAATTAAAGCCCCGTTATTTAGTTAATAATTACATCCAGTCATCATCACTGTCAGTAGTAGAAGTAGTTCCTTCGGTACTATTAGGTAATGCTGGAACGTCTTCTGTAATACGCTCAAGTAAATCATTTTTCTTCTTAAACAACCTAGACACTGCTTCATCTGTGTCAGCTGCTTCTAAGAAATCAAAGTATCTAACTCTTAAATACTTAGATGGGTAACCTAAGTTTCCATAAGTAACATAGATGTTAAATTTCTTCTCATCTGCATTTTTATTGATAAGTTTGAATAACCCGTCAATAACTGACTTGTAATCAGCATATTCTGGGAACTCATAATCTGCTCCTAACACTGCTCTCGCAATGTGTAATACACGGTTGATAGATAACTGTTGCTTTGTTTCCTCAGCATAATAGAATCCATCATTAACTTCTCCTCCATTTTCATCTGTCACAATCAATTTATAATCAGGTAAATTGTCTGCATCTGCTGCAGTTTTCTTTGTAACCTTAATAGTTACATTGTTTACTTTTCCAGCTTTACCACCGTTAAAAATTGTTGCGTACTCTTTTTCTTTAAAGTTTTCTCCGTTTAAATTTATCATATTTTATTTATTTATTTATT
>TARA_R110002050_G_scaffold15615_2_pt1 | contig 15447 bp, 11 predicted proteins | sample TARA_R110002050 | Tara Oceans TARA_R110002050 (sample SAMEA4396988) | marine metagenome | biome: Polar Biome; feature: [DCM] deep chlorophyll maximum layer (ENVO:01000326); material: water (ENVO:00002006), including particulate matter (ENVO:01000060) such as... | depth 25 m
GTCCATAAAAAACATAATTAATTGAAATAACTGACTTTTTTGTCCATGCGTAAAACACATACCATTTCCCGTTAATTTTATCCATTGGCTATTTTTTGTCATGGGGCAACAAAACGGCAGGCGGGTTGTATACGGTGAATACCGCCCTGGGCCCCCTCATCAAGCACGGGGCGACGAAGCAAACTAGATCTCCAGCCATAATCTTAATAGCAAGCGTACCATAATCCGGTGAAGACGGCCCTGGGCCCCGTGTCAAGCACGGGGCGACAAGGTCGGAGGGTGTCAAGTAGCGCATAGATCGCCGCGCATCCTGTGGATGCTCGCGATGACGGAATAAGGGGTTTTCTCATGATACTTCTTTTTGCCGTCATCCCACGGCTTGACCGTGGGATCCACAACACTGCTCATCACAGATAATTTGATTACCATTAACCTATGGATTCTGAAAGGCTAAACGAGTCCACCCCGGTAATTTTATACGTATCGTCGTCCCAGACTTGATCAGCTATACAGCCCACCTTAGACATCTTTCTTCATTGTCATTCCGGACTTGATCCGGAATCCACATCGGTGTTCACCACAGACAATTTGATTACCATTAATACATGGATTCTGAACTAAATTCAGAATGACGAATGATTATACTCCGGTAATTTTATACGTATCGTCGTCCCAGACTTGATCCGGGAACCAGTCATAAACTAAAAGGCAAGCGGGTTGTGTCCGGTGAACACCGCCCTGGACCCTGGTGTCAAGCACCAGGGCGACGAAGTAAGATATAGCATACCCATTAAGCACGGCTATGCAACAGTTCCGCCTATACTAAAAGCCCTACCACCTGTACAACAGTTACAACAAGCAACATACAAGATACGCTGTTAGCATAACAATTCAGCTGGGCCACCTGGCCTTCTAACTTATCCACCGCTGTATATAAACTGGAAAGTGTTACAGGGCGACCCCCTCGTTCGCGCGCAACTGGAACAGCAACGGCATCATCTTCTTGGGGTGCGGGCATGACCCTTACTGCAGATCTGACAGATGATTTAGGATGCGTGCGACCTGCTGAATTATCAGGCTCTGCTGCGGCTGCGAAAACACTGCTTGATTTAAACAAAAGGCCTAATATTAAAACGGTCATTATTTTTTTCATAATTTATCCCTATACATTATTAACACTACCTATAAGGTTAGCGCACTTAAAAATAATTGGTCAAGAAATAAACATAAAATTCATCCTATTATAATTTTTCATCGTATTTAACTTGAAAATGTGACAAGACGGTAATATATTTCAGATAAATAAATAATAAATAAAATAAAAGGTAAATTATGGTAGTAGAAAAAAAGCAAAACATCCAAGAGGTATTCTTAAACTTTGCCCGCAAGAACAAAACACAAGTAACCATGTTTCTTGTGAACGGCATTAAACTTCAAGGGGCGATCATTGGATTTGATAATTTCAGCATCGTTTTACGTCGTGAAAGCCACGTACAAGTTGTTTACAAACATGCGATTTCAACAATTATGCCAAACGAACCGGTGAAATTGTACCCTGAAGATATGGACGTAACAGGCGCAAAATCTGCAACAGCAGAATAATTTTTATGACAAAAGCAATTGTTGTTTTTCCAGACATAAAACGTGAGGCCTTGCAGCGACGCTATGAGGCCTCATACGCATTAGAAGAAGCCGTCAATCTGGCCTATGCTATTAATCTTGATGTTACCCATCAAGAGATTATTCCCATTAATTCCCCCCGTCCATCAACATTAATTGGGCAAGGATCCATTGAAAAATTAAGCAGCCTTATTCACGATCAAGATATTGGTCTTGTTATTATGGATACAAACCTAAGCCCGATTCAACAACGTAACCTTGAAAATGCCTGGGAAACAAAAGTTATTGACCGGACAGGGTTAATTTTGGAAATATTTGGGGAACGAGCCAAAACAAAAGAGGGGGGCTTACAAGTTGAACTTGCTTCCCTGACCTATCAACGTAGCCGCCTGGTTCGATCCTGGACACACCTGGAACGACAACGTGGGGGACATGGTTTCATGGGCGGGCCTGGTGAATCACAAATTGAAATCGACCGGCGCTTGATTGATGAACGCATCGTTCGCTTAAAGAAAGATCTGGAAAAAGTCAAAAAAACACGGTCCCTACATCGCAAATCCCGAAAGAAAGTTCCCTACCCTGTGATTGCGTTGGTTGGCTATACTAATGCGGGAAAATCCACATTATTTAATGCCTTGGCCAATACAGATGTTATGGCAAAAGATATGTTGTTTGCGACATTGGATCCGAAAATGAAGCTTATTCGCCTTGAATCAGGGCGCCAAGTTATTTTATCTGATACAGTTGGATTTATTTCCAATATCCCAACCCAATTGGTTGCTGCCTTTCGCGCAACATTGGAAGAAGTTTTGGAAGCCGACATTATTTTACACGTACAAGATTGCAGTATTGAACAACAATCCCATCAAGAAATAGAGGTTGAATCTGTCTTAACTGAAATCGGTTATAATATTGAAAACATAAATAAAACCATAAATGTGCTTAATAAAATTGATTTAGTGACTGATCCAGAGCCCCTTAAAATCCTTGAAAATCAATACAAAAAAAAGAATGGGGTTTTAATTTCTGCCCTAAAGAAAAAAAATTTAAAGAATTTGCTAGACAAAATCGATACGATTATGGCACAAAAAGAAGTAATTTATTGCTTCGAAGTATCTGAACAGGCAACAGAAGTCGTCGATTGGGCCTATAAAAATGCCCAGGTTCTTGAATGTTCAGAACAGAATAGTAATATTTTTATGAGAATAAGACTTGACGAAATTGGTGAAAACCGGTTTAACAGTCTTTATAAAGATCATATTAAGATAGTTTAAACAATGCGGGTATGGTGGAATTGGTAGACACGCTAGATTTAGGTTCTAGTGGCGCGAGCTGTGGGGGTTCAAGTCCCTCTACCCGCACCATCAAATGATTGGATTAATCATGCAAATCACAGAAAACAAAGCAAACGGCTTAGCCAAAGAATTTAAAATAAAGGTACCGACCAGTGATGTCGACAGCCGTTTTGATTCAAAAGTAAAAGAATTGGCGCCAAAAATAAAAATTGATGGCTTTAGGCCTGGCAAGGTTCCAGAAAGCGTTGTTCGTTCCCGTCACGGTGACAGAGTTCGCGCTGAATTAATTGAAGATGTGTTACAAGAAGCAACTAAAAAAATCATAACAGATAACAATCTTCGTATGGCAACTGATCCACATTATGACTTAAATGAAAACACGCCTGGCAAAGACTTTGAATTCACGGTTAAATTCGAAACTTTACCTGAAGTGAAACCAACTGATGTCAAAAAAATCAGTCTGAAAAAATACACAGCCCCGGTTGATGCAAAAGATATTAAAGATAGTTTGGACAGAATTGCCGAACAAAATCATATATCTGCCCCAATCAAAGCAGCCCGTAAAACAAAAAATGGCGATATTGCCATTATTGATTTCTTTGGGAAAACAGAAGATGGACCTATTCAAGGCGGCGCTGGCAATGACTTCAACCTGGAATTGGGATCAAACATGTTTATCCCTGGCTTTGAAGAACAGTTAGTTGGAAAAAACAAAGGCGACAAAGTTGTTGTTGATCTTAAATTCCCTGATAATTATGATAAAAAATTGGCCGGAAAACCAGCCACATTTGATGTTGAAATTAAAGATATTCATGAAAAACAACCGTCAAAAGTTAATGATGAATTGGCAACAAAACTTGGGTTAAAAGACCTTAAGGCCCTTGAAGAAGCCATTAATTCAGAACTTCAAAAGCAAAATGACGGCATCAGCCACGATCTTATCAAGCAAGAAATTTTGGATACTTTGGATAAAGATCACAAAATTGAATTGCCTGAAAGCATGGTACGTGCGGAATTTAACAATATTTGTCATCGCTTACTTCAGTCTGAAGGCAAACATGTTCACAACCATAAAGAATTTGAAGATTACGCAAAAACCCAAGAAAAAGAATATTATTCAATCGCGGGACGTCGTGTAAAGCTTGGGCTTGTTTTGGCTGAATTGGCAAAAGAACATAAAATCAAAGTGGAACAAAAAGAAGTAAACGATGAAGTTCTTCGTCACGCGCACAGCATGCCTGGCCGTGAAAAAGAAGTTGTTGAATTCTATCAAAAGAATCCACAAGCATTGGCTGAAGTACGTGCACCCTTGCTTGAAGGTAAAGTTATCGACTTTATTATCAATCAAGCAAAAGTAACAACTGAAGAAATCACACAGAAAAAATTGGTTGACTTGGCACAAAAACACGAAGAAGCTTTGAATAGTAAATAAATCATTCATGGGCCAGTTATTATTTCAATTTCTGGCTCATTCAAAATAAATTGTAGGGATACGGATCTATGACAATGAAAAACAATGAAGTTAAAAGCCATTTAATTCCAACGGTAATTGAACAAACACCAAAAGGGGAACGTGCTTTTGACATTTTTTCCCGATTGTTAAAAGAACGGATCATTTTCTTAACAGGGGGTGTTGATGATAATGTTGCCAGCCTTATCTGTGCGCAATTGTTATTCTTGGAATCTGAAGATCCTAAAAAAGACATTTACCTGTACATCAATTCCCCTGGAGGCGTTGTGTCTTCTGGTTTGGCCATTCTTGATACAATGAATTATATCAAGCCAGAAATTGCGACTGTCTGTATTGGACAAGCCTGTTCCATGGGATCTTTATTACTATCTGCTGGAACAAAAGGTAAAAGATATACCCTTCCCCATTCACGGATTATGGTTCACCAACCCCACAACCACGGTGGTGGAATTTCAGGCCAAACAACTGATGTGAATATCTATGCACAGGAAATGATGAAATCCAGAAATACTTTGTACGAAATTTACGTCAAAACAACTGGTAAGTCGAAAAAATTCATCGAAGAAGCCTTGGAACGCGACCGTTTCCTGGATGCGAAAGAATCTAAAGAATTTGGTTTAATTGACCATATTGTTGAAAGTCGCAAAGATATTCCAAAAGCTGACTAGTGGGATCTATTGGGTGATGGGGTTTTTTGAGGTACGCCAAAAAGTTAATAGTATGGGAAAATGCAATTAAAAAGCGCAGCGTACTTAATGGACGTAGGCATTGCAAATAACCTTTGACGCTAAAATCGCCCAAAAGGTACGCCTTTCTGTAACAAGGTTAAATCGATTGGCGTAAATTTGTCCCAAAAAGCGCGTCTTGCAATGTCCCATGGTAAAAAATAAGCTTTTTAAACTACTTCAGTCTTGCAATTCGCATAATTTGCCCTAAAATCATAAGTGTAACTATTTTAGTGCGTGGATTTGACCTATGATGACCTTGCAATACAACGGTAAAAAGGGGATAAAGATTATTTAATACTGCAAAAACAGTAAAAAATAACGACCCAGGTTGATAGGAACACAGTAACAACGTGAAGACGTTAAGAGGATAAAGTTAACTGGCTAAGTTAATGGGATCACTAGGCACAAGGGTCGAAACTTACAATTTGTAAGTGAGAGACACAGTAACGACGTGAAGACGTTAAGAGGATAAAGTTAACAGACTAAGTTAACGGGATCACTCGGCACAAGGATCGAAACTTACGATTGTAAGTGAGAGACGCAGTAACAACGTGAAGACGTTAAGAGGATAAAGTTAACTGGCTAAGTTAATGGGATCACTAGGCACAAGGATCGAAACTTACAATTTGTAAGTGAGAGACGCAGTAACAACGTGAAGACGTTAACTTAGACTGTTAAGATTGAAAGGATTTATAATGAGTACAACAACATCAGGATCAGGAAACGATTCACAAAAAACACTTTATTGTTCTTTTTGTGGCAAAAGTCAGCATGAAGTTAAGAAACTGATTGCGGGGCCTTCTGTCTTTGTTTGTAATGAATGTGTTGATCTTTGTAATGATATTATTCAGGAAGAAGTCCGTGAATTAGGCAATGCTGAAAAAACGAAAATTCTAAACCCTTCTGAAATTATGGAAGTTTTGAATGAATATGTTATTGGGCAACCCCGTGCCAAACGTATTCTTTCTGTTGCTGTCCACAATCACTATAAAAGAATTTCGAATATGCACAATAAAGACAGTGATGTTGAATTGCAAAAATCCAATATCTTGATTTTGGGCCCTACCGGGTGTGGGAAAACATTGCTTGCCCAAACATTGGCTCGTATTATTGATGTCCCTTTTGCTATGGCGGATGCCACAACATTGACTGAAGCTGGATATGTCGGGGAAGACGTTGAAAACATCATCTTAAAACTTTTACAGGCGTCGGATTATGATGTGGAACGCGCCCAACGTGGCATCGTTTATATTGACGAAATTGATAAGATTTCCCGCAAATCAGATAACCCGTCTATCACTCGTGATGTTTCTGGTGAAGGGGTTCAGCAGGCTTTGTTGAAAGTTATGGAAGGAAGTGTTGTTTCTGTACCACCGCAAGGGGGACGCAAGCATCCGCAACAAGAATTCTTGCAAGTTGATACAACAAATATCTTGTTTATTTGTGGAGGTGCCTTTGCCGGCATTGATAAAATCATTGCGGCACGCGGGGAAACATCGTCCATTGGTTTTGAAGCTGACGTTCGTAAGCCTGAAGACCACCAGGTTGGTGACCTGCTGTCAAAGATGGAGCCATCAGACTTGTTGAAATTTGGTTTGATTCCAGAATTTGTTGGTCGTTTGCCCATTTCCGCAACATTAATAGAGCTTGACGAAGATGCCTTGGTTCGAATCTTAACAGAGCCAAAAAATGCATTGGTTAAGCAGTACAAAGCCTTGTTCGCCATGAATGACGTGGAAATTGATTTCACCGACAAAGCCTTGATAGCCATCGCGCAAAAAGCGATCAAACGCAAAACAGGGGCCCGCGGCCTAAGATCCATTATGGAAAATATATTATTGGATCCAATGTTTGATATTCCTGACCAAGAAGATGTGGAAAAAATTATCATTGATGAAGACAATATCATTGAAGATAAGGCGCCAAAAATTGTGTATTCAAAAAAGACAAAAGCGTCAAAACCAAAAAAAGCTAGCGTAGCTTAAAGGAAAAACATGAAATATCCGGTTATTGCTTTACGCGACATTGTTGTCTTTCCGAAAATGATCGCAACCCTTTTTGTGGGACGGGAAAAATCTTTGAATGCTTTAACAAAGGCAGTTAAAGATAAATCGCAAGTATTGGTTTTATGTCAAAAAGACCCATCCTTGGAAAATCCAACAGCAACTGACCTATATCAATCTGGTTGTCTTAGCCATATTTCCGAAGTTATTACCTTGCCGGATGGCACAATAAAAGCCTTAGTTCATGGAAAAAAACGTGTAAAAGTTAAAAAACTTGTGCAAGGTGAATTATACTTTGAAGCAACCGTCGATGACTTAGAAGATCGGGTGACGTCCCCTGTTAAAATAGGTGAACTAGCTAATGATTTGATCAACAGTTTCCAGATGTTTGCCAAAACAAATAAAAAAATTCCGGCAGAATTAATCGATAGCTTAACCAATGACGACCTGGATGAAGTTCAAGTTATGGCAACGATGCTGTCGCAGCTTCCTTTAAGCATCCGTGAACGCCAAGAACTTTTGGAACTGGATTCCATTGATTCCCGGCTTGATCATTTAATTCTTTATGTCCAACGTGAACTTGGCAACGTTCAAACAGAAGATAAAATCCGGGGGCGGATTAAAAATCAAATGAGCAAAAGCCACCGCGAATATTACCTTAATGAACAATTAAAAGCCATTCAACGGGAACTGGGCCAAAGTGATGAAGGTCTGAATGAATTTGACGAACTTGACCAACGTATTAAACAAACAAGTTTGTCGAAAGAGGCTGCCTTAAAAGTCACCAAAGAACTGAAAAAACTTAAAATGATGAACCCTATTTCAGCTGAAGCAGGGGTGATTCGAACCTATATTGATACCATTCTTGATTTACCTTGGAACAAATTTTCCAATTCCAAAGTTGACATCCAAAAAGCCAAAGAAATTTTGGATGAAGACCACTATGGATTGGATAAAATAAAAGAACGTATCCTTGATTTCTTGGCTGTGCAAAAGCGTATGGGGAAAATAAAAAGCCAAATTTTATGTTTTGTGGGACCTCCGGGTGTTGGGAAAACATCTTTGGGGCAAAGCATCAGCCGGGCCATTAACCGTAAATTTATTCGTTCTGCCTTGGGGGGCGTCCATGATGAATCTGAAATTCGGGGGCATCGCCGCACGTACATAGGATCAATGCCAGGCAAAATTATTCAAGGATTGCGCAAGGTTAAAACCCAAAACCCTGTTTTCTTGCTTGATGAAATTGATAAGATGAGTACTGACTGGCGCGGTGATCCAGCCTCTGCGATGTTAGAAGTTTTGGACCCTGAACAAAATGAAAACTTTAACGATCATTATCTGGAGTTAGATTATGATCTGTCCAATGTGTTTTTTATTGCAACAGCAAACTCTATGAACATTCCAGGCCCCTTATTGGATCGTATGGAAATTATTCATTTAGACGGCTATACAGAAGAAGAAAAGCAAGAAATCGCCAAACGTCATTTGGTTAAAAAGCAAATTGAACGCAATGGCTTGAAAGAAAATGAAATTTCAATTTCAGATGATGCCTTACTGGAAATTGTCCAATTTTACACACGCGAAGCAGGTGTCCGGGGATTAGAACGGGAAATTTCATCCATTTGCCGCAAGTCTTTACGTGAATTAATGGAAAGCAAAAAATCCAGTATTGCCGTGACCAAAGAAAACTTAAAGAATTATATTGGGTTGCCTAAATACACACATGGCACAACCGAAGAACAAGACCAAGTGGGTGTTTGTACCGGACTATCCTGGAGCCAAGTTGGCGGTGATATGTTAATGATCGAAGCCGTTAAAATCCCTGGAAAAGGACGCATTATTACCACAGGTAAATTGGGCGATGTCATGCAAGAATCAATGCAGGCGGCCTTTAACTATATCCGATCAAAAGCAGAAGATTTTGGCATTGATCGTGACGTATTGGAAAAACATGATATCCACGTTCACGTACCTGAAGGGGCCACTCCAAAAGAAGGTCCATCAGCCGGTGGCGCCATCTTTACAACAATTTTATCGTTGTTAACGAACATTCCTGTTTCCCGACATGTTGCCATGACAGGCGAAATAAACTTGCGTGGCAAGATCTGCAAAATCGGGGGCTTAAAACAAAAACTTTTGGCGGCCACCCGTGGGGGAATTAAAACTGTCTTGATTCCAAAAGACAATGTTAATGACCTGGAAGAAATGCCCGACAATGTAAAACAAGCGCTGACGATTATTCCGGTTGGTCATGCCGATGAAATCATTCCATATGCGTTAACAGAAGATTTAAAAATAAAAACATCGTACAGGCAAAAAAAAGACCCTATGGAAAGTGGCGCTATCCTTTCTTAAATATTGTTTTTTTGAAAAACTGCTTTTTTGACGATAGTAGAATTGGGATACTTCTTGGGTAATTTTAACGCCAAATTTAATTTGTACAAACACAGATAGTATGTCTGTATATCTGTCTGTATCTTTCCTTGATCTCTTCCAAGAACCTTATCAAGTGACGGCTTCTTTTTCTGGAAAAATCATATAAACATAGTTACTGTTTCTTGTTTTTTATTGAATATCTAATTCTTATAGACTGATTACATCCGCCTATTCAATACTACCCGCGGCAATTTCAACACTGGATTTTTTCATTTCATCTTTCATGGGTTCCAAACGGCCATGCAAGATTTTTGCCAAGAATGATTCTGCTGCGGCAATAAAGGACATCTTGTTTTCAGGACGTGCCAGGCCGTGGCCTTCATCTGGATAAACCAAATAAGTCACCGGAATATTTCTATCTTGCATGGCTTTGACGATTTGGTCTGATTCGGCCTTTTTCACCCGTGGATCGTTGGTTCCATGAACAATCAACAAAGGACGTTGAATTTTATCTACATAGGTTATTGGCGATTTCTTTCGCAGAATTTCGCGGCCTTCCTCTGTATTTGGATCGCCCCCAGTTTCTGTAATAAATTGATCCACCATTGGCTTCCAATATTCGGGGAACGAGTCAACTTGCGTTTGAAGGTTTGATATCCCCACAAGGCTGATACCGCAAGCGAAAACAGTGGGCGTCATTGTCAGGCCAACAAGGGTGGAATAGCCCCCGTAACTTCCGCCAAAAATACACATTTTATCCGCTGTCGTCACCCCATGGGCAACCGCCCACTTTGATGCATCAATCAGATCATCATGCATTTTTTCAGCGTATTCGCCATTACCTGCATTCATGTAAGTTTTTCCCAGACCGTAAGATCCACGGTAATTAACCTGTAAAACAGCATAGCCACGGTTTGCCATCCATTGACGATAGGCCCAAGTGCGGTCGTATTCAAAAACGTCCCTGGCCTTTGGCCCCCCATGTACAAATAAAATCATAGGAACTGATTTCAAAACATCCCCATCTTGATCAACGTCTTTTGGAAGGGTTAAGTAAGAAACCAATTCCATCCCATCACGGGCCTTGAAAATCTTTGCATACGTTTTGGCAAAGCCATAGTCTTTTAAGCTTTCAAACATATGGAATAAATAAGTTGCCTTCTGATTTTGTCGATCATAAATATAATAAACTGGTGGCTGATCGCCATTATCAAGCGTCACAATCCAGGTATTAAAGTTTAAAGTGGAACTGATAACCGATGGATTCCCCAGCCCTAAGGAATTCAAATAATCAAAATCCGGTTGATAGGTTTTATCCAAGATAATCGTCTTAGATTTATCATAATTCACCTGGACAGAAATGGGCGTTTTTTCCGTTGGATGAACCATAATGTCTTCGATATTTCCTTTTGTCGGCTCAAAGATAGTTTCCTCATCTTGGGTTTTGAAATCTGACAAAGTTAAGGCCGCATATTCACGCCCAACACTGTTTTGCCAATAAATATTTTGACCATCTTTCGAAAAGAATAAGGGGCTGGTGAAATAAGTATCTTCTTTATTTTTAAGTTTTTTATAAACAGACCATTTATCATTTTCATATTTGTAAAAAACTATTTTTTGCCCTGGAGCCAATTCCAACCCCATTTTCATATTTAAGTTGCCATCAAATAAAAACCCTATGTATTTATTGTTTTCATAAAGGCGTTTTGATTCCCCTGTTTGCAAATCGTATTCGACAACATCATGAAATTGCGGGTTGCGATCATTTTGGGAAATTAATATTTTGGTTGGTTTCAGGGGGCTTTGCGCCAGAATCATTGACGAAACACCCTTTTCAGGTGTTAGGCGTGTTGCCTGTCCTGAATCAACATCCAGCTTATAAACTTTCCAATTTTCATCCCCTGCCGTATCCTTTTTATACAGAATATGTTTGTTATCATACGACCAACTTAAAGATTGTATTTTGCGATCTTTGGAATTTGTCAGGACCCTGGGTTTTGATTCTTTTGTTAAAGCCTGAACCCAAATATTCATAACCCCTTCATAAGGGGCCAAATACGCAAGGTTATTGCCATCAGGGCTGATGCGCACATTTAAGTGGTCAGCATCCGCAAACAATTTCTCCCGTGGGATGATTTGATTTTTTTCCATAGGTATTTCCTTTTTTAAAAAGTAAAATGCTGCTGTCGCCAATAATAATAAGGCAATACTAATTAGACCAGCTTTCATAGACAAACCTCTTTAATAATGGCATTCATCGATTCCGGTTGAATGGATGCCCCCCCAATCAACACGCCTGACACTGTCGGCTTGGATAAAATTTGATTAATATTATCGGGCTTAACAGACCCCCCATAGACGATGGGAACGTTTAAAAAGCCTAAGTCCTGCATAACTTTATCTATATTTTGATGAACAGTTTCAATTTCTTCAATGGTTGGAACCTTGCCCGTTCCGATGGCCCAAACAGGCTCATAGGCAACGATACACTGATTTGAAGGAACAGATCCAGATAATTGTTCTGTCATAACATCAATTGTTTTCCCTTGAATATAATCTTCTTCGGTTTCCCCAACGCAAATAATTGGAATCATCCCATGGGCAATGACTTTTAAGGCTTTGCCTTTTACAGACTCATTGCATTCTTGGTGGTATTGTCGGCGTTCCGAATGCCCAAGAATGGTATAATCACAACCTAAATCTTTAAGCATCGCGGCACTTATATCCCCTGTCCTGGCCCCTTTATCTTGATCTGAACAATTCTGCGCCCCAAGATGCCAGTCAGATTCCTTGCTTTTTAGATTATTTGCCACCAATCCCAAGGATGTATAGGGCGGACATACAATAAATTGATAACCGTTATTTAACGATTTCATTTCAATTTGGTTCAAAAATTCAATTGAATCTTGATTCCCCAAATTCATTTTCCAGTTACAGATGATAAATTTTGTCATAGAATTTTGCCTAATAATATGGTATCCATTAGAAACAAATTTATAGTTAATAAGCAATATTTTATTTAATAAAGGGAAATAATACATGCTTCACTTTTTCCGTAGCAAGGCATCCAGCTGGATCATGAAGATAATTTTGGGTTTAATTCTTCTTAGTTTTGGGCTTTGGGGGGTCAGTGGCATTTTTGCGGGCCATGCCAACCAACAAATTGTTGCCAAAGTTGGGGATGTGAAAATTGGGAAAGAATATTTCCTGCACGTTTTGCAGCAACGGGTCAGGGAAGCCAACAAGGCGCTTAAAGGCACAGCATCTATAACTGTTGAACAAGCCATCAGCCTTGGCATTCACAAGGTTTTATTAAATGAAATCGTCAACAAAACCATCTTGGACATAGAATCCAGAGACTTAAAATTAACGGCCGGCTTAGGCAGTATTAAGGCCCTTATTAAGTCTGATCCTATTTTCACAGATAAGAACGGACATTTTGATCGGGATAAATACGAAGAAATTCTTAAACGATCCTCTGTCACAGAAGAACAGTTAATTGCGGATAAAGGTAAATCTTTGATCAATATGCAATTATTATCCGCTGTTACAGCCATCAGTAATATCCCTGCGACATTAAGCATTGAAATGTTTAAAATGATGATGGAAGAACGTTATATTAAATTATACTCCATTGATCCTGTTCAATTAATGAATAAGAAATCTTACAAAAAAATGAAAATTGATGCGGCTGAAATGGAACAGCATTATGGAGAAAAGAAAGAATCCTATAAAGTTCCTGAAAAACGTCGGGCTACAATTCTTGTCATCAATGCTGATCAGATCGCCAAAAATTACAAGTTCAGCAAAAGTGATATTCAACAAGCTTATGAAGAAAAAATTGGGGATTATGCTATCCCAGAGAAAAGGGATGTTATTATATGGACAGCCTCAGATAAAAAAACAGCCAATGCGTTGCACAAAGACCTGAAAAAGGGCCACGTTAAAAAACATAAAGACACTGAAACAGTCATCAACAATGTAACACCTGATGATTTGCAGGATGTTGTTTCTGAAGTTGTGTTTGATGTTAGTAAGGCCCCTTTTATTACAGACCCCATTAAAACCGAAGATGGTTATCAAATCGTTAAAATAAAGAAGATAAAGGCAAGTCACACCCAACCCCTTGCCGTTGTTAAAGCACAAGTTATTGACGACTTAAGGCAACAAAAACTGTCTGAAGATATTGCAACCCTAACCCAAACGATTGAAGATGAAGTAAGCGGCGGGTCAACTTTAGAAGAAATTGCGCGCAATCATAAACTGAACATTATTAATTCTGGGTTCTTCCATAAAAGCCAAAGAAAATTAAATAATGGCATAGTTCCTGAAATGGTTAAGGCTGCTTACGATCAAGCTGTTGGCGAAGATGGCCCTGTTGTGGAAGTCAATCAAAGCAAACTTTTCATCTTGCGGGTTGATGCCGTGCAACCAGAACACATTCCTGAACTTGATGCGGTCAAGGACACGGTTCGCACAGATATATTATTAAAAAAGGCAAAAGATGAAGCAGTCATAATCGCCAAAAAACTTCAATCCATGAGTGGTAATAAAAAGGCAACGGATGAACTTGTTCGTGCAAACGCCTTTATTCAAAGCAAAACGATAGGCTGGAAAACAATGCAAACCGTTGCAAAAGATAAGCTTGACCCCAAGGTTTTGGAAAAGGCCTTTTCCCAAAAAACTGGTGTACGTGACCTTGTTGAAACCCCGTCTGGTTTTGTTGTTGTTGAAACGATTTATACAAAACCTGTGGAAATCGAATCAAAACTTCGTGAATATAAAGAGACAAAAAATATGTTAATGGAAGTTTTGAACCAAGATATTTTTGGTCAGTATATTGATGCTTTGAAAGAAAAACATGGCGTGGAAACCTATGACGAAGAAATGGACACCTTGCTTAGCTAAGTAAATATAAAGAATATAAATTATTTATTGAATATTCTTTATTGTGTATACTTTTAATTATGGATGTGACGTCAAAAAAAATAAAGTTTAAAGGAAAAAATGGGTACATGATTGCGGCCCAACTTGACCTGCCAAAAACGGGTAAGCCCAAAGGCATGGTTTTGTTTGCCCACTGTTTTACTTGCTCTAAAAATTTAAATTCCGTCAATTATATCTCCAAAGCATTGGTTCAAAAACAGTTTGGTGTTTTTCGTTTTGATTTTACAGGCATTGGTGAAAGCGAAGGGGATTTTTCAGACACCAATTTTTCAACCAATATCCAAGACCTTGTTGCTGCCGCAGAATTTATGAAGAAAGAATATATGGCACCAGACGTTTTATTGGGCCACAGTCTGGGGGGTGCCGCCGTTCTTGCTGCAGCCAGCAGCATTCCAGATATCAAGGCTGTTGCCACAATTGCCGCGCCGTTTGACCCCCTTCATGTCAGTCACCATTTTCAAGATCAAATTTGCCTTATTAACAAAGAAGGCCAAGCTGAGGTCGACTTATCGGGACGCAAATTCACCATAAAAAAACAATTTATTGAAGATATTGATTCCCATAATATGGTTGATCATATTAAAAACCTTAAAGTTCCCTTGATTATTTTTCATTCGCCCACTGATAAAACGGTTGGTATTGAAAACGCCAAAATGATCTTTGATGCCGCCAGACATCCAAAAAGTTTCGTCTCCCTTGACAAGGCGGACCATTTGCTTTTGGATAATCCTAAGGATGGAGAATATGTAGGCCAGGTCCTTGCGTCCTGGGTCCATCGTTATCTGGAGGCTTAAATGCTTGAAAATTATATCCGTCGACCTTATCAAAAAATATTGGTTGATCCTGTTGCACGGGTCTTGTGTCGACAAAAATTAATCACCCCTATGACGATCACACTTTTGGGTGCGCTTGCAGGGTTGATCACCATTCCATTACTTTATACAGAGGAGGACTGGGAAAACTAGACCAGTATGATAGGATAAAGTTCTGGTAAAAAAGATCAGAAA
>TARA_R110002050_G_scaffold167689_2_pt1 | contig 15423 bp, 24 predicted proteins | sample TARA_R110002050 | Tara Oceans TARA_R110002050 (sample SAMEA4396988) | marine metagenome | biome: Polar Biome; feature: [DCM] deep chlorophyll maximum layer (ENVO:01000326); material: water (ENVO:00002006), including particulate matter (ENVO:01000060) such as... | depth 25 m
AGGAAACCCCTTACTCCTATCAGTACAATTTGCCCTCGAAAAAGGCAGGCAAGAGGAAGCCATTGGCTTCATTGATCGGGTTCACGAGTTTATCTCAAGCGGTAAGTACGGGGAAGTACTGGACGATTGGTCACCTGAACACGTGAGAATCTTAATTGGTTATCATATGGCAAAGGGAACCTTCATCTGCGAACAGGATGAAGATGGGGAAATCGAAGGTGTACTGATGTGGTATAATTGCGACAATGACGATACTTGGGATATGCTTCAGTGCTGGCAGATGGACAAGCCCAATGGGAACTCCGTCTTTATGGCATTTCTCTATGCCAAGAATAACGCAGCATTCAAGAAGGTCACACTGGGTATCATCGCAAAAGAACCAAACGTTCTGTGGAAGAAGCTGATTGGGCTACGAATGAAGAGCGGAGTGCCAACTAAAATGAATTACACAACTAAACTATTTTCAAAGATATTAAGCGCAAAAAGCTAGGAGTATATTATGGGTAAAAAAGGAGGATCATCACCAAGAATGCCAGCACCAATTGATCCTGGCAAATCAATGGGGGAGTACTTGTTCGGCAAGGGCTTTCAGTCTAATTACAATGGCATCACGGATCCACGCTTACAGCAGAGACTGCTAGAGGCCGAGTCTCGTTATCGTCCTCAATACTCTGCACTTGAGCTTGCTGACATTAACACAATGTGGGAGGGATTTGAGGATGTTTCCCAGAGCCCACAGTACCAGGGCCTACAGGCTGAACTAGCTGGGCTAGAGGCCGGAGGAGCGGTAAGTAATTTAAGCACAGAGGATCGAAGGGCTGCTCTTGGTGAGCAGTATGACCTGTCCAGAAAGGGACTAGAAAAAGAATCCTTTGGAGGGAAGAAAGGTCGTAATAGTAGTGGACGAGGTATTTCCTTTGGCGGCAAAAAAGGCAAGGACGGTAAAAAGACAGGCGGAACCGACAGCAGAGAAGCCTACATCAAGGCCGGTATGGTTGGAAAGCAAGACCGAGAAGCTCGCATTGCTCAAATCAAAACCCGTATGGGTGAGATGGATAAGATGGAGGGTGTCAAGGGCTACAAGGGCTTACTGGCTGATGCCTCAAGGCAATCAGGTATGCTTGAGCGTGAGATGCTTGGACTCCAGCGTAAGGACGATGTGTCCGCACTGGAGGAGTACGCACCACAGGTAGTAGAAGCGTACCGAGCTGCTGATCCTTACAGCACTGGACTAGCCGAGCAGCAAACTGCTATGGCGGATGATCTATACCAACGCTCACAGGGACTTAACGCAGAGCAACAGCGTACAGTTAATCAACAGGCACTTCAGATGTCTCAAATGAGTGGACGTATCGGTGACGAGAGTTCAGCCGCTGGTCAGATCCTTGGCCGTGAGCAGTACCTCTCTGGACTCCGTGGTCAAGCTGCGGGTATGGGGCAACAAGCTTTTAATATGAACCGCAATATCGCTGGTGACATCGGCAGTACCATTCTTGGTCGCCCGTCATCGGCTATTGGACTCGGTCAGTCAGGCATTGGGGCATCTACTGCCCTAGCGGCGGGACCAATGGGACCTCAGTTATTCGATCCTAATGTAGGGTTAAATATGGCTATGCAACAACGCAGTCAAGATATTACCTTTGCGGGTATACAGGCACAGGCTAATCAAGCTTCGGGTGGTAGCGCAATCGGCGCAATCGGTGGAGCCGCACTTGGTGGATTTCTAGGTGGACCAGCGGGAGCAAAAGTTGGAGCTTCAGTTGGCGGACAACTGTAAGTTCTTCATTAAATCAATTATCCTTAAATGGATGAATACAAAAATTAAATAGTTATGGCATTTCAATCAGGTACAGCAGTAGACCCCCGCTTGATGCAAGCGGATTATAGTGGATTCACAAACGCAGCACAAATGGAGGGTGATAGAAAACGAAAGTTTACTGATACCCTAAGCGATGCAATTGGCGCATACGAGGCCGACAAGAAGCAGGACAAGGAGTTTGGTCAAATCGTAAAGAGTTCATTGGCAATGACTGATGCAATGATGCAGAATCTGCCACCAGAGCAAGCCGAGAAGCTTGCTCGATTTGCAACGGACTCCGGTGTCAATGACCTAAGCTTGCCTATTGAGCAGCGAGCGCAAGCCGCTCAACAATTTGGAGCATCACTGGGTGCTATAATGGAGAGCATAGGAGATGATAAAATTACATTTGAAACTTCCCCAGATGGTAGTGTAGTTGCTACTCTGGTAGATGGGAGATATCAAGACACAAGGCGTACTGGAAACACTATGATGAACTTCGGTGGCAATCCAACGGTAGACCCAGTGGACTCGGAGGAAGCTCTCAGAGCTGCCCGCATCCTAGAACTAGAAGCAAAGCAGTAGATACAATAGAACCTATGGCACTTACCCTACAAGAACAAGAGGAGCTATTGGCTCTCAAGTCCTCAGTCGGCGAGCAGGATATTGCCCCAGAGGTAACATCTGGCTTAACTGCCGAGGAAGAGCAAGAGCTTGCTCAACTAAAATCAGAGACAGCAGGAACTCAAGGGGAAGTCGATAATAGTGTACCCGAGTTGGCTGCGGCCTACGCTGCGGAGATAGCTATTGGTGAAGGCGGTCGCCTTGCTGGTGCTGCTGTTGGTACTGCTTTCGGCGGAGTTGGTGCTGTACCTGGTGCAATACTTGGTGGGCTAGGGGCAGGAGCCGCTGGCTCCATTGCTCGTCAAAGAATGCTAGACCCCGAGGGTGACCTCAACTACGGTGATGTGGTTGCTTCCGCAATTATCAACATCGTCCCCGGTGCTAAGTCAGCGAAGATATTCAAGAACAAGGCACTTAACTCAGCCGTGTCACAGGGCGCAGCAGGTGCTGTATTAATGCCAGCAGCGTCCGTAATTGAAACATCAATAGAAGAGAACAGACTTCCAACCGTGGAAGAACTAGGGGATTCCTCAGTACAGGGTGGACTTATGGGTGGTGGACTAGGTCTAGCTGGTAGCGCACTGGGTAAAGCATACGCAAAGTATGCTGGTATCGACAGGGATCAACTGAGCTTACTGTACAAGAGCGGAGATCCTGACGCAAAGATACTAGTGGACGGCGTGATGAAGAACGCCCGTGAACACAATAATGAAGTCAAGGATGGATACAAGGACTTAAGGCTTGCAATCAAGGAGGGGAGTATGGACTCCAAGGCTCGCCTAGAGGAGCTACAGGATCAGTCCGGCGGTGGTCAGTACAAGAATAAGGATGCCAAGCTAAAGGTTGAGAGTGAAGCCGAGGACTACAACCTAGAGAGCCGACTAGCAGAGCCAAAGATACAAAGGCGTAATTCAGAGATTGAGGAGATCGTTGACCTCGACAGTAAGTGGCTCGTTGCTAAAGCAGATGAGATGGGAGTGCCAGCCAAGGAGCTGTCACAGTCCGTCAATAAGTACCTATATTCTAAACACGCCATTGCCTTTAATAAATCAAAGTTAAAAAGATTCAAGGGTGATGGTGCTGCGGGCATAAGCACCGAGGATGCAAAGGCATACATAAAGAATTTCGAAAGCACCAAGCTCAACGTAGAGCTTGATAACATCATCAAGAGCCGCAAGGAGTTGTCCAATCAGATCCTTGATACACTGGTGGATGGTGGCATCTACTCCAAGGTTAAGGCCAAGGAGCTACGCAAGATATTCCCGGACTACGTTCCATTGAATCGAGTAATGGAGGACGGTGCTAGCTTCAAGCCAGGACAGTACGAAGCTCTTGGTTCCGAGCGTAGTGTCGCCGACATTGGGGACAATATCATTGGCAATCTTTCAGTTGCCATTAGAGCAGCGGAAACCAACAAGGCCAACCAAGCATTCCTTCGACTGGTCCAAGCAGACGTTAATAAGAAATCTGCTGGTGAGTTACTAACAACCTACAAGCCCAAGAAGGGTGAGAAGACACCCGATGGGGTGAACGGGGATTCCATCGTGAACGTATTCATAGATGGAGAGAAGACAGCCATTGCCTTCAAGGACAAGAGGCTGGCACAGGCAATGCGTGGTCAGAACAGGGAGGTAGTCGGGGGACTAGCCAAGCTTGCGCTGGGTTACAATCGACTCATTGGTCAGATGTACACTCGGTTCAATCCAGAGTTCGTTATTCCCAATCTCTTTCGGGACAGGTCTGAAGCTATCGTTAATGCGACAGCCAAGATGGGACTAGGCGAAGGTGCAAAGCTACTCAATCCCTTGGGGGATATGGCAGTTGTACGCCGTGGAATATTTGGTAAGGGCAAGGTATCCGCAGATCCAGAGGCAGCCAAGATGGATGCGATCTACAAGCAGTTCACTGAGGACGGTGGCAGCACTGGCAACCTAAGTTCATCCACCATTACCAATATTGAGGATGGCATCAAGGGGTTACAGGATAGACTGAACCAGCCAGCAGCATCCAAGGCTCGGGACTTTGCTAAGGTGTGGGACAATATGAATGCAGTGGTCGAGGACTCCACTCGATTCGGCGTTTACCGCCGTGGTCTTGATAGTGGTATGAGCCGCAAGGAAGCTGCCCTAGCAGCTAGAGACAGTTCATTTGATCCACTAATGAAGGGTTCCAAGGGTGGAACAATTCAGGCAGCCTACTTATTCGCTAACCCTGCGATCCAAGGCGCACGCAATTTCCTCCGCAGTATGAGGAAACCAAAGGTTGCAGCAGGTGTAATGGCAACATTGGCGGGAACTACTCTAGTGATTGACCTATACAATCAAAGCATCGATCCAGAGTGGAAGGAAAAGATGAAGGCTGCTAACGGCAGCTCCTATAAGACCGACAAGAGTTTCACCTTCGTCAGAAGTAAGAACGAGGACGGCTCTCTAAATACTTTCTCAATCCCAATCGGTTACTCCATTGCTCCCTTCAAGAAGGTAGCGGACTATACCCAGCAGCACGTAATCCAACGGGGCATAATGGGCATCCAGCCATCCCAAGCTGAGATGGATAAGACGCTTGGCAAGGACGTAGCCGAGCTTGGTCAAGCATTCATTGGTTCCTATAACCCAATGGGTGGATCATTGGTTCCAACTATTATGCGACCTTGGACGGAACTCGTTCAGAACAAGGATGGACTAGGGCGTGACATCCGACCTAGTTGGTTGGAGACAAAAAACATTAGTGAAGTCGAGAAGATGTTTCCTTGGACAATGGAAACACGTGGGGGAGAGATGGCTATCTCTTTCGCCGAGCAACTTCAGTCATTGGGGTACGAGGTTTCGCCCGAGAACTTACAGTACTTATACCAAACTTGGGTTGGTGGTCCGGGTCAAACAACGGGAAGACTCTTCCAGATTGCATCCGATATGTTCAATGGTAAGCCCATTGCTAGGAACAATCGCCCAATCCTTCGACGATTCTTTGGTGAGTCCTCCGCTGAAACATTTGCAGCCCGAGGCTATGATGCTGAGACAATTGAAAACCTTGAGAATGAGTTCGGCACAGAACAACAGAAGGGAACCCGATTGGCTCGCAGTACGTTTACTGAGATGCAATCAAAGGATTCCAATGCTGAACGTATGCTTGTCCTACAGAACTCACTCAAGGCAAACCCAACTCTTTCTAAACAAATCCTAAAGTCAGTCATCAAGAAGACACAGAACAAGGCAGCAGGAGTTACATCCTTTGACAGTCGGGTGAAGGGACTTCCTGTTGCAGCTAGGGCGAAGTACTTCATTGACAAGATGGACACGATGCCACCTGAACAACTTGGTCAGTACCTAAATCTACAGCAGCAACGTGGTGTACTCACTAAGGCTGTAGTGCAAATGATGCAGCAGTCCCAAGCCTTCCGGGATAAGTTCCAGCAGCGGTAAAAGTGGCGAAGTCAAAAGCGAATCACAACGGTGACCTATTAATTACAGTGTAATAATAGTAGCATCGGACTCGCTCACGTAGCCAACATCTTTCTTCACCCATCGGTTGTTACTGAAATCAGTAGTCTGGGGCATATTCTTTTGCGTCCACTTAAAGTCGTACTCATTCACCAGCATCTTGGATATGTTCCAAACGTATGCAGTGCCTTCGTACTCAGTGACGTAGAGTATCTCCTTGCCTGTGTCGCCTGTGGCTAACACATTGGAGTCAACCTTGTGCTTCTCAATCAGCCAAGGGTCGTACCTCTTGCGCCTGGACTTAACCTCTATGAGGTATCGCTCGCTCTCAAAGTCGAACGTACTGAACTGGTCAGTGGCTTCTATTGGGCAACCCATATGTGGGTATAGTAGTGAAAGCTTCTCTATAATTTTACTTGCCTTCATAGTTGTATCTAAAAATTAGGTAAGCTAGGTGGTTGAAATGGAATGAACAATCCAACGGACATCTTAATAGTCCGACTACCCAACTTACTCTTTAATAAAATCGTCCGATTGCATTTCGGAACTTGAATATTCCCTTCACGTCTCGGTCTCCCTCTCGGTTCTTCGCTACGTTGTATTGCATCTCAACATAGGGTCCGTAGTTGTCAACCTTTCTTGACGCATCTACATCACCTTCCTTTGGCCACATCAGCAGGACTACGTCCGCATCATTCTCGATGTCACCGGAATCCTTTAGGTCGTGTAGCTTTAGTCCACCCTCACGCTTGGCTCCCTCCCGCCCGACTTGGCATAGGAGTAAGACAGGTATGTTCAGTTCAAGTGCGAGCTGCTTGATCTTGTGGGACACGTCAGCGATGGCATCATTCTTTGACATACGTCCATTGCCGAATGGCATAAGCTGTAGGTAGTCAATGATCAGCATCTTAATGTTGTCCGTACGTACCAGCGTACGTACTTGGGATGCCATATCCTGTACGCTCTTAACGCTGTGTATACTCTTGATGCTTAAGCCACCGATGGTGTCCAGTGCATCGTTCACGCTAGCCATCTGCTTCTTGCTGACTACACGATCCCTAATGAGGTTTACATTCACCTGAGATAGGCACTGTACCAGTCGCTGTGTAACCTGCTTCTGGGGCATCTCAAGTGAGACAATAGCGGAGCTGACACCTGCGTTCATAGCAGCACGTAGTGCTATGTTGAGGGCAAGCTGTGACTTACCACAGGAAGTAGGGGCGGCAATAACCATCACCTCACCCGGAGCCACGCCACCATTGCCGAGCTTCTCATCCAAGTGTGGGATCTCTGTCTTAACTACTTCACTGATGTACTCACCTGTCAGCATCTTGCTGTAGTCATCACGTAAAATATCAACGGATGTACGCAGGTCAGTGGTCGTGCGATCTTCTCCATCAATGAGAATCATATCGCCCTCAAGCTCTGCCCGAATACTGTCCGAGTCTTTGATCTCAGCACGTGCCTCCTCTTCGGATGTGCGACACTTGTGTATAATCATACGAAGCTGTGACTTCTCCTTCACGATCTTCGCAAAGTATTTAATGGACATCGGGTTGTCTACTCGACTCATAACCGCCATCATACCGGCTACGCCACCAACAGCGTCAAGGGAGGAGGACTTCTTAAGGTCCTCCATAAGGGACACCTCGTTGATGTCCTCCCCTCGTCCTGCTATGTTGGCAACGCTAGTGTAGAGGACTTCATTCCTCTGAAAGTAAAAATCACTTGGCTCAACCAAGTGAGATATTGTATCGTATCCATTAGCCTTATCGGCTAGGCAGCAGCTTGCGATCAAGCCCTCCTCTGCATTTAAATTGTGTGGTTCTTTTATTTCTTCGTTCATTTAATTCTCCCGATTTCGTTTAGGATCTGTGCAATGAAAAGAGGGGCGAAGGCCATTAACGCCTACGCCCCTCAGTAATCACTATGTTATGTACTTCTAGTCAGAACGCTCCAGCATACCGAGGGCAATCAGTGAGTAACCGATCAAGTCTCTGAAGATGTCCTTTGCCTTATCACCTTCGGTAGTAACCTCAAGTGAACCAGTCGCACAGAAAGCCTTTGCTCTCTGGAATTTGTCCTGCATCCTAACGCATATCCCAGTTAGGGGATCAACGCCGAACTCTACACTAGCATCGAAGTTTGCAAAGGGGTTATTGCAACCATCTCCGCCAGTGTAATCCGAGTTCTTACGTCCAGTAAATTCTAAAATATACTGGACCTCTTCGTGGCGGAATTTATCCCACCACTCCTTGTCGTACTGCTGGGTGTCCAACATTAGAAAGGTAAAGCTTCGACTGCACTCGTGAGTGTAGGCGATGGCTCTTTCTCGATTGGCTTATCAACGGCGAGGGACAAATACTTTCCACCGTTCTTGTCAGTCTTCGACCAGGCGGACAGGTAATAATCTTTACCGTCTACGTTGATCTTACCCTTAAGGTTAGGGTGCTTCTCTGTCTTCTGCTCGGATGGCCATAGGCCACCAGTATTAGTGTTGTCGTATTGTGTCATATTAGATAAGCCCTTCGAGGGCATTTACTGTTTCGTTTTGTTGTGGCTTGGATGTCTTATCCTTGCCGTGAGTGTTAGTTGAATCCGCATCCTTGGTATCGTCAATAGCAAACAATCCATTCAGTGCATATTTTCTAGCATAGGATGAAGCACTGCCGGTAATCTGGGCATCGTCCATTCCCTTCTTTGTCTCTGCTTCACGAGCGAATCCATTGGAACCAATTTGCGCACCGTAGGCATCGATGACGGATGCACTTGCCTTGACGTACACACGTCCAGCAATCTCTACGATGTCATCAGCGATGATAAGTGCTAGGCCATTGGATGCAAGCAGGGGCTTGAGTGCCTCAAGGATGTCCTCCGCTGATCGGTAATTGTAGTTACCGAATTTATTCTTCTGCCCCTTGGGAGCCTTGAGTTGGGACTGCACTGATTGCAGTCGTTCAACTAGAGTGGTGGTGTCATTTGGTTCAGTCATTTTTTATTATTGTTTTGTATAAGGAGGTTCTCTCCTTTGAGTTGGGTAAGTTCCTGATGGAGTCGATGTCGCACCCAAGGGATACGAGCAGTAATTCCTGCTCGCCTTTTTGAAGGCGGTCAAATCTTTTGTAGAGTTGACGGTATCCAGTGGGGTGCAACAGGTTAGTGTCCTTCTTGTTGAGGTAGTCAGCAATGTTCTTCAGCATCTTCGCCAGCCCTACCCTACGTGCAGTCAATGACATACGATTGAATGCATTCTCTAGGCGACCAAGGTATGTGTTACCCTCGGAGCTAATCACCCCTCGGACTTGACCACTGTGGTGATCGTGATCGACAACCCAAGATGGGTTCTCTACCTCGATGATAGGGCATTCGCTCGGTCGGTTGTCCTCCCGGAATTGCTTGAGGTCTGATTGCTTGACGTACTTCATTATACTTTGGAGTGCTTGAGTGAGTTCCGGCGTACCTGAATGGAGTTCTTAGTGCGCTGAATGATTAGTTCAATGTCACTGTCCTTGATCAAACCACTGAGGATAAGTGCGTCCTCCTCTGGGGTGTAGCGTCTGCGCTGACTGCCATTCGGGATGAAGGAGTTTAATGCATCCGCCATAAGTTGATCCTTTAGGCTTGGCTTCCGTCGAGGAGCCAACCTTTTGGACATCACGAGGATGGCAATTAGAGTAGCAACTGTGATGATTGCTATAGAGTCCGAGATGTTTAGTGTATCCATATGTATTTGTTCTTATTGTGTTATGATTTGTGAGCTACTTGTAGCTCGTTGCTTTTGTCATTCGCTCCAGCCAGTAGACTCTCGCCGCTAGCATTGCTCCTTCCAAATGGTATTGTACATCGTGATCTTTCCACACCTTGTGGTAGTGTTCAGCCGTCTCAGTGCAGATGCAAACAGAGACACATCCAGGCAGGTAATCAAGGTCAAGTAATTGTTGAAGCATCCAAGCTTCAACTGCTAACTGCTTGCAGTCCTTGCCGTAGTAATTGCCCTTGCCCTTGCACTTACGTGTCTTGTAGTCCGCTAGGAATATCTTCCCGTCTTCATAGGTTCCGATGAAGTCAACGCTGCCAGCGATCCTAAGTACGCTGTTGCCAATGACATACTCCGTTCCCATTACACTGACGTTGTTGTCAGCCACCCACTGGACAAAGGGCATAGCCCAGTCATCCCAAGGTGTAGCGGTGTCATCCTCTACCCCCTTGATGATGTCCTCAATGCGCTTGTGTACTGACGTACCAAACTCTGAGCTTGGTATCATAGCTCCAGTCCAAGGGTGCTTACGGAAGCCGTAGGTCATATCCTTAACGTCCCGCCAGTCAAGATCCGGATGCTCACGTGCCAGTGTTACCAACTGCTTGGGCTGGTAGATTGAATCAATGAAGTCATCCTTGATGATGCTCAGTACTGTGGTAACTGATGGCCAAGCCTTCGTATCCTTTAGTGCCTGGGCAGGAGTCTCAACGTTCGGTAGAAACTTCGGTAGTCTTTCTGATGTATAGAAGTGTGCCATTATGTTCTCTTCTTTCCGTATGTTGGGTAAGTTGCTCGACCAGTCTTAGTACGGCGGGCATCCTCTAGCCATCCGATTTTCCTAAATAGTGCAGCAGCCTTGCGACCTTCATCCATAATCTTCTTATTGGACATTGCCTTATCGTAGAGATCAGAGAACTGATCGACAACAAATGTATTTGTAGGTGATTCCATTATAGTTCCTCTTGGTCCATAACAAATTCAATTGCCTCAAGTAATGCCATTGCATTGTCATTTGGGTACGTGACTAGGGGCGAACCATTACTGGAACGAAGTTCGATCACATCAAGGTCATCAACGTAACCCGTAAGGTTTGACCTAGGATTAAGGGGGGATCTAGCATCGTGATAGGAGATGCAGATCTCACGATCCATTATAAAGTTTAGGATGTCTGCACTTGTCCGCTTCTGTAGCTTAGTCTGTAGTCGCTGGCAGTATTGGTCACCATCCAATAGGTCACCTGCGTAGCAGTCATTGACTGAACCCCTGCCTGTCAAGCGAAGGACAATCTCATCCTTGTTCATAAATAAGGCTTCCCCATCGGGGTATGTATGGAATTGTAGTGTATGTCTCATAGTTTTAATCTTTTATTGTTAGTGTTATTTCTTTTATGTGGGCAACCTACAGAGGTTGCAAGGTTTAATTTAACTCATACAGTGCTTTTCGAGTGAGTGCAATTGAACGTGCTGTTCAAAGTCCTTATTGAATGCAGCCCGGTGTGTGACCTGTAGCCACTGACCTATGTGCTTGGGCGCAGCGTTCTTAGTCTGACCATTGATGGATGCCTTCAGCATCCTGTCACCAATAAGCTTCTTGGCTTCGGGGTCAAGGGGTGTGGCTCCATCATTGAGGTGGTGCATATGTTCGTTCTTCGTGTACTTGTTAGTCATATTGTATACTGCTGTATATTGTTGTATAATGTGTGCGCTCTATTGGGATGAGTTGAGTTGGTGTTACTTGTCGCTTTGGTCGCCACAGTGGATGCCAATGCGGTTACCATTGTGGTCGCCAAGGTGGTTGCCACAGTGTTTGCCAAAGTGGTTGCCATTGTGTTTGCCAAAGTGGTCGCCATTGTGTTTGCCGACCTGGTTGCCATTGTGGTCGCCAAAGTGGTCGCCGATAAAGTCGCCGATAAAGTCAGCAGCAAGCGATGTCTGCATAAGTTTGCCGTCCTTGTTAAATTTAAAGGATGCGATTTTTAGTATGTCTTCTAGTGTTGGTGTTTTCATAATGTGTGCGCCCTGTTGGGCTGAGTTGTTTCCATTTTGGAAATAGTTGGTGGGGTTGTTTCCGAATGTCTTCGGATCTGACCAGTTGATCTATTATTTCGACGTGCCCGGATCATCACCCGCTGCACTGCCCCGACTATTTGATGGTCCAGTATAGTTACGTCACCCTTCTGATCTGTGACAGTCCAAGAAATTTTGAAGTCCATATCGTGAACCAATCCGCAGTCGCAGCAAGCCATCTTGTATCCATCCATTACTGGAAGTTCCCAGTCTGACCATCCATCTTCGTTCGCTTTTATTTCTTTAAATTTAGCCATCATCTCTTTTATAATGTGTGCGCCCTACTGGGCTGAGTTAGTTATTATATCCTTGACAGTAATTTCCCAGGCTCGTACCCTTGGATTACATCCGAACGTTACACGATGTGTGTAACGCCTACGGCGCAGCCATAGTAGGCTTGTGATCATAGACCAATAGCACCACCGATTGTTCCGATGATACCAATTGCTACTGCGAGTGCTACCCCGAAGAGTAAGCCCCCGAGTGAACCCTCGATGATGTCTTCAATGAGGGATGGCTCCCTCTCATTCGTGTTATCTTTTTTCATAATCGTTAAAAGTAAATGACAGCTTCTTGACTTAGGCTAAGTATAGCTCCGTGACCTTGGAGTGTGATGCGTGGATTCTCATCGGTTGGATTGCCGACACCCGCTATCCGGTGCGTGACGTGACCAACGTGTGAGTACATATGACCAGCAGTGTAGTCCACGTACTCTGGTTCTTCCGTGACTAGGTTGGGCCATACTTCTAAGCCAGCCTTGTCTGGTACGTTAAGGGATAGAGTAAAGGAGAATGGCATATGGAATGGCTCAGGCCAGAACAATCTCTGATAGGGTTGATCAATGTGCTTATGACCTTGATGTCCTGCTGAATCCTTGCCGAAGATATGGAAACCTGGCAGCGCACCGTATGGATGGTGCTTGACTGGTACGTGCAGCATTGAAGTGATCTCTTCGATCACCTTCTTGTATAGGTCATCGAAGTTATGCTTAAGTAATGGGTTGATCTCATCCTTTAGCCCGATGTAACTCAGTGGATCATCCAAGTACACGGATGCTCCAAGTGTATCGAACGTGCCACGGTCGATGAATGATTCCCGCATTGATAGTACCCTATTGGATACATCCATTGCTTCTTCTTCTGTTAGTATTTTATTGTCGAATATCATATGTCGTTTTCTATTTTTTCTATTGATAGGATTCTTCCTGAGCCTCCACGTTTGAAGACGCATACCCCGCTCTTGTCTGTTGTCTTTTTTAGTATGAGTTTCACTGCGTCCTTCTCAGTGTTAGCCCACTTGTAGTTGATGTCGATGAAATCCTTTGGCATATCGTGCCTCATTACCTTGATGCAGTATCTATTCACAGGATGCGATTGAGTAATGTAACGAAAGCCTTGGTTGCAGTCTGAGGTACTACTCCATTTCCGAGAAGTCGAAGTCTGTCCACCCTTTTGGAAGCCCCATTAGACTTTCCACCCAGTCTGGATTGAGTCGCCCCACTGCCTTGCCGCAGTGACCCGCTATCTCCTCTTCCAAGTTTGCCTTCTTCCTGTTCGCCAGGTACGCACGATTCTCCTCGGTGATCTTGGGCTGTACCTTGTTGGCTCTCGGTGTAGGCCACTGTAACTCTCGGCTCTTCCCAGTCGTGCTGTTCTTCGCTTGGTCGAGAAGGCCAACGTGTGCCACCCGTTGCCCAAGTGTTTGCTTGGATGGGTTCGCCCTGCTCGGAGGTACTGTCGAGGTGGTGTCCTTCCAGTCCCGTGTTGTTGCGGTTGGCCAGTTGGCTGGAATGATCTGCTCCCGAAGGTTGGCTGGTGCTGTCCTCCCCTTGCGGGATGTTGCAAACTGTCGAGCCAATGCCTCCGTCGATCTCTGACCCATATGATCCAGCGTGTTCGGCGTAGCCCAAGATGTAGACCCGCTTTCTCTGGTGTGGTGCGCCGACTTCAGCCGCACTGAATACTCCCGCCGTTGCTCGGTAACCCATTCCTTCCAGCGTTCGCAGGACATATTGGAGAACGGGTTCACCATCTCCTGTTCGGCAGCTAAGAATTCCTTCGACGTTTTCGAGAAAGACAATTGATGGTTGGCACTCTCGGATTCCCTCGGCGATGTATGGGAAGAGGTGTCGGGGATCTTCAACGCCTTTACGTTTTCCGGCAGAGCTGAAGGGTTGGCACGGGAATCCACCAGAGAGGATGTCCACGCATCCACGAAACTCTGCGAATGGGAAGGTCTTAACGTCCGTATGGACAGGTGCTGGAGCCAAGGCTCCCGCTTCCATCTTCGCAACCAGGTTTGCGGCAGGGAATCCTTCCCTCTCCACGTAAGCGATGTTGCGCAGAGTTGGGAGAACTCTTGAGAGTCCGCTTCCGATTCCTTCGTAGCCAGAGCAGAGGCTGAGGTGATTAATTGTTTTGGTAGTATCCACATTTATGTTTTGATTGATGTTAGTATCCATTGGTTATTTCGACGGTCACGTCCGTATCCGTACTGATGCCGGTCTGCCAGAATACTTTGTATGTGACGTGCTGTTCGTTGAGGTTCTTGATCAAGATCGCAAAGGTCTTGCACTGATCAGAGTCTGAGATGTCTAGTATAATGTAGTTCATATTTGTATGGGTTAAACTTTATCATCGGCTAGTGCCAGTGACTTAACGTGAGCAGGTGTAGTCATATATCTTTTGCCAGTGATGGCATCCTCGATGATGAACGGTCGCTTGTATGCACGTTGCTTGTACCCTCGGAGGTAATAGAACTTACCCTTGGGGCATCGGAGCATAGTGTTGAGCATACGCTCGTCATCGATGCCGATGATCTTCCAGTTTTTATTGAGGAACTGTTGCTCTTTGGTCATCACCTCCCCGTCTTGGATTACTCCTACTTCGATCTTGATGGTAGCCGTTTGTGCATCGTACTTAATTGTACCACCCACGCTAGCACTGAGACCGTACTTCTCTTCGAGTACTTCCAGCATTGTATTGATGTCATCCCGCAATAATTTGCAAGTGTTCGCATTGATTGTTTCTGTTGTCATATTTTATTTCTCCGATGTTAGGTTAGTGTAAATGATATCGTATAGTTCGTTGAACATATCCTGCGCTGGCTCGGTGAAGCCCTCGCTTCCGTCCTCTCGGTCAGTCCATACCGTACCCTCCGGCATCCTGTCTTCGACCAGTGCTTCCGCCAGGTCCGCTGCTAATCTTTTATCTTCTTGGTGTAGTGTCATAGTGTTTTCCTTTCGTTTGTTAGTAACTTAACTCCCCGCTCTCCACTGCCTTGACCACTGCCTTGTCGAAGGGCATCCACGGTTTGTCACTGAAGTAGTAGATGATTTGAGTGATTCCATCTTTCATTAGTCGAGCCTCCAAGGCTTCGGCTTCTTCCCATCGCTCAGTCACTGAGGAATTACCGTAGTCACTTGTGCATTCGCAATGTATCACGTCCCACGTGATCATCACATCCACGTCTTCGCCATTGTATTCGATTGTATCAATTGTAGTTTCCATTTTATTATCGGTTCCAGTTCTGTTTGATTGCCACCCATATTACAGCCTGTAATTGGTATGCCTTTAGTTTATTTTCCTCCGCCAGCCTGGCGGTTATTGCTTCGATCCTTCTGTACTGTGCACTCGTCACACTCTCGGTGGTATCCACGATTCCTTCACTTGGCTTGCACAGGCAAGCTCTTATGTGCCACTTGTCGATGGTCACGTGCTTCTCACTGAGCCTACC
>TARA_R110002050_G_C8961991_1_pt1 | contig 15419 bp, 17 predicted proteins | sample TARA_R110002050 | Tara Oceans TARA_R110002050 (sample SAMEA4396988) | marine metagenome | biome: Polar Biome; feature: [DCM] deep chlorophyll maximum layer (ENVO:01000326); material: water (ENVO:00002006), including particulate matter (ENVO:01000060) such as... | depth 25 m
TAATCACTCAAAATATGAAGAACTTTCTAAATGGTATGTTTTTAGCACACTTTGACATCATACCAAGAGATTTGACTTAAAAATACAACACATTAATATAGTAATAAATAAAAAAAGAGGTCGTTTAACGGCCTCTTTTTTTATTTTAATAGTATGTAATAGTTTTAGAATAATTCGATATCTCCGTAGTCGTAATTGTCCTCTACGTCGAACTCTTCAACATCATCTGTAGTTAATTCTAATAAGTTATCGATATGTAACTTTGGAATTGAACCATACATCTCATCTAATGTATCATTAATCACACTTATAATAGTATCAACCTCATCTTCATTACATAAAAAACTATCGTGTATTGTATAAGGTTCAATCTTTAACTTGGATAATTTAGGTTTGATAACATCTAGGATAGTAAATGATTCCTTTAAAGTCATTTCATTAGCTACAGTGTTGTTATGAACACTATTCTTTCTATCAACCCATTCCATAATTGTAGGGAACTCAGCTCTGAATACATCCTTATACTTTGAATAAGAAGTTACCTTACTAAATAATATCTTAAAGAAGTGGTCCTTAGCTGTTTTTCTATCAATAATCACCTTTGCAGTAGAATTCCATTTAGCAGCGTAGAAGTCATATATCTTACCTTCCGTAACTAACTCACCATACTTCTCTAAATCTTCGTTAGAAACGCTTATATCGTTCTTTAACGTACAGTATAAGAAGTAAGGTTGAGAGTTACATACATCAATGTGAAATAATTCCTTATCAGTCTTAACAAACTTTCTTAAATAACCTGGTAACGTACTTAAATTAGAATCTAATCTACCATTAGATGCGTTCCTCTTGAAGTATAAAAAGTTATTATTTATATTTTCAACTAGGTGTTGGTGAATGTTTAATCTATTTAATTCACTAAAGAAACCACTTTCTTTAATTAATACTTCCTTAATAATAGTTAAAACCTCACTACTACCCTCACCCTTTAAGAATGATATAATATTACTGTTACTTAAATAAACACCCTTACTAATAGCTAAGTCAGATATATTATTTGATACCTCTTGGTATGTAGCTTCAATAGCTGCGGTGTAATCGATGTTAAATTCTTTAAGGTACTTAGTCTTAGTCTTTTCATTATTCTTTACCTTACCAACTCTTAGAGATTCTCTGTATACATTATACTTCTTATTAATAATACTACTAGTTATTGTAACCTTAATTGGGTTATCTAATAAAGATTTATTAATTCTATAAGACTTTGGAAATGAACCTGGATTATAACTTGTATTAACATCAAGTATATTTCTACTCATTAAATGTATAAGACCAGACTTGATGTTATTCTTTGGTATAAACTTAGATAAAAACTCTTGACTAATATTTATGTAAAGGTAATGACTATAAGCTTTTGTTTTAAATGTGGATTGTCTTCTATAAATTAAATCTATAATCACAAATAATTCATCCTTTCTTTTATAGTCACTCTGGTTAATTAATTCAACTACTCTACTTGGTACTCTAATTTCTGTGTTTTTTAATTTTCTTTTTAATTTTTTCATAATACTTAATTTAAATTTTTATTTATTTGAACCAAATCTACAACTTTATATTAACATTGTCAACTTTTTAAGTTCATTAATAAATATGTGATAATTAAGTAAAAGTACATTTTATTATATATTTATTTTTTTTATCTATGTAAATGACTAGTAATCAGCATAGTTATAAAAAAAGAGTATACATAGGATATATAGTATTTGTGATTTAAAATAATATGTATATCCTATGTATCACCTTTTTCTGTATATTATTATAAACCAGTAACTTACATAGATAAAAAACAAACATCGGTAATACCTATATCAGGTATATATCTATATTCAATACTATTTAACTATAATAACCATTACCTATTATAAATAAAACTTATACTAATACATTACTCATACATTACTTATACACTCTATACTAATAATAATTGACAAATGCAAGTTTTTTTAACTAAATATATACTTTTACTTAATTTCTACATATATATAGTAAAGTAAAAAGATTTAAACTATGAATACATTTGAACAGAATATTAATAAAGAGACAAAAACAATTGAAGAGTTTATTAATTCCAATAAAAATATTAATTTAATCAATATACAAAATGAAGGATATTCAAGATATGATTTCTCATTTAATATAAAAGATAAGTATGGTATCTGTGAGGTTAAAACAAGGACTATAACGAGCTATAAGTATAAGAGTGAAGGTGTAATGTTAGAATTAGATAAAGTAACAGCATTAGCTCTTAAAATAGGTGAGTTAAAAAACAATACTAAAACAAAACAACTTAACATCAACCCCTATTTCTTATGTAAGTTTACAGACGTAACGTTATTATTTGATTTAAACAATATAGATTTAGGTAATATTAAATATAAATGGTGTCCCAAGACATCTTCAAGCGATGGTAATAATAAGTATGTATACAAACCAGTCTTGATGTTTAACCAAGATGATGCAGTTTATCGAATAAATAATACACTTTAACGAATAATTAATAAATAATTTGACTTAACCAATATAAAGTCGTAGATTAGCAAAACAAAGTAAATATGAAAAGTACAGAACAAAAAATTATGGAGATACAAAAGTATGTGAGAGAGAATCATTTAAGAGTAACTAATGATGAAGTTAGAACTTTATTTGAGGATAGAAAAAAGAATAAGAATAAGATACTTAAAACGCAATTAGCATTGGTATTAAACATTACAACTAACATCTATCATAATCATTCCAAGTTATTCGAAGAAGTATTCTCAGATGGTTTATATGGATTAACTAGAGCAGTAGAGACATACAACCCAGAACATAAGGGAACATTCAGCACATACGCTAAGACGGCTATTAAACACACAATCTATGAGAACTTAAACTCTCATAAGATGATTAGAGAACCTTCCTCCAATAGAAGAGGTATTGAAATACCAACAGCGAGGGTATTCTCTGATTACATTAAAGAAGGTGAGGATGGTGACTTTGAATTGACAGATAGGGTTGAAGGTATAATTGATGATAATAAACTTAACTCTAACGAACACCAACTAAGACAATTCATCATCGATGCGTTAGGTAGTGAAAGAAAGGGAAAGATAATATCAGATAGCCTTGGATTGTGTTTAGATAAAAAGAGAACGTATGCTGAGATAGGTAATGAATTAAAAATATCCAAACAAAGAGTATCTCAAGTATATTTAAAGGAGATGGATAAGTTAAAGGATAATGAATTGTTTAGAAAGAAATTAAGAGAATATTATAATTTATAAAAAAAATATTAACTTTTTTGGTCTTTTACTTTTTTTCTACATATTTATTAATGTAACAAAAAAACAAAAGATATGATGAATTTTAAAAATGAAATGGAATTAGTAAGAGAATTAATAATAAAGAATACTGAAATAATAAATAATTTAAAACAGATACTAAAAGATGAACAGATTAATTGAGGATTACCTAGAGAGACAAGAGAATAAAAATAATAATAAACAAATAAAAAAAAGTAAAAAGATGAGAAATTTAAAAAGATTAGCAACAGTAGGATTAGTAGTATTAGGATTAGGGTTTAACACTTCTTGTGAAAGTGATGATTCAAATGTATATGAAGTAGTACAAAATGTAATTAACATTAATGGAGTTTGGTTATCACCAATTCAAGGTGAAGATAACCAGGGTGAATATATAGCAACTCTTAAGTGGGAAGTACAAGGTGAAACTTTAATTGAAACAGTTTACGGTAGAACATTAAACGACATTAAAAGAGTAAATAATAAAACTGTTTCTGTTGATGATGCAAACCAACAAATGACAGTAACTGATTCTTATGGTAATATCACAACTTATGATATTGTAAGTAATAATTCAAATACATTAGTGGTTCAAGGTATAGGTGAATTTGATTTCGTAATGTATAATTTTGTAAAATAATAAAATGATAAGTGTTATGTTAGAAAAAGATTTAAACTCCATTGATTGGATTATAATAGAAGTTACCTTAGATGGTATCATAAATGAAATAGAAGTAGAAGACACTTTTGATTGGTTCAATAACTTTTCTGATGAAGTAACTAACGGTGTATACGAGGACTTAGCTGAGTCCTTCAACACCGTTTTACTCATCTACAGAACAACACTATTCTGTGCTATATTAGAGGAACGTTATGAGATAGCAGAAAAGATAAACATTGGAATATCAATTGAAGAAGGTAAAGTTAAAAAACAAATATGTGAGTTATATAAAGATGATTCACTTGACAAGGCTGAGTACCTGGCCGAAGTTGAAATAATTAAGACAATCCACAATGAGTGTGTGGATATATTCTTAAACAATAAGAAATAGTATTAACCCTTAAAATGAATAGAATTAAGAATATTAACAATATTGGTAACTTAGCAATTTACGATACAGTAATTAGAAACCACGCTAACATACTTATAAAAGATAAGAGTATTGTAGATGACATAGTAAACGACGTATACATCTCCTTAGATAAATACTTCAAGAAATATCCAGAGAAAATAATAAATGGTGGGTTTGTCTCAGTAATGATTAGAAACCTATATAAGAACTATTTAAAGAAGATAACAAATAAGTTCGATTTCGGAAACGGATATGAGGACTCACCCATACCAGATATCCCACTAGACACTATAGAGCTAATTGAGAAGGAAGAAAAAGAATTACTCTATAATAAATTAGAAGGTAGGATAGATAAGTTAACAAGAAAACAACAAGAGCTACTTAAGGATTCACTTACAAGTTCAATCTTAAAACTCTCAAGAGATAATAACAAGAACTATCACAAACTATTAAAAGAATACCACCAAATAATAAAGACATTAAAACAATAAACTATGAAGAAAGAAAATAAGAAATGTACAACTTGTAAACCAGCAAGAAAGAAAAGAAGAACTAAAGCACAAATAGAAGCTGATAAGAAGGTTAAAGAGGAATTAGGTAAGATAGATACATCAGAACTAAATGACCTGGTAGAAGCTCTTAAAACGATTGAGACAGTTCACATTAAACAATATTCAACTATCAAACCTCTAACAAAAACATTTTATGATAAGTTAGTTGAATTCTTTAAAGATGGACAAGTTACCAGGATAAAGCATTCTGACCAGGTAAATATAATAAACATCTTCAATACTACCTTCAGTCAAAGAAGAAGTCTATCACAATGCATACCTTGTGTAAGACCAGTAATAGATTCATTATTTGAACTATATAATATTTATAAGACAAATGTTGTATTAGATAAAATAAAGTAGTATCTTTACAACTCAATAACACTTTAAATTTTTTTATTTAGAAAAGGATTCAGACTTAAAACTCTGGGTCCTTTTTGTTTTATATATGAATAAGATAATTGAATAAACAATAAATAATTATGAGTAAAGAAGACGGAAGAAAAAAGAATGGTGGAGTACGTAAGGGAGCTGGTAGACCACGTAAGGCTGATGAAGCTAAGTTGATAGAAAAGTTAGATAAGATTATAGACCAAGATAAAGTAATAGGTATATTAGCTGATAAGATAGCTGAGGGAGACCAGAGAGCAATGACCTTATACTTTCAATATAGATATGGTCAACCTAAGTCTAGTGTAGATATAGATTTAAATTCAAGTCAAGGATTTAATATTAACTTTTCAGAAATGATTAAATTTAAAGATACAGATAAAGATAAATAATGGTAGAATTAAATAATAAATATTCTCCAATAACTTCTAGCGATAGTAGATACTATGTTGTTACAGGAGGTAGGGGTTCTGGGAAGTCATTTAGTATTACATTGATGTTATTACTACTTACTTTTGAGAAGGGCCACACAATATTATTTACAAGGTATACATTAACATCAGCTTATATATCAATCATACCAGAATTTATTGATAAGATAGAATTGATGAACTTACAAGATAAGTTTTATATCACTAAGGATGAGATTGTAAATAAACTCACTGGTTCGAAGATATTATTCAAGGGGATAAAGACATCCAGTGGTGACCAGTCAGCGGCTCTAAAGTCCTTACAAGGCGTTACAACGTGGGTATTGGATGAAGCGGAAGAGTTAACTAATGAAGAAACCTTTGACAAGATAGATTTAAGTGTTAGACATCAGTTATTACAGAATAGAATAATACTAATATTAAATCCAACTACTAAGGAACATTTTATATATAAGAGATTCTTTGAAGGTAATGGTGTTAATTCTGGTAGTAATTTAACTAAAGATAATGTAACATATATACATACTACATACTTAGATAACATAAGTAATTTATCTGATTCATTTGTGGGCCAGATAGAAACAATGAAAGTAAGGAGACCCAATAAGTATAATCATCAGATATTAGGTGGTTGGTTAGATAAGGCTGAGGGAGTTATCTTTAGTAATTGGACGTTAGGTGACTTTAAGGAAGTAAGTAAGGTTGTGTATGGACAAGATTATGGATTCAGTAATGATGAAAGTACATTAGTTGCTACATCAATTGATAAGAAGAATAAACTTATCTATATTAAGGAATGTTTATATAAACCTAATTTAAGTACATCACAAATAGCTGAGGTTAATAGAAGAGTATGTGGTAGGGATTTAATCATTGGTGATAGTTCAGAGCCCAGGTTAATATCTGAATTAAAATCAAAGGGGTGTAACATTAAGGGTACAATAAAGGGTCCTGGTTCAGTTAACTATGGTATATCATTGTTACAAGATTATGATTTAATAATAGACCCATCATCAATAAATTTAATGAAAGAATTAAATAACTATGTTTGGTTAGAGAAGAAGAGTCAAACACCAATAGATAAATGGAATCATATAATAGATGCATTGAGGTATGCTGTTGCATATCAATTATCATCACCAAATAAAGGAAATTATCATATATATTAATATTATGGAAAAAGGAAAGATAGAAATAATAATACCAGAAACATTGAATGATATAACTCTAAGACAATATAGAGCATTCATTAAAATAGAAGAACCAACAGAGATGGATATACTTAGAATATTCTATGGTTTAAATATAAAACACATTAATAGTTTAAAGGTTACTGATGTAGATAACTTATGTAAGATAGTATTAGAGTTATTAGCAAGTAAACCTAAGAGTAATCAGATGGTATTTACTATGGGTGGTGTTGAATATGGTTTCATACCAAACTTAGAAGAGATTACATATGGTGAGAATAAAGATATAACTACTTATTTAGGTAAGTGGGATTATATGGATAGATATATGGCTGTAGTATTCAGACCAGTAATAAAGAAGAAGGGTGGACTATATGATATAGAACCTTATGAGGGAAGTAATAAGTATGTTAAAGTTATGGAGGATGCACCATTAGGAGTTGTACTAAGTTCAATGGTTTTTTTTTGGACTTTAATAAGCTCATTGTTGGACGTTATCCCAACTTGTTCCAACCATCAGATGGAGATGAAGAAGATGATAGATTCCTCATCGACCCAAGAGCAATCTTCTCAAGAGAGTGGGGAAGTTATTCAGAGTTATTTGAACTTGCTCAAGGAGATATCAGAAGGTTTGATGACATCACTAAATTACCATTACAACAATGTTTAATGTATTTATCATACTTAAAAGCTAAGAGCGATACTGAGAGTACATTATTTAATAAGAATAAAAAATAAAGATAAAAATTATGCAAGCATTTTATAAAGTAACAACAAAATTAAAGGAATATTTATTAGCTGAACCATTTGTTAATACAGTTACATATGGTAACATATCTGACGTTGATTTAGATAAACAAACTATATTCCCATTATCACACTTACAAGTAAGTAACGTTGAGATAACTGGCCCTACACTTATATTTAACGTATCTATTTTATTGATGGATATTGTTGATATATCCAATGATGAGACTGTAGATAACTTCACAGAGAATGATAACACACACGATATACTTAATACACAGTTAGCTGTAGTTGGTAGGTTAGCTGCGTTATTAAAGCGTGGTGATTTATTTGATGAGTTAATTCAAGTGATAGGTAATCCTATAGCGGAACCATTTGAAGATAGGTTTACAAATAAGTTAGCTGGATGGTCAATGGATTTCCAGGTAGAGATACCTAATGATAGTACAACTTGTTAATATGAAAGATTTAACTGATATATTTAATAAGTTAGGTAAACAAGTTATTAAACAAAGTAGGAGTAACTTAACCAGACAAGATAAGAATGTAACTAGGAAGTTATATGATTCATTAGAATATGAATTAACTGTTAAGGATGGTTCAATTCAAATATCGTTTCTAATGGAGGAATATGGTAAATTGGTAGATGAGGGTGTTAATGGTAAGAAAGTTAATCACGGTGCTCCTAATTCGTTTAAGAACAAGATGCCACCAATACAAGACATAGCTGATTGGGCCAAGGCAAGAAACATAAGACTTAGAGATGATAAGGGTAAATTTAAGAAGGGTAACTATAAAACAATAGGTTTTTTAATAGCAAGGAGTATATTTGAGAATGGTATGAAACCTAGTTTATTTTTTACTAAGGCATATAATAATGTTTTTGATAAGATAGATAAAGATATAATTGAAAGTATAGTTGATGATTTCAACAACACAAATAAAACTAAATAATTTGTTTTTAAATAAAAATAATTATGGCATATAGAAAAACATTAAAGATAACATTTACAAAGAATAATGTTAATTTAGATAATCTAAGTATAGTATATAATTTACCTATTGGTATAACACCAATAGATTATACATTTAGAAATACCCCTACAGCTATCGAAGATATTGCTATCTTATCACCAAGTAATTTACCTGGAGAAGTTAGTGCTCAACAGTTCGCTGTTACATTCTTACAATCAAATCAACACCCTCAATTTACTTCTACAGTACAAGGTAATAAAGTTATATTAGTTACTGAGGTTGAAGGATATTCATTTAGTTTCTTTAGAAGTAATAGTAGTAGTGGTATCTTATTTGATTATAGTCAAGTTGATGATGGTGTAGATGATGATAATGATACTATTACTGGGAATACCCCAAGTAATACTGCTGGTTATGAGTTAGTACAAACAAGGTCACCTTATCATATATTCACAACTGGTACTGATAAGTTATTAACGTTAATTAACATATGGATATATAAGGGTGATAAGTTAGCTGACACCCCTGTTGAATCTACATATACATTACAATCACTTAATTTAAGTAATAAGAATAATTTTGAGGTAGCTGAATTAGTTAAGAGTTTTATTAGACAAGAGTTTGATGGTACTTATAATACTGAAGGTTATTGGTGTAAGTATAATTATGTATTCACTGATAATACTAATTCAACTGTTAATGATGAACAAAGTAATTTTTATTTCTTATATTCTTTAAATGGGTATAATTACTTCGAAGAGGGTGTTAATCCAAGACTTAGACCAACACATATGCTTAGTAGTAATGTTATTGATATACCATCTGAAAAGAGTATTAATTTACCTTTATATGTGGATAATGTTGATGAGGTTATTATATATGATGATAGTAATTCAGTTAAGGAGATATTTGATATTATACCATATAGAGGTGACAATTCAAATGAGAAGATTTTTTACTTAAGTTTATTATCAAATGATGTAAGTAAGATTCAAATTAAATCTAGGATTGATGATGAATACATTACAGAGTTTATTAAAGTTAATGTTATTGATGAGTGTATTTACTTACCAGTTAAATTAACATTTGTTAATAAGTTAGGTGTATTACAAGACTTATGGTTCTTCAAGAAGGTTGAGAAGAGAGTTAAGGTTAAGGATGATAAATATCAAGCTAATATATTAGATGTGAGTAGACAGAGTTTTAATATTAGTTCACATCAGAATAGAGTATTAAATAAGAACGGTGTAGAGACTTTAAAATTAAATAGTGGGTTTATATCGGAAGAAAATAATGAGGCTTTTAGAGAGCTTCTTTTAAGTACATTGGTATGGGTTACCACGTATGAAACTAAATTCGATATCAACTTCAGTGTTAAACCTTGTGTTGTTAAGACTTCATCATTAGTTGAGAAGAGTAAGTTAAATGATAATTTAATTAACTACAGTATAGTAGTTGATATAGCGAATAAGATGATAAATAGTATAAGATAATGAGTTTACAGATAGAATTATATATAGAAGGGGTTAGAGCTGATTTATTTAAAGATGAGACAATCAGCTTTACTTCAAACGTTAAGGATACTAAGAAGATAGATAAGGTATTAGCTGACTTCACACAGCAGTTTAATTTACCAGCATCAGATGTTAATAATAATATATTCAAACATTATTATAATTATGATATAGTTACTGGTAATTATGATGCTAGGTTTAAGGTTGACGCTTACATTAAGATAAATGGTATTGGTTTTAGGAGTGGTACTTTAAGATTGAATAAGGTTGAAATGAGAAGTGGTGTTGCCTTTTCTTATAAGGTTGTATTCTTTGGTAAGTCAGTTAATTTAAAGACTCTTATAGGTAATGATAAGTTAAATCAATTAACAACATTAGATAAATATAAACATAATTATAGTTCTACTGTTGTTAAGGATGGTTTAGAAATTGGTTTAGGTTTTGAAGATATTAGTAATCCAGAACCAGGGACATTAGTTAAGAATGATAGTAGAGATATTATATACCCATTAATATCACATACCAGACAATATTACTTTGATTCAAGTCAAAAGGTTAATCCAACAGCACCAGGTTTTAATATTTCTAAGGTTGGTATTGGTAATGATGTTAGTGAGGGTATTGATTACACTGATTTAAAACCAGCGATTAAATTAAGACATATAATTAAAGCTATTGAAGAGAAGTATGATATAGAATTTAGTAGGGATTTCTTTGGTTTACCAGAGTTTGATAAGTTATATATGTGGTTACATAGAAATAAGGATGGTATTAGGACCGTTGGTGATGATGAGCAAGAGACTGAGTTAATGTTCCCTATTAATGATTTCAACTATGAAAGTGGTATTGTTGATTATAGACCATTATATGCTATATACGAGGAAGGTTTTCCTTTTGTTAATGCTATAGGTCACACACTTACTTACACTATTACACCAAGTACTAGTGGTCAATACAGTTATAAGTTATATAATGATATAAGTGGTCAGTACGAATTGATACAAGATGAGAATGGTACACCTACATATGAAGGGTTTGCCACTGATACTGTAGAATTTGATGCATCTTTTTATTATGGTAGTAATCAACCAATCACTTACATATCACCTAGATTAATAATTACAACACCAACTGGTGATGATGGTATTGCTAGTGTTGATATTAATCTTTCTATAGATTCACAAAGTAAGAGATATTTTAACGGTCCGTATGAGTCTATAAATCCAGTACCAGCTACCTATAGTATTAATGGTTCAACCTCATTTACTGATGTTATTTATCCAACTAGTGTTATACCAGATTTTAAGGTGTTAGATTTTTTAAATTCATTATTTAAGATGTTTAATTTAATTGCTTATTCAAATCAAAATGATTTTAGTGATGATATAATTAAGGTAACTACATTAGATGATTTTTATTCTAAGGGTGAAACTTTAGATATAAGTGAATATATTAATACTGATAAACATCAAGTTGGTAGGTCAATACCTTATTCTTATATTGAATACACATTTGGCAAACCAAAAACATATTTAACTAAAACTAGAAACGAACTTTTAAGTGGTATACCTTTTGGTGATTTAAATACATCGAATAGTGAGGTATTATTTGATGGTGCTAATTATAAAGTTAAGGTTGATTTCGAACATATGTTATTTGAAAGGTTAAGTAATCTTTCTAATAATACATTTAGTAATGTTGGTTGGGGTTGGTTTGTTGATGAAAGTTTAGAACCAGCTATTGGTGACCCACTTATCTTCATTAATGAACCAACGAATAATGGTGCTTTAGCGTTCTTAGGTACTAATACTATTGTAAATAAATATAATAGACCATCCAATAGTGGTACAGTTAATGGTATACAGGGGTTTATTAGTACTAATTTTGGTGTTGAACTTGATGAATTCACTACTGATGCAACGTTAAATAGTTTATTCCAGATATATCATTCATCATATATTAATAAGTTATTTGATGCTAATAGTAGGGTCTTAGAGATTGAAGCTATATTACCACCAGCATTTCTTTTAAATTTTAATTTGAATGATGTTTTAACTATAAATAATAGACAATTCACAATAGATAAGATTAAGACTAATCTTTCAACTGGTAAGAGTAAATTAACTTTAAGAAATTTAATAACATCACCAGTGGTTAGAGTTAATACTGAAGTGGATGAGATACCAGAAATTAATGTTAAGGTAAGTTTAGTTAATAGTGGTCTTTTTGTTAAACTTAAAATAATTCAAGTAGAGTTTGATGAGAGTGATTTCGCTTCAACAATATACTACGTACTTAATGGTGTTAGAAGAGAGTATACTGGTTCAAGTTCACCTATACAATTTTTCTTAAATCAGAATCAAATAAATAATACTGTTTACATTACAGATGATAATGTTACTAGTGAAACAATTACATTTTAAGATATGTTAAAGATTATAATAGAATTATTAAATAACGATAACCTTTGGTCTAAGTCAGAGGTTATTGATATTGCTAAGGGTAAGAATCAATACCCTAGGGATATGAAGGAAATATATAAGAAGTTTAAAATAGATAGAGAATGGCAAAGAAAGCAATAATTGAAGTTGAAGCTAAAACAGGTTCAGCATTAAAGGAGATTAAGGATTTATTTAATAAGTTACTTAAGGAACAAAAGGAAGCTACTAAGGCACAAGATAAACTTAATGAAGAGGTTAAGGGTATGGGTAAGGCTGCTAAGGAAGGTAATAAGGGTATTAAGGTACTTACTAAGGGTATTAAGGGTGTTGGTTTAGCATTTAAAGCTTTAGGTATAGGTTTAGTATTGGAAGCATTTAGTTTATTTAAGGATGTATTATCATCTAACCAGGCTGTTGCTGATGCATTTTCTGGTGCGATGGAAGGTATTAAGATAGTATTCAATCAAACTGTAGGTGTTGTAGTTGGTTTAGTTAAAGAATTAAATGAAACCTCTGGTAGTTTTGATGCTATTACAAAGGTTGTAAAGGGTCTTATAACGATTGGTTTAGCTCCTTTAAAGTTAGCCTTCAATCAAATTACTTTAGCCGTTAAAATAGCTCAATTAGCTTGGGAGGAATCTATCTTTGGTGGTAAGGATGCTGATAAAATACAAGACTTAAAGAAAGGTATCTTTGAAACTAATGAAGAAATACTTAAAATAGCTAATGCTGCATTAGAAGCTGGTAAGTCAGTAGTTAATAACATTGGTGAAGCTATCACTGAGACCTTAGAGATAGCTAAGACTGCCGTTAGTGGATTATCTAAGATAAGTGTTAGTGCATCATTAGAAGCTGGTAAAGCGGCTATAAACGCACGTAATCAAGCTTTATTAGCTGGTGCTGATTTGGAGATACTTATTGCTAAGTTAGAGAACCAAGCTGAAAAACAAAGACAAATTAGAGATGATGAAACTAAATCAATTGATGTTAGGAAGAAAGCTAATCAAGATTTAATTAAATTATTAGAAGACCAAGGTAAAGCTGCTGTTAAGTTAGCACAAGTTCAATTAAGGGCTGCTAAGGCTGATTTAGCTAATGACCCTACTAACATACAAAAGCAAGTTGAAGCTAAGAAAGCGTTAGCGGCTGTTGAAAGTGAGAGAGAAAGGACTACATCATTATTATCAGAAGCATTAATTAATAAGAATTCATTAGAAAAAGAAGGTTTAGAAATTAATAATAGTAAATTAGAATCTGAAAATCAATTAAGTATTGAAGCTAAGAAATTTAATGCTGAAAGAATATCTGATGATGTTAAAAGGTTACAAGCACTTAGAGCTATTGCTGAAGAAGAGAAGTTAATTGAGATAGATAGACTTCAAACTATCATAGATAATGCTAATGCTGGTACTCAAGCTAAGATAGATGCAGAGAATGCTCTTAGGGCCTTTAAAGAAGAGAAGAGACAAGAAGATAAAGAAAGAGATGAAGAGGAAAATCAAGCTAAGTTAGATAAGTTAGCATTGGAAGCTGAGGAAGAATTCTTATCGTTTGAAGAAAGAAGGGAAGCTTTAGCTGAACGTAGAGCTTTGATTGAAGAAGATGAGACTTTGGATGCTGAAGCTAAGTTAGAAAGGTTAGCTCAACAAACTGAAATGGAGAACTCTCTTGAACAATCTAAAATTAATCAACAAAATGCTACCTTAGATAATTTAAAAAGGATTATAGGTGAGGAATCAGCATTAGGTAAGGTATTATTGGTAGCTAAACAAGCATTAGCTGCAAAGGAATTAGTACTTCAAATTAAGAGTGATATAGCTGCGGCTAAGAGTACAGCTACTAAAGCGACACTTAAGGGTACTGAAGCTACTGTTGATAGTGCTGCTGGTTTAGCTAAGACAGCGGGTGCGGCACCATTCCCAGCAAACATCCCTTTAATAGCTGGTTATGCAGCATCAGCGGCTGGTATAATAGCATCAGTGGTTAGTGCTGTTAAGAAAGCTAAGGGTACTAGTTCTTCTAGTGGTGGAAGTGGTTCAATTTCAACCCCATCAGCTCCAAGCCCAGTTGCACAACAGTCTAACTTTAATATAGTTGGTCAAGGTGGTTCAAATCAATTAGCTGATGTTATATCTAACCAAACAGAGAATCAAGCACCAATACAAGCTTATGTTGTAGGTTCACAGATAACTTCACAACAAGCTTTAGATAGAAATATTGAAGATAGTGCAAGTATATTAGATTAAAGTTTAATTAAACTTATATTAAAAGAGTCCCGATTTAAATAATTGTGGGCTCTTTTAATTTTATAAATACATTTGTTTTTAAATAAAATATAATATGAGTAAGAAATATAGTAAGATTGCAACACAACAAAAGAGACCAATAAAAACTGTAAATGGTTTAAGTCTTGAAGGTAAGGGTAATATTGATGTTAGTAGTATTGGTCCACAAGGTCCACAAGGTGAGACTGGTGATACAGGTCCACAAGGTGAGACTGGTGATACAGGAGCACAAGGTCCACAAGGTATCCAAGGTGATACAGGTCCACAAGGTGAAACAGGTGATACAGGAGCACAAGGTCCACAAGGTATCCAAGGTGAAACTGGTCCACAAGGTGAAACAGGTCCAGCACCAAACGTAGATGATTTTGTATTGGTATCTGGTGATACAATGACAGGGGCTTTAAATATAGATGCAACAGGTACGGCTTTAAGTGTTCCTAATGGAACATCCGAGTTTAACAGAATACAACTAGATAATAATAAA
>TARA_R110002050_G_scaffold69613_3_pt1 | contig 15399 bp, 8 predicted proteins | sample TARA_R110002050 | Tara Oceans TARA_R110002050 (sample SAMEA4396988) | marine metagenome | biome: Polar Biome; feature: [DCM] deep chlorophyll maximum layer (ENVO:01000326); material: water (ENVO:00002006), including particulate matter (ENVO:01000060) such as... | depth 25 m
AAACCCTTGGATTTATCCGGGGGGGCAGAACGCAACATTGCAGCATCCGGATGATAGGACAAGCGTCTTTTGTATTTCACATTGGTCTTTCGTATTTCGTTATCTTTGTATTCTTCCTGAGCTGATTTTGTCTTTCAGGGAGGATTCGTTATCTTGATTTTTTCAGTTTTATTAGATACAGATACCAGCAGGAATGAATATCAAGCCAGGAGAAGGAAAAAAGGGATCAAAATCCGGAAATTCGTCATTGAATTCAGAGTGGAAGCTTCGACTTGGAGCTATTGGTCAGGCCATTGTGAGCCAGATTGAGCGCAAGCCAAAGTTGGCTACCCTGTTAAAAGCTGTTGCCAACGAGATTGTAAAATCTGCGTCGCCAACGGTTATTTCTGTTTCGATCACCTATAACCAGCGGGAGTTTTTAAGCAAGGGTTTTAAGCATTCTTCCATGGTTTTGCGCAGTTTGATTGAAACATCGGAACATCCGGAGGGGGTCATCGAGATTTATTTTAACACCGATTTAATTGGATCTGAAAATCTTGAAGAATACCTCGCTGTCAAGGAGCAACTGCCCTATTGGCGCACGATCATTGGTGGTGCGATTGCCAATATCCGCCTAAAAGAGTTGACCCGCCTGCATCAGGAAAGAAAAAAGGAACTGACCGCGACTGACCGGGCTAACGAGATTTTAACGCATGCAAGCTCCTTGGCTGAAAGCCTATCCGGGTTATGCAGGTTCTTGCCTGAAGCCTTTCAGCATGCCAAACACGCAAGGGCCCGAATCGTGTACGACAAGCAAATCTACACCAGCGATGGTTTTAAGGAAACGGATTGGAGTCTCAGACGGACTTTTGAAACACCGGATAAAAAGCACGGCAGCATCGAAATTTTTTATACGCGTAAGTTCCCGGAGGCCGACGAAGGACCATTTTTGGACGAAGAAGTCAATTTTCTGAAAAACCTCAGTTCACTGATTCTTGGAGCCATCAGCAGATATACACTCAAAGAGCTTCTGCTTGAAAATACCGAACGGCTCAAAGAGCTGAAGGGAATTAATACCACCTACGAAATTCTGAAGCGGTCGCGAAAGCTGGAAGACAGCTTGCCCCAGATTTGTACGATTCTCCCGGATTCGTTTCAATACCCCGATGATACGGTTGTGCGGATCAATTACGGAGGAAAAAGTTATAAAACGGCCGGTTTTAAAGAAACACCCTGGAGAATTAAACAGTTTTTTCAGACCGATACCACCAAAAAAGGGAGCATTGAGGTGTTTTATACCAGGCAATTTCCTGAACTTGATGAAGGCCCTTTTTTGAAAGAAGAGCGCAACCTGCTGAATAACCTGGCAGAGCTGATTGCCGGACGGGCGGTGAAGAACATGTTCACCCGCTTGCATCGCGTCAATACTGAACGGCTGAAAGAACTTCAGGCGATTAATCAAACCTCAAAAATTATTGAAGAAAGCAACAATGTTGACGAAGCACTGCAGCGCATCTGTAATATTTTGCCGCAGTCGTGGCAATATCCTAAATTTACCGCCTGCCGGATCCGGTTTGAACGCAGCGAGTACATCACCTCCAATTTTGATGAAACCCCTTGGGTTCAGCAGGAAAGCCTGGTAACCGTTGACAACAAAAAGGGAAGTATCGAAATTTTTTACCTCAAACAATTTCCCGATGAACAAGAGGGACCCTTTTTGCGGGAAGAACGGGATTTGATTAAGAATATCAGCAAGTTGGTCAGTGGCTACCTGAACAGTTTTAAAGGACTCGAGATTATCAACAACAAAGGTGTGGTTGTCAGCAGCCAGCATCGGTCCGATGAATTCAGGAAATCGCTGGTTCGAACCAAGAAACCGCTGCAGCTTTACTTCAACCAGCAGTCGCTCGAAAAGTATGTGTATCTCGATATGATGAAATACAAAGTGAAGCATATTCTATTTGTCTCAACTTTGTATGATGCCTTTATGCTCGAAAGCGAAGATTCTTTTTTTGAGAAATTTCTGGGAGAAATCTACCAGTACAGTCTCTTTTCGCTTCCCCGGATTACCGGTGTTTCATCGGCTGAAGAAGCCCTCGAATTGCTGGAAACAACCAACTTTGATTTGGTCATCCTCATGGCTGGTCTCGACCGCAAGGCGCCCGTCGATTTGAGTGAGCAGATTCGGGAACAAAACAAAACGATTCCAATCTACCTGTTGCTCAATAAAAAGAGCGATCTAAAGTATTTCGAAAACCTGCTTCCAACGATCCGTTCGGTCGATCAACTTTTTGTTTGGAATGGCGATTCACTCATTCTATTTGCCATCGTCAAGTCGATTGAAGATCGGGTGAATGTCGAAAATGACACCCGGATTGGCTTGGTGAGGGTGATTCTGGTTATTGAAGACTCGCCCTTGTACTATTCCAAATACCTGCAATTTTTATATTCGATCGTATTCGACCAGGTACAGCAAATTTTGCCTGAAGTGGAGAAAAATGAGCTGGATAAAATTGGGCGCATGCGTTCGCGCCCCAAGATCTTGCTGGCAAAGAATTATGAAGAGGCAACGGCAATTTTCAATAAATACAAGGACTTCATTTTGTGCGTCATCAGCGACATGGAGTTTGAACGTGCCGGGAAGATGGATAAAAAGGCTGGAGTAAGTTTCATTCAATACGCAAAAGCCAACATTCACAAACTGCCTGTAATTTTGCAATCCTCGGAGGTGAGTAACCGGAATTACGCCAAAAAACTGGACGCAGTATTTTTAGATAAGAACTCGGAGACTTTATTGCAAGATCTGAAGCATTTTTTGAAAAATTACCTGGGCTTCGGAAATTTTGTTTTTCTAAATGCCAAAGATGAAAAAATTGCGGTAGCGAAGTCGCTCCGGGAGTTTGAGACCCTTTTGCAGAAAATTCCGGACGAATCGTTTTATCTCCATGCGCTTGAAAATAATTTCTCGCTGTGGCTGATGGCCCGTGGTGAAATTCAACTGGCTAAGACCCTAAACCCGGTGCCGGTAAACTCGCTTGAGAATGTGGGCGAGTCGCGTAAGTTTTTTCTTGAAACCATTCATCGGTATAAAGAGGAAAAGAAGAAGGGACGAATCATGGGCTTTGACGAGACTGCCTCGCTTGATGAACGGAATATCGTGTCTTTTTGTGCCGGTTCCCTGGGGGGCAAAGGTCGTGGACTAGCCTTCATCAACGTGTTGATTTACAATTATGATTTTTCGGCTCTGGCTTCGCAAATCAATATTTCAACGCCCATTACCGTGATTGTTGGCACCAATGAGTTTCAAAATTTCATCAGCCAAAACAACTTGAACCAAGTTATCTCAGATCCACAAATTAGTTATGGCGAACTTCGGAAACGCTTTTTTGAAGCCAGCCTCACCAGTTCGCTGATGCGAAAACTTAAGATTCTGGTTAATCAGATCCATAAACCAATAGCTGTTCGTTCATCCAGCACATCTGAAGATTCCATTACCCATCCTTTTTCGGGAGTTTTCGACACTTACATTATTCCCAATTGCCGCCAAAACAAGCGCCAGGTGGCTGAACATTTGGCTAATGCCATAAAAATGGTTTACGCGTCGATTTATTCTGATGAAGCCCGGACCTATTTTGAAGCGATTCACCATCGGGTGGAAGATGAGAAAATGGCCATTGTTTTGCAGGAGCTGGTTGGTTCCTATCATGGCGACCACTATTATCCGCATGTCAGCGGTGTGGCCCAGTCATACAATTACTATCCGATTGCTGATATGAAGCCAGAGGAAGGTTTTGCAGTCATCGCCATTGGCCTTGGAACCTATGTGGTAGGCGGCTGGAAATCATACCGCTTTTCGCCTGTCTATCCCAAAGTTTCGGTTTATGGAATTAAGGATTTGCTCAATAGTACGCAGGTGAAGTTTTATGCGTTGAATTGTTCCAATCTTGAACTCGACTTACTAAACAAGGGCGAACTGGCCTCCCTCGACTTGCTCGACATTGAAGAGGCTGAGAAGCATGGTACTCTGAAACATTGTGCTTCGGTATACAACCCCGACAACGATCGCATAGAGCCGGGGCTGGATACTTACGGACCAAGGGTCGTCAATTTTGCGAACATTTTGCAGTACGAATACATCCCACTGGCTAAAACAATTGACGCTATTTTGAAAGCCGTTGAGGAAGCTTTTGGTTCGCCGGTTGAAATTGAGTTTGCTGTTGACCTGACACCAGGAAAACATGGATTGCCTACCTTTTATCTGTTGCAAATTAAGCCTTTGCTGGCTAGCCTGGAATCGCATTATTTCGATTTTGACGCTGTTGATCCGGAGAAAATGCTTCTCCGGTCGGGAATGAGCCTGGGGAATGGCGAAATCAATAAAATTACAGATGTCATTTTTGTTGCACCGGAAAAGTTCAGCAAGATGAAAACCATGGAAATGGCCTCTGAAATTGATGCCCTGAACAAGAAGATGGTCAAGGAGAAGCGGAAGTATATTCTGATTGGGCCGGGACGTTGGGGCACGCGCGACCAGTTTCTAGGCATCCCGGTCAATTGGGCGCAAATATCCAATGCGAAGGTGGTTGTGGAAACCAGCCTCGAAAATTTTCCGCTTGATTCATCGCTTGGCTCACATTTCTTTCACAACGTAACCTCCATGAATATTGGCTATTTTTCGGTGCTGCATAATTCAACAACGGATGTTATTCGCTGGGACATATTGAATTGCCAGGAACTTATTTCCGAAACCGCCTACCTTAAGCATGTTCGTTTTAACGAACCACTTCGGGTTGTGATGAATGGAAAAACCAAAACCTCGGCGGTCATCATTTGATCTTCAAAAGTTGCAAGAATGATTAATATCGGAATATACGACGAGCATAAGCTAATGGGGAAGGGGCTGGAACTGATTTTGGAGCCGGTTCCCGATTTTGAGGTGCTGTTTTGTACCGATAGCAGGGATAAATTGGCAGTTTTGTCACAGAATAGAAGCTTGAATATCCTAATACTCACCATTCATGATACTTCCGTACGAACCATGAACCTGATTGTCCGCCTGTCGCTGGCTAACCCGAAAGCCCGCTTGTTGATCTTGTCGTTCGACAGTAGCGAAGATACCATTATCAAAATTGTCAAATCGAAAGCCAAAGGTATTTTAGGGCGCGAAGCCTCGAAAAAGGAGTTGATCGAAGCCATTTATACTCTGCGAAATGGGTTTGATTATTTTACCAGCTCAATTAATCAGATGGTTCTCAATCAGTATATTAACAAACTGGAAACACCGGAGGATAAAAGTGAGGGGCTGAACAGTTTGAGCGAGCGGCAGATTGAAGTGCTGAGACTTTGGGGAAAAAGCTATTCGAACCAGGAAATTGCCGACGAGTTGTTTATCAGCGTACGAACTGTTGAGGCACACAAAAACCACATCATGCAAAAGCTTCAATTGAAAAGCATGGTTGAACTGGTTAAGTTCTCCATCAAAAACAACATCATCGAAATTTAAAGCCCCAGCTTTAATTAATTTTTAGGTGAATCACCTAATTCAATCGTGAAATTTAACCTTTGCCTGCTTCTGTATTATTTTTGGTGAAAACGGTCTGGTTTGGCTGGTGCACTTCAAGAAACCGGCTTATCGACTCCAAAAGAAATAAAAACCCAAAAAAATATAGTATTATGGCTGATCTGTTAAATGTAAAAGTAGATGAATTAATGGCAAAAGTAATTGCCAAAAATCCGAATGAAACTGAATTTCATCAAGCAGTGCAAGAGGTAGCTGCTTCGTTGATGCCTTTTATCAACGAAAACCCTAAATACCTCAACAATAAAGTACTGGAACGCATGGTAGAGCCCGAGCGCGTCATCATTTTCCGGGTACCATGGATTGATGACAAAGGCGAGGTACAGGTAAACCGTGGTTTCCGAATTGAAATGAGCAGTGTGATCGGACCATACAAGGGCGGCTTGCGTTTTCACCCAACGGTGAATCTCGGAATTCTGAAATTTTTGGCTTTTGAGCAAGTGTTTAAAAATAGCCTGACCACCCTGCCAATGGGCGGCGGAAAAGGAGGTTCAGACTTCGATCCAAAAGGAAAATCAGACAACGAAGTGATGCGTTTTTGCCAGAGCTTCATGACCGAACTGCAACGTCACATTGGGCCAAACACTGACGTGCCTGCCGGTGATATTGGTGTGGGCGGAAGAGAAATTGGCTACCTGTTTGGACAGTACAAACGGATTAAGAACGAGTTTACCGGCGTGCTGACCGGCAAGGGTGTTGAATATTCCGGAAGCTTGATTCGTCCGGAAGCGACTGGTTACGGAACTGTTTATTTTGCACAGGAAATGCTGAAAGAGAAGAACGACAGCCTGGAAGGAAAAGTGGTTGTGATTTCGGGTTCGGGCAACGTAGCGCAATATGCCACCGAAAAAGTTCTGGACATGGGCGGGAAAGTGGTAACCCTGTCTGACTCGGCTGGTTTTATTTACGACAAGGATGGTATTGACCGCGAAAAGCTGGCTTACGTCATGCAGCTGAAAAATATTCGCCGCGGGCGGATTAAAGAATATGCCGATAAGTATGGCGCGGAGTATTTCGAAGGACAAACGCCATGGGGGATCGCGTGCGATGTTGCCTTGCCTTGCGCTACGCAAAACGAACTGAACGACGACGATGCCAAAACCTTGGTTAAGAATGGCTGTTTCGTGGTTGCTGAAGGCGCTAACATGCCCTCGACAGCCGAAGCGATTGACGTGTTTCTGGAGGCTAAAATCCTTTATGCTCCCGGAAAAGCTGCCAACGCCGGAGGTGTAGCTGTTTCTGGGCTGGAGATGACGCAGAACTCCATGCGCCTGCCATGGACCCGCGAAGAGGTTGACGAACGCCTGCAACAAATTATGACCAGCATTCACGATACCTGCGTGAAATATGGCCGTGAAGACGAAAACTACATCGACTACCAAAAAGGAGCTAATATTGGTGGATTCATCAAGGTGGCCGACGCAATGATCGCTCAGGGAGTAGTATAGGAACGGTTTAAGTTTCGAGTGCGATAATACATGACCGCACAATTCAACCTGCTTTGGCGACCGCCAAAATGTTGGATTGTGCGGTTTTTTGTCATAACCAGTTCGTGTGCGGCACGAATTCAATTTTCCACATAAAAATCATGTCGATTCTAACTGGTAGTTGCTATTTTTAGCGGCTTAATGAATTGATCCACCCGTTGAGGTCAGAAATCTTATTGAACGAATTATGAAACGAACAGGATTTTTATTGCTTTTTATGGTAGCCGCACAAGGGATGTTGGGGCAAAACCAAATCGACTTGAAGAAATGGAACGTGTCGGCCATGCAAGAACAGCACTTGCCTGCTTTTGCTGAAGTGCCGGATGTTGAAGGAAATAAATTCGAAGCCGCCGACCTGTTAAAACATTCCCAAGTCTCGTGGAAGGATGCTGATTATAAGTGGTCAGCGATTGAGCTGGGCGACGACAGTTTGGTGACTGCCAATTCAGGCCAACTGGTTTTGCTGTCTGGTTTTCTTTCGACTGATCGCTGGATAAAAGGTTCATTCAATTTGACCATCAATGCGGTTTGCGAAATTTATGTAGATGGGGAACTTCAGAAAACACAAAAACAGGCCGATTTATCGGAGAACAAACTAGATCTCAAACTTCAACCGGGTAAGCACCAGGTGTTGTTGAAGTTGATTGTTGGTGAAGAATCGCTTAAATTGAGTGCCGGGTTCACTGCGGAAGCAGATTTTGATGGTGCTCAACTGGGCTGGAATTTGACACCCGGGCGTTATTTGACGATTTACGATGTGTTGGATGGAAAAGATGTGTCGGCCGCCAAGGTTTCGCCTTCCGGAAAGTACGTTTTAATTAGTTACTCTGAGAAGGTTGAAAAAACCGGGAAAAGCAAGTCGTGGCAGGAAATCTATGATTTGGAGCAAAAGCAGAATGTCACCGTTCTCCGGAATCCCGGCATCTCGCAAATTCAATGGCTGCCCGCGTCGGATCGCCTAAGTTACGTGCTTTGGTTCGACGGAAAAGCGGATTTGTTTGTTTACGATCTGGCTGCGGGTGTCGAAACGCAAGTGGCTCAAAGTCTGGAAGATTTTTCCGGATACAGTTGGAGCGACAGCGAGGATTTTGTGATCTATTCGAGAAGTGTGAAGGCGGAGAAAGCCGGCGACCTGAAACGCATTTTTGGAAACGATGATCGTCAACCAAGCTTCCGAAACCGGTCATTTTTAAGCAAGATTGATGTTGCAACCAGTCAGGTTTTTCCACTTACTGCTGGCAATTTGACTTCCAGCTTGCACGACATTCATCCTTTGGGCACTAAAATTTTGTTTTCTACCCGAAGAATGGACTACGCAGAAGTGCCTTTTTCAAAACAGGATTTGTACGAAATGGATCTGAATACCCTGACGTTGGATACCATATGGAAAGATAAACTGTACGGCGGCTCCTGTCAGTATTCTCCCGATGGTAAGCAATTATTGGTAAAAGGCGGGCCCGAGTGTTTTGGTCCGCTAGGGGTCAATGTGAGCGACGGTAAAATTCCCAACAGCTACGATTCGCAGTTGTTCCTGTTCGATCTCGCAACCCGGAAGGCTGAGCCGATCACCAAAAATTTTGATCCATCGGTTGATGAGGCCCATTGGACCACAAGCAACCGGATATACCTGGCGGCAGTTGAAAGAGACTTTAAGGTTTTGTTTGAATACGATCTGAAAAAGAAGACCTTCCGGAAAATTGATTTGCCGGTTGAGGTGCTCAATGCCATCGATTATGCCAGCAATGAGCCCGTGGCTGTTTTTACAGGGAGCAGTCAGACCACTCCTGAAAAGCTATTTGCCCTGGACTTGAAAAAGGAAAGCATTGAATTGCTGGCTTTTCCGAAAGCCGAGCAGCTTGAGTCGGTTCGGTTTGGAGAAACAAAGGATTGGAATTTTGTCAACCAAAATGGAACAACAATTTACGGACGGGTCTACTATCCGCCGAATTACGAAGCGGGGAAAAAGTACCCGGTCATCGTCAACTTTTATGGTGGGACTTCGCCAACCGATCGTTCGTTTGGTGGGCGCTATCCCAAAAATACATGGGCGGCCAGCGGTTACCTGGTGTATGTCATGCAGCCCAGCGGTGCTACTGGTTTTGGACAGGATTTTTCGGCCCTGCATGTTAATGGCTGGGGAGCAGAGGCGATTGATGACATCATTGAAGGAACCGGAAAGTTTCTGGACGCACATCCTGATGCCGATGCCGAAAATGTTGGGTGTATTGGGGCATCGTATGGCGGGTTTACCACCATGCTGCTGCAAACCCGAACCGACTTGTTTAGAACGGCCATCTCGCATGCGGGCATCAGTTCGATAAGCAGCTATTGGGGCGAAGGTTATTGGGGCTATTCCTACAACGCGGGCGCTGCCAAGTTCAGCTATCCCTGGAGCCGCAAAGATATTTTTGTTGACAATAGTCCGCTGTACAATGCCGACAAATTCAACAACTCCATTTTGTTGTTGCATGGAACTGCCGACACCAATGTACCGGTTGGCGAAAGTTTGCAGTATTATGCGGCTTTAAAGCTGCTGGGAAAAGATGTAGAAATGGTTTTGGTTGAAGGTGAAGATCACTGGGTATTGGATTACGAAAAACGGCTGAAGTGGCACAACACCATCCTGTCGTGGTTCGACATGAAACTGAAAAACCAACCGGAGCAATGGAGTGACCTGTATCCTGAGAAGAATTTGTAGCAGGAACGAGAGCCCCTGCCAGTCACAATTAAGTAGTCATATCGGTTAGACAGATCAAGGAATCATTAAATTTTGTTTGAGGGTCAATATCTGATTTTTTATCCCGCGTAAAAAAGGATATTTTTGTGCCGCAATTAGTTAATTATTTAAAACGATTATAAATTATGGCTTCTGTACAAAAGACCTTTTTGATGATTCTGGATGGCTGGGGAATCGGTGATGGCTCGAAAAACGATGTCGTTGCAACGGCTCCAACGCCTTTTATGGATTCATTATTGAAAGAATATCCCAATTCACAATTGCTTACTTCAGGCGAAAACGTAGGTTTGCCTGATGGACAAATGGGGAACTCCGAGGTGGGCCACCTGAATATCGGTGCCGGTCGCGTGTTGTACCAAGACATGGTGAAAATTACCAAAGCAATCCGGGACCGCTCCTTGTGGGAAAATCCACAATTACTGAAAGCTTATCATTACGCCAAAGACAACAATAAAAAAGTGCACCTGATCGGTCTGGTTGGCCCGGGAGGAGTACATGCACTGAGTTCGCATATGGTGGCGCTTTGCCAAATGGCTACCGATTTGGGGCTCGAAGATGTATTTGTTCACGGATTGACTGATGGCCGTGACACTGACCCACGTTCAGGCTACGGTTTCCTCGAAACTGACCTGGAAGCGCTGAAAGGAACAAATGGGAAATTTGCCTCCATTATTGGTCGTTACTACGGCATGGATCGTGATAAAAATTACGACCGACTAAAACTGGCATACGATTTATACACCAAGGGCAAAGGTGAAAAATCGACGGACTTATTGGCCTCCATCCAAGCTTCGTACGATGCCGGAGTAACCGATGAGTTTATCAAGCCCATTTGTATGGTGAAAGAAGATGGCAGCCCGGTTGGGCTGATTGAAGAAGGAGATGTGGTGATTTGCTACAACTTCCGTACCGATCGTTTGCGCCAAACAACCATCGCGTTCACACAACAGGATTTACCAGAGTTTGGCATGCACACCATGGATCTGGAATGGTACACCATGACCAGCTACAAGGCGGATTTCAAAAATGTCAATGTCATTTTTGAAAAAGAAAATCCAACCAACACCATGGGTGAAATCGTGTCAAAAGCTGGCTTGAAACAAATCCGGATTGCTGAAACCGAAAAGTACGCGCACGTCACCTTCTTTTTTAGCGGTGGTCGCGAAGAAGAATTTGAAGGCGAAAGCCGGATTTTGATTCAATCGCCAAAAGTTCCAACATATGATCTTCAGCCCGAAATGTCAGCGCCAAAAATTAAGGATGCCATTATTCCTGAGCTGTACAAAGGCGAAGTTGATTTTGTTTGCCTGAACTTTGCCAATGGCGATATGGTGGGTCACACCGGCGATTATGAAGCGATTACCAAAGCCATTACTGCTGTTGATTCGTGCGCCAAAGAAGTGGTTGAAGCCGCTCGTGCCAACAACTACAATGTATTGATTATTGCTGATCACGGAAATGCTGACAACGCAGTGAACCCGGATGGCTCAGCCAATACTGCGCATTCATTGAACCCTGTTCCCTGTATTTATGTGAGCGACGACAAAAACCTGAAGCTGAGTAGCGGTGTTTTGGCCGATGTTGCTCCGACATTGCTTTCGGAAATGGGATTGGAAATTCCGAAAGAAATGACCGGTAACGTTTTGATTAAAAGATAAATATTTGGGAAGGTTGTATTAACACCAAGTTTTTCGGCTCGTCATCCTGAACTTGTTTCAACATCTTTCCTGTGATTGAAACAGGCCCTGAAACAAGTTCAAGGTGACTCTTTGACTGAAATTTTAATACAACCTTTCTTTTTCATAATAGGATAGAGCACATGCTGGAAATTGGAAAGGCCCTGGTGAGTTTAGATTTGGTGGAAGAGCACTTCCTTTGTGATTTATTTAAATGCAAAGGAGCCTGCTGCGTGGAAGGTGATTCGGGTGCGCCGTTGACGCCGGAAGAAGCCATTAAGCTCGAAGAAATCCTGCCACTTGTGGAACCTTACATGACTCCTGAAGGAAAAGCAGTTGTCGGGCACCAGGGAACCAGTGTGGTTGACTCGGACGGCGATACGGTAACACCGCTGGTGAACAACCGCGAGTGCGCATTCACCTTTAAGGATGAGCGTGGCATTGTGAAATGCGGCGTTGAAAAAGCCTTTTTGGATGGCAAAACCGATTTTAGGAAGCCAATTTCCTGCCAGCTTTTTCCGATCCGGATCACCGAGTACAAGCGATTTGATGCTGTAAACTACCAGGAGCTAAAAATCTGCCAGCCGGGTCGTGAATGTGGAGCCGGACAAAAACTGCCATTGTACCAATTTCTAAAAGAGCCCCTCATTCGAAAATACGGTGAGAGCTGGTACGAGCAGCTTGCCTTTGCTGCCGAGGCAGAACCCTGGAAAAAGTAACTTCTCTTTTTTCAATGACTCCCAATCCGTGTTTCTTTATTTCATAAATTTGATCGTGTTCCGATGAGGTGAATCAATCGTCTTTGAGATTCAGCCTAATGTGTAATCCAATCAAACTAAATTGAACGAAATGAAACAATTCTATTTATTTTTCGTGCTGGCTGCTATCAGCCTTCTGATTGCCATTCCGGCAAGTGCATCCCTAAAGGAAAGTTTAAAAGGTACCTGGGAATACGAAGTTCCGACGGCGCCCTACGAGCATAGTAAAGGGCAGTTGATTATTGCGGAAGAAGATGGTGAATTGACCTTGGTTGTCCGATTCATGGATGGAACCGAAATTCCTGGTGAACAGGTGAAGTTTGAAGACAACCAGCTAACCTTTGGAGTAACGCTTGACAATGATTTTATCACGGTTGCCTGTTTGCTCGAAGATGGAAAACTGGTGGGTGAAGTGCAATCACCCGAAGGTCCCTCAGAACTAACCGCAACAAAAAAGAAGCAGGAATAGCGGTTGAAAAGAAACTGAAAACCAGAGCAGGTATCCAATCCCGGAGAACCTGCTCTGTTTTATTTTACAATGCAGTATTTTGAATGAGGCCTTTTTCATTAACTTGATTTTTTTCGAAAAGCCAGTCGACTAATCGTAAGTCGTAGCGGTTCGGGCTTTTATCGTCCTTAAAGTTTTCTACCATCGTCCTAAGCGCTTGTTGAATCTCAGGGGTGAATTTGTTTGTATAGTCGATGGCGTTTAGTGCATGCGTGCGGGCAAACGGATCAGGATGATCCAAGATTTTGATCAAAGCCTGTAACCCGATTTCTTCTTCACCCAAATAATACAAAGCTTCTGCGGCTGCAATGACTACGTTGGGCGATGGATCTTGCAAAGCGGACTCCAGTGGTTTTTTGGCTGATTGTGCCTCCTGTCCCAAAGTTAAAAATCCGGTTGCCGCCCAATACCGGGCGATCTTGTTTTCGTGGCTGAGCAGCTGGATCAGTTGTGGGAGGTTTTCTTTATTGCTCAAAGCGGCCAGCTCGGCTGCTTCAATGATCTGTTCAAGTGGAACCTGGCCCGCCCGGAGTAAATCATAGATCGGTTGGTTTTCAACCATCATGTTTCGTTCGGCTTCAGGAATAAACCCAGTGTCGAAGATACGGGCCACCCAATCTTTGTTGGCTTTCCGCATTCGTACCAACACGTCCATGTAGTTTGCGTCGTCAGCCAGGTTGTTAACCTCCCAAGGGTCATTTTCTGTATCATACAACTCTTCAACCGGCTTGGTATTCCAAAAAACCGATTGTTGTGCATTGCATTCACCATTTAGGTATGCTTGTTCCCACGATTGCATGGAAGGGGCTTGCCACAGGTAATTGACGTGCTGGCCGTAAATCCGGAAGGGCATGTAATTACGGATGTAGCGGTACTTCTGATCCCGTACAGCCCGGCTCATGTCGTAGCGCTCGTCCATGCGGCCGCGGAACATGTAAGCGTAGTCCGGATCTGTGGTTTTTTGTTTTCCCAGGAAAGCTTTTCCCTGCATGTAGTCGGGAATTTCAATTCCGGCAATGCTCAGCAGCGTTGGCGCCAAATCAACAAAGCTGATCAGTCTGTTGACTTCGGAGCCTGTTTTATCAGTGGGAAACAGGTGTTTGTATTTTTCGGGGATGCGCACAATAAACGGAACGCGGGTGCCGGTTTCGTATACAAATCGCTTGCTTCGTCCCAGTACGCCCCCGTGGTCGGCATAATAAAAAACGATGGTGTTATCGGCTAATCCTGCTTCTTCCAGCTCTTGCAGTTTCTTGCCAATCCAAGTGTCCATGTCCTCCACTTTGTCGTAATACTGTGCCCAGTCGTGTCGCATTTCCGGAGTGTCGGGGTGGTAGGGAGGCAACTGTACGTCTGCCGGATCATGCCGGAGTTCTTCCGGAGGAATCCTTTTATGCAGGGAGCTCTCATGGCTGATGGTGGAGTTGAAAATAGCGAAAAATGGTTGGTCTGGCTGGCGGTTCTTGTAGTGCGCATTCCGGCTGCTTTCGTTCCAAATCGAATCTGTCTGTTCCGCTGCAATGTTGTAGTCTTGCTTTGAGTTATTGGTACAGTAATAACCCTTTTCCTTTAAAAACTCAGGAAAAAATCGGACAATATCCGATTTCTGGTAGTAGCTGCGCATGTGTTGGTGCCCGCCCGAATTGGCATAAACCCCTGTGATAATTGTATTTCTAGCTGGTGCACAGACTGGCGCATTGGCGTAAGCGTGGGTGTATAGAAAACCTTCTGATGCCAGTTGGTCCAAATTTGGGGTGGTAGCAAAGTGATCACCGTAACAACCAAGAAGCGGGCTGTTATCCTCACTGGTCAGCCAGAGAATATTGGGAAGTTCTTCCGTTTGTTGGTTTTGGCAGGAGTTCAGTCCAATACTTGTAAGGAGAGCCAAGCTAAGAAGTTGGTGCGTTTTTTTCATCGTTGGTTTAATCAGTTTCGTTGTTTAGTAGGATTTAGGCAACAACCTCTCCCCGGTTTCCTTCCGGATCGAGGATGAACATATCTAGAAAGGGTATGATAAGACATGATGGTTGTATCATTTGGTTTTCCCGATGAAATATAGGCAAAAAGCGGAAGATGGAGAAATGAGTGAGGATATAAAATCGGCTTGACTGGCAGTCGGCAAAAAATATGAGATCAAATTTGCGGAGACAGGGACAGATGAGAACCAGGCGCATTTTTTCCTTCAATGGTTCATTTTTTAGTCTGTATCCTTTCGGTGAGAGGATTATTTAAGTGATCCTGGGCTAGTTGATTCGATGATTTTCAATCCAATGATTAAGGTATTCGCTCGGACTAGCTCCAAATTCGTCTTTAAAGATTTCGCTAAAGGTAGATAATGTTTTGATGCCGACCTCGTAACTAATTTCAGTCATGTTCATTGATGTGGTCAGTAACAGGTTTTTAGCACGCTGCATGCGTAATTTACGGATATACCGGGCTGCCGACATGTTTGTCAGCGCGCTGAACTTGCGGTACAATTGGGATTTACTCATTGCCATTTCCTGACATAGTATGGGAACATTGAAGTTCTCGTCAGCGAGCTGCTGATTGATAATTTCCGTCACCTGGACCATAAACTCGTCTTCGCGAATGAATGCTGGTGTCGGAGCAAGCTGGCTGACATTCCCGCTGGCATATCGTTCATGCAATTTTCGGCGCAGTTCCAGTAGATTTTTC
>TARA_R110002050_G_scaffold168861_1_pt1 | contig 15361 bp, 11 predicted proteins | sample TARA_R110002050 | Tara Oceans TARA_R110002050 (sample SAMEA4396988) | marine metagenome | biome: Polar Biome; feature: [DCM] deep chlorophyll maximum layer (ENVO:01000326); material: water (ENVO:00002006), including particulate matter (ENVO:01000060) such as... | depth 25 m
TTTTTTAATACGCTTAACCAAAACAAGGATGTTATTAAAGCATTCTCGTATATTAATGTAGATTGGTCTGTACAGCCTATGTGGATAAATAATGATTTATTTAAACATGTAGATTCACGTATCCAGGAAAGTGAGTTTATTTCAAAAAAATGGCAGGAAGAAATCTCTAAACCAAGGTATTTAAAACCTAGCGCAGAATTGTGGGTTGATCTTCAAAATGGGCGATAAAAAAGTTGCTTTAATAAATTTTTAATATGTACTATGTTTATTAAGAATTCAAAACGAGATGTTTAAGATTAGTATTAAAATTGTTAAAACGTATTGATTTTCTTATAAAAAGATATAGCTTCGCTTGTCTTCTGATATAAATTATTGAAACAATTTTATATTAATGAGTTGTACTCAAGCAAAACCAAACATAATCTATGAAATTAAAATTTATCCTATTTGCATTATTTATTACACTTTTTAACACATTACGAGCCCAAGATAATCTAAATGTAAAAGTTGACCATAGAATGGAAGCATTGAGTATTTTCTATACATTAGCAACTGTTGACACTATGGATATTAAACCAACGCCATCTAATTACTATAAAGATTTTAAAACATTTTTTGAACGATATAAAAATCATAAATCATTAAATTGGTATAGAAATTTAAACCAGTGGGATGGGTATGATATTGCTTCATTAGGTGTTTTTTTATCGAACAAATATCCATTTGAGATAGAAATAAAACTAGAAAAAAACTACATTATAAGTTCTTCCAAAGACACATTTTTATATCATTTTAATAAATTCTACAAAGATTGTAAAGTAAAAAAGTTTATTAGAAAACATAAAAAAATGTATGCGTCAGTTTGCGAAAGAGCAAAGAATTCTATTGAAGAATCTGGAATTTTAAAAGAGATTCAGACTTTTTATGGAAAATCTACAGATAGTAAATTTGTAATCTATTTAGATTTACTCAATAATATGGGAAACAATGCTATTTCTTCAAATGATATAAAATTTAAAGGCAACAGAATGTTTCGATTAGCATATCTGAATGATGAAAGTAAAAATCTAACTGATGAAAGTCCTATAGTTTTTACACCATATTTAAATGTAGTAACTCACGAGATAAGTCATCTTTATGTGCAAGATTTTTTACAAGTTAATGTAAAAGGATTATCTGAAATCAAAAATCTTTTTTTAACGGCTAGTAAAGGAGAAAAACTTGATAAATCGCAATGGAAAAATGAATTAGACGAATTGATAGTGCGAGTTTGCACAGCTAAAATATTAGAACAAAAATTTGGAAAAGAAGAAGGATTAAAGGAAATAGATAATCAATCTCGATATTATCGATTAGCAAAACCTTTATACGGCTTCTTTGAAACTTATAGTTTAAACAGAAATAATTATAAAACAATAAAAGACTTTTATCCGAAAATATTAGAATATTTGAAAAACTATAACGAATAAAATACCATCGTACAACAATAGTTATAAATAATTGCTTGTTTTTCACCTTGGAACGTACTTCAAAATCAAGTGTAACTATCGCAAATGGCATATTTGCAACTGATAAGCGTCATTCAAAAAAACAATTTATTCCTCACTCTTAAACTCCTTCATTTCAGTGGATGGTTCCAACGTCTGGTCTTGTTTCCAAACACTGGCATCATAGCTATGTAGCGTTACATAAGGAACGTTTTTGTCTTCGGCTACCTTTTTAAAATCATCTAAGCTTATTTTGCTGTTGCCGGTAAGTAATAATTCTTGTTTCGTTAAAATATCACCTTCAATGGTAAAGTCAAAACTGGTTTTATTTTTCTCAGGGCTGTTTTCAATAAATTTTAAAGGTCTGCTCACATAAAAATAGCGTCCTTCTTCAAATTTTATATACTGTGGCTGGTATTTGTTTACAGAGTCTTTTTGGTAAATAATGGTTCCTCTTCGCATGTTTTCAATATACTTAACACCTAAAATTAATTTTAAATTCACTTTTTGACCGCGTTTGCCATCAGCATATTTAAAATCTACTTTTGTAATAGCATAGGTGCTATCTGCAATAAAAAGTTTACCTGTGTATTTAGCTTTGGACCGTCTTGGTTTGTAGTTAATAACGTAAATTAAGTCATCATTAAAATACGAAATGTCTTGAAAACTATACTCGTATAAATCGGCATCTAAAATTTCAGAAGCAAAAGAATTATTGTAAAACTGAGCACGTTTTAATAACGAAGTTGTTTGCTCTTTTAAATTTTTAATATTGTATTCGTTTTCGGGTGTTTCTTTATCTTCTTTCTCATTAAGCGATAAAGAATCTTCAATTTTAAACAGACCCGTTTTAAGCTTATAGGTTAAGGTGGTGTCTAAATATTTAAGAATCACATCTTGTGCTCTTTTTTGAACATCTTCAATGGATAGGTTGTTTTTCTGGTCAATGAGTTCGGTAGCTTTTTGAACGACTAATTTTGTTTTCAGTGAGTCATCCATATACAAATCTGCCTTAAAATCTTTAAAATGTTTGGTTTTACTATTGATAATGGCTTTCGATAGTGAGTCTAAACTCTTGTTGGCAGATTCTAATTGTTGCTTTTTAACGTGCGATGTTTTTTCAATATCAAAATTTAAGGTATTAAAATCCATATAAGCGGTTTCTCTTGAAAACACTTTGTGTTTATAGAGTTTGCTATCGTAATTTTTGGAAAGGTTTTGTCTTGCTTTTGAAACAATATAATCGGCATTTGGTTTTTCAGCACTTATGTAAACGGTATTGAGCTCGTTGATGGATTCTTCAAGCGCAATACTAAAGTTTAAGGATTTTATGTCTTTAACAGTGATGTTTTTGTTTTTATACCCTAAACAAGAAATGGTTATTTGGGTATCGTTTTCGACATCGTGCAGCGTAAAATAGCCTTCTTCATTAGAGATAACACCACTATAATCACCTGTTTTTATATTGGCATACGGTATCGGTTTTTTGGTATTGGCGTCTATTAATTTAACCGTTATGTTTTGTGAGTAAACCGATACACTGCCTAAGACTATAAATAGAAAGGAAATTAAATGTTTCATAATTGATGGGTTCGAAGTATCGACGAACAAGCCGGCATTTTGTTACAAATATAAATGAATAGATAGTATACAGTTTTACTTTAATTAAAAGAGGAATTAATTACATTTGCACTTTTAAAATAAATTTCAATGAAAGCAGGAATTGTAGGATTGCCAAACGTAGGAAAATCAACGTTGTTTAATTGTTTATCGAACGCGAAAGCACAAAGTGCAAACTTTCCGTTTTGTACTATTGAACCTAACATTGGGGTGGTTAACGTTCCGGATCCGCGTTTAGAAAAATTGGAAGAATTGGTAAAACCAGTTAGAGTGCAACCTGCTACGGTAGAGATTGTTGATATTGCGGGCTTGGTAAAAGGTGCCAGTAAAGGAGAAGGTTTAGGAAATCAGTTTTTAGCTAATATTAGAGAAACCGATGCTATTTTGCATGTATTACGTTGTTTCGATAATGATAATATTGTACATGTTGATGGAAAAGTAGATCCTATTAGAGATAAGGAAACCATCGACATGGAATTACAGCTAAAGGATTTAGAAACTGTTGACAAAAAACTAGACAAAGTAAAACGTGCAGCAAAAACGGGAAATAAAGACGCCCAAAAGGAAGAAGCTGTTTTGTTGAAAATTAAAGCAGGTCTTGAGGCTGGAAGATCGGTTAGAGCGCTTGAGTTTAGTGAAGATGATTATAATGATTTTGTTGCGCCGTCACAGTTTATTACAGACAAACCCGTTATGTATGTGTGTAATGTGGATGAAGGTTCTGCTGTATCTGGGAATGCCTATGTTGATTTGGTAAAAGAGGCTGTTAAAAATGAAGAAGCAGAAGTATTAGTTTTAGCTGTTGGAACGGAAGCCGATATTAATGAATTGGATGATTATGAAGAACGTCAAATGTTTCTTCAAGATATAGGATTAGATGAAGCAGGTTCTGCTAAATTGATTCGCTCTGCATATAAACTTTTAAAACAACAAACCTATTTTACTGCAGGTGTTAAAGAGGTGAGAGCTTGGACTATTGACGTTGGAGCCACTGCACCACAAGCGGCAGGTGTTATTCATACAGATTTTGAAAAAGGTTTTATTAGAGCTGAGGTGATTGCTTACGATGATTTTGAATCATATGGTAGTGAAGCTAAAGTAAAAGAAGCTGGTAAAATGCGTGTTGAAGGAAAAAATTACATTGTTAAAGATGGCGATGTGATGCATTTCTTATTTAATGTGTAGATATTTTTAGGTTTAATAACTTGAATTTTAATAGATTATAATTATTTCAAAAAATAGTATCCGCTTGTAAAGTCCAAAACTAGTTTTCATTCGTATTTAATTTTGTATAAAATTAAACCCCAAATTTATGAATGCAAGACAACCAATTTTAACAGTTTTATTAGTCATTTTTACAACTATTGCGTATTCTCAGGTGCTTCCTCGTGAATCTAATTTTGCTTTAGGTTTTTCTACGGGCTACAATAGAGGATTAGGTTTTCAAATATCAGCCACAGCATTGCGTCCTTTAGAAAATCTTCCGGTTCAAATAAGATTAGGTATTGGACTTACAAGCATGGATCCAGGAAATTCAGCAGATGCACGACGTATTTTTATTAACAATGCTACCAATGGTGTTCCTGAAGAAAAAGCTCGATCCTTTGATTATCGTGTAGATTTTATGTTAGATTCAGACTTTATAAATTCAGATGATTCTAAAATTGTTTTTGGTCCAAGATATTCCAGTTTTAAAGCCAATTTTAAATATGTTGGTGGTAATGAAAATTTTGATGTGACTTCAAAGCAAGTCGGATTGGGTTTAGGCTACGAAAGTCAGTTTAAGATGAGTGATAAATTAAACTTATTAGCGGCTGTTGGGTTAGATTACTTTTTTAACAGTACACTAACTGGTCATGATACTTCCTATAGTCCAGATAACGACAATGTAAACCCAAGAAATGATAATGCAAATGATAATGTTCAGTTTACCTATAAGGATGCCAACGATGCTATAAAACAACCTAGTTTGATGCCTAGAGTGTTAATAGGTGTTGTTTATATGTTGTAAAAACAATAAAAATATTATAAAAAACCCAATGTTATAGGCATTGGGTTTTTCTTTTTAATCACTTTTTCAAATCAATAGAGGAGTGTTTAATGTTGTGATTTGCAAAATTTTAGAGTAATTATGTTTTCTTGAACGTCGTAAATCATAAACGATTGGATAATACATTACTTCTTCCAAGTTTATTTTTGCAATATGAAATGAGCAATTCAATAAGTTACTACTAGCTAATAGAATTAATAGAGAATGGCATCTGACAGATAGAAAAACAAGCAAATTTAAACAGATGAAATCCAATAAATCTTTTGTCACCGGCATCATTTTAGGGTTGCTGGGCATTATTTTGTTTTCTTCAAAAGCCGTAATGGTTAAATTAGCCTATCAATATCAGGTTGATGCGGTTAGTGTTTTACTATTTAGAATGCTGTTTTCATTTCCATTTTATGTGGTTATTGCCTTTTTATATCGTAAAAACATCAATGGTGTTACGCTCGTAAAAAATGATTATTTGTGGGTAGCTTTTTTTGGATTTGTAGGCTACTATCTATCTAGTTATTTTGATTTTGTAGGATTGGTCTATATCAAAGCCAGTTTAGAGCGAATTATTCTGTTTCTATATCCTACGATAGTACTCCTATTCAACAAAATCTTTTTGAAACAGGTAATTACCAAAAATCAAGTGTACGCGATTGTTTTAACCTACGTAGGCATTATCATCGCTTTTTGGAACGAAGTTGCTATTTCTGGTAGTGACACATATTTAGGAGGTTTTTTTATCTTGCTTTGCGCCATTACCTATGCCGCATATCTATCAGGAAGTGGCTGGTTAATTCCAAAATTTGGGGTGGTTAAGTTTACGGCTTATGCCATGATTGTATCTTGTATATGTGTATTTATTCATTTTGGAATTACGAATCGGATAGATTTATTGAATTATCCTTGGCAAGTATATTTATTAGGCTTTTTAATAGCCATATTCGCAACGGTTATTCCGTCTTTTTTGGTGTCAACTTCCATCAAATTAATTAGTTTGTCAAATTTTGCAGTGATTGCAGCAGTAGGTCCAATTTCTACAATTATTTTGGCAGCTATCTTTCTAAATGAACAATTAACGTTATTACAATTATTAGGTGCTTTTACTGTAATAATTGGAATTTCATTAGTATCTTTAAGCAAGAAAAAATAAGTAATTTATTCCGTATTGATAACTTAAAAATAAGGTTCTCAACAAGATTAATTGTTTTATTGTTAATTATTTTGTTGAATGGCTATTTTATTTTTTATCCTTTAATATTATATTAGCGACCATCATTAAATTTTTGCTCAAAATCTATGGCTGAACAAACCAATTATACCGAAGATAATATACGCTCATTAGACTGGAAAGAACATATTCGTATGCGTCCAGGAATGTATATTGGTAAGTTGGGTGATGGATCGTCTCCAGATGACGGGATTTATATTCTGCTAAAAGAAGTTTTAGACAACTCTATTGATGAGTATGTCATGGGGGCTGGTAAAACCATTGAAGTATCTATTCAAGGAGAAAAAGTAACTGTTAGAGATTACGGACGAGGTATTCCGCTTGGAAAAGTTGTGGATGTAGTTTCTAAGATGAATACGGGTGGAAAGTACGATTCTAAGGCATTTAAAAAATCAGTTGGTTTAAATGGTGTGGGAACAAAAGCTGTTAATGCGTTGTCTTCATTTTTTAGAGTAGAATCTACCCGAGATAGTAAGTCGGCCTCTGCAGAGTTTGAGCAAGGAAATCTTACCAATCAAGATCTTTTAGATGATACTTCCAGACGAAAAGGTACTAAGGTGTCATTTGTTCCTGATGAAGTCATTTTTAAAAATTATAAATACAGGAGTGAGTATGTTATAAGAATGCTTAAAAACTACGTATATCTTAATACGGGCTTAACTATTGTTTTTAATGGTGAAAAGTATTTTAGTGAACATGGTTTAAAAGATTTGCTGGCTGAAAACATTAGTGAGTCAGACATGTTATATCCAATCATACATTTAAAAAGTGACGATATAGAAGTTGCGTTAACACATAGTAAAACGCAGTATAGTGAAGAATATCATTCGTTTGTAAATGGTCAAAATACCACGCAAGGAGGTACACATTTATCTGCTTTTAGAGAAGCCTTGGTTAAAACCATTAGAGAGTTTTATGGTAAAAACTATGAAGCAGCTGATGTTAGAAAATCAGTAGTAAGCGCGATTGCTATTAAAGTAATGGAGCCTGTTTTTGAAAGTCAAACAAAAACGAAGTTAGGTTCTACTGATATGGGAGGCGACTTGCCAACCGTAAGAACGTTTATTAATGATTTTGTAAAAACACATCTTGATAACTATTTACATAAAAATCCTGAATCAGCCGAGAAAATACAACGTAAAATCCTTCAGGCTGAACGGGAGCGTAAAGAACTCTCAGGAATTCGTAAACTAGCCAAAGACCGTGCTAAAAAAGCGAGTTTGCACAATAAAAAATTACGAGATTGTCGGGTGCATTTTGGAGATACTAAAAACGAACGAAATTTAGAAACTACTTTATTTATTACCGAGGGTGATTCCGCTTCTGGTAGTATCACAAAATCAAGAGATGTTAACACACAAGCGGTCTTTAGTTTAAAAGGAAAACCTCTAAATTCATATGGTTTAAGTAAAAAAATTGTTTATGAAAATGAAGAATTTAATTTATTACAAGCCGCGTTAAATATTGAAGAATCTATTGAAGACTTACGTTATAATAACATTGTTATAGCCACCGATGCAGATGTTGATGGAATGCATATTAGATTGTTATTAATAACCTTCTTTTTACAGTTTTTTCCAGAAATCATTAAAGAGGGACATTTGTACATATTACAAACACCTTTGTTTAGGGTGCGTAACAAAAAAGAAACCATTTATTGCTATTCTGAACAAGAACGAAAAGATGCCATTGAAAAATTAAAACCGAAACCAGAAATCACCAGGTTTAAAGGGTTAGGTGAAATTTCACCTGATGAATTTAAAAATTTTATAGGAGATAGTATTCGTCTAGATCCTATTATGTTAGATAAGGATTTATCTATAGAAGAATTGCTTGGATTTTACATGGGGAAAAATACACCAGATAGGCAAGAATTTATTATCGATAATCTTAAAGTTGAACTTGATTTAATTGCAGAAGATAACTAAATTTGTAGTGTCTAAAATTGTTAATTATAAATGCCAAAAAAGGCTAGTTATTTAACTAGTTGAAAAGCATACATATTAGAATTTTAGATGAACAAACTAAAAGTATTAATTATGTTATATTCTAAAGAAAAAACAGGTTTTAAAAGACGTTCTTATGAGCATTTACACACTCATACAAGTAAAGAGCAAATGCACAGATTAAAGTCTGTGGGGCGTGTTATGCTTAATGGTACACCAAAAAAGTAAAAATTTTTAATGACAGAAGACAGCGACGATTTAATTAACGAACAAGACGAGCCCAAGGAGACGATTACCCGTATTACGGGGATGTACAAAGAGTGGTTTTTAGATTATGCATCGTATGTTATTTTAGAACGTGCTGTTCCTGCTATTGAAGATGGTTTTAAACCCGTTCAACGTCGTATCATGCATTCTATGAAAGATTTAGATGATGGACGTTACAATAAAGTCGCTAACATTGTTGGTCATACCATGCAATATCATCCTCATGGAGATGCCAGTATTGCGGATGCCATGGTGCAAATAGGGCAAAAAGACTTACTTATAGACACCCAAGGAAACTGGGGAAATATACTAACAGGTGATAGCGCTGCAGCATCAAGATATATAGAAGCACGCCTTTCTAAATTTGCTTTAGATGTTGTTTACAATCCTAAAATTACTGAATGGCAGGCATCTTATGACGGACGTAGAAAAGAGCCGGTAAATTTACCAGTTATGTTTCCGTTGCTTTTAGCCCAAGGCGGAGAGGGAATAGCAGTAGGATTATCAACAAAAATTTTACCACATAATTTTATAGAACTTATAGATGCTTCCATAAAGCATTTAAAAGGGAAAAGTTTCACTATTTATCCAGATTTTCCAACGGCGGGTATTATTGATGTTAGTGATTATAAAGACGGGTTACGTGGAGGTAAAGTTCGTGTTAGAGCTCAAATATCGCAACTCGACAAGAACACTTTAGTCATTACTGAAATTCCATTTGGCACCAATACCACTTCTCTAATTGATTCTATTTTAAAAGCCAATGATAAAGGCAAAATCAAAATCAAAAAGATAGAAGATAATACCGCTGCAGAAGTTGAAATTTTAGTGCATCTGCCGTCAGGAATTTCACCAGATAAAACCATAGATGCGCTCTATGCATTTACCAATTGTGAAACTTCAATTTCCCCTTTAGGTTGTGTGATTGAAGATAATAAACCATTATTTGTTGGGGTCACAGAAATGTTACGTCGCTCAACAGATAACACAGTTTTATTACTTAAGAGTGATTTAGAAATTAAGTTAGATGAGTTTGAAGAGCAATGGCATTTTGCGTCATTAGAACGTATTTTTATAGAAAACAGAATTTATCGCGATATAGAAGAAGAAGAAACTTGGGAAGGTGTTATCAACGCGATTGATAAAGGTCTAAAACCACATATTAAACATTTAAAACGAGCTATTACTCAAGAGGATATCGAGCGTTTAACGGAAATTCGTATCAAACGTATTTCAAAATTTGATATTGATAAGGCACAACAAAAAATTGATGCCTTAGAAGATCAGATAGCACAAGTAAAACACCATCTTGAAAACCTTGTTGATTATGCCATTGCTTATTTTACTAGATTAAAAAAGGACTATGGTAAAGGGCGCGAACGTAAAACAGAAATTAGAGCATTTGATGATGTCGATGTTACTAAAGTAGTGATTCGCAACACCAAACTTTATGTAAATAGGGAGGAAGGATTTATTGGAACCTCTTTAAAACGAGATGAATACGTTTGTGACTGCAGTGATATAGATGACATTATCGTGTTTACCAAAGACGGTAAAATGATGATTACTAAAGTAGACTCAAAAACATTTATAGGTAAGGATATTATTCACCTGGAAGTTTTTGACAAAAAAGACAATCGTACTATCTATAACATGATTTATAAGGATGGTACAAAAGGACCCTCTTATATTAAACGTTTTGCGGTTACCAGTATTACCAGAGATAAGGAATATGATTTAACCAATGGCAGTAAAGGATCAACGGTTTTATATTTCTCAGCAAACCCCAATGGAGAAGCAGAAGTAGTAACGGTTTTTTTAAGACAAGTAGGAAGTATTAAAAAATTAAAATGGGATTTAGATTTTGCCGATATTTTAATTAAAGGAAGAAATTCAAAAGGAAATTTAGTTACCAAATATTCAGTTAAAAAAATAGAGCTTAAAGAAAAAGGCATCTCTACTTTAAAACCAAGAAAAATTTGGTTTGATGATACCGTACAACGTTTAAATGTTGATGGCAGAGGTGAGTTACTCGGTGAATTTAGGGGAGAAGACAGGTTACTTATTATGACTCAGTCTGGCACAGTAAAAACTATTTTACCAGAATTGACAACTCATTTTGATAATGATATGATTGTGCTTGAAAAATGGATTCCTAAGAAACCTATTTCAGCCATATATTATGACGGTGAAAAAGAGCGCTATTACGTTAAACGGTTTTTAATAGAAAATGAAAATAAGGAGGAAATCTTTATTTCAGAACACGAAAAATCACAATTAGAAATTGTTTCAACAGACTGGATACCACGAGTAGAAGTTGTTTTCGGCAAAGAGCGCGGAAAAGATAAAAAAGATGATTTAGAAGTAAATCTTGAAGAGTTCATCGCTATTAAAGGCATTAAAGCGCTTGGAAATCAATTAACGACGGATAAGGTTAAACAAATAAATTTACTGGATCCTTTGCCATACGAAGCCCCAGAAGAAGTTCATGCCGATGAACTTGAGGTTATTGATGAAGAAACTGTTGATTCAAAAGAATCTAACACTAAAGCAAAATCAAAAGGCTCTGATTCTGATGATACTGAAAGTGGTATTCAGGGTCAGCCCACATTATTTTAAATAAAAAACAAAAACCCTTAAAAAAGGGTTTTTGTAAATTTCTATTTTTTTCATTTTTTATTCATATTTTAATGAATTAACGGGATTTGAATTGGCTGCAATATAGGCCTGAGTACTAACCGTAATTATAGCAATAATAAGTGCTAATACTGTAGCAAATATGTAAGGCAAAATAGGCATATCAATTTGATATGAAAAGTTTGACAACCAATTTTTTGCTAATAAAAACGTTATAGGCCACGCAAAAATATTTGCGATAAGTACCAGTTTAATAAAGTCTTTGGTTAGCATATTCATGATTTGAGAAACTGAAGCTCCCAAAACTTTGCGTATCCCAATTTCTTTCGTTCTCTGTTCTGCCGTATAAGAGGCCAATCCATATAAACCCATAGCAGATATGATAATCGCAAGAATAGTTAAGAATAAAAACATAGTTCCAAAGTTTTCCTGTTGTCTTAATAATGCACCAAATTTTTTATCTAAATAGGTATATCTAAACGGATGGGTTGGTTCTAATTTATTCCATTCATCTTCTATAAAACTTATAGTAGAGCTTGCGTTTTCTGGTGAAATTTTAAAAGCAGTAAACCAGGTATAGTTACTAATTCGCATTACCATAGGACGAATAGGTTGGTTAAATCCTTCAATATGGAAATCTTTTACAACTCCTACAATTTTACCATATTGAACATCACCATTGTTATTAATAAAGGTGCCAAGTCGTTTTTCCAAGGGGTTTTTTATGTTCAAATTGTTGACTGCAGTTTCATTTACTATAAAAGTTGGAATGGAATCCGAATCTTGCTCTCTATTAAAAAATCGTCCTTCAGCCAATTTAATACTCATGGTTTTAAAAAAATCATAATCTACGTTCATATTCCAAAGTGGTAATTGCTCTTGACTTCCCTCTAATGCATACATACTTTGATTAGGAAGGTCACCAGGAAAAAACGAGGCTCTTGAAACACTTTGAACATGACTGTTTTTTAAGAAGATACTTTTATAGTCTCTAAAGTTATCAGCCATTTGATCGGTTTGGATAGGAACTATAATAACTTGATCTCCTTTAAATCCAATATCTTTGTTGTGTAAGAAATCAATTTGCTTAAAAATAATAATCATTCCAATAATTAAAATAGTTGAGGCTGTAAATTGAGTAACAACAAGCGCTTTTCTTAAAAATGCTCCATTTTTAGATTTGGTAAAATCGCCTTTTAAAACAGAAATGGGCTTGAATGATGATAAGAAAAAGGCGGGATAACTTCCTGCAAATAATCCATAAAACATGGTTATGATAATTGAAAAAAGTAAGGTTTGACTAAAATACTCATTCAATAAGCTAATATTGGTTTCTAAAACATTATTAAACCCTGGCAGCAATACTATAACAAGGATGTAAGCCAGACATAAAGCAATAAAACTTTGAATGACCGATTCTACTAAAAATTGAAAAATCAACATCTTTCTGGATGCTCCAGAAACTTTTCTGACACCTACTTCTTTTGCTCGTTTACCCGAACGCGCTGTTGACAAATTCATGAAATTAATACCAGCTATGATAAGTACTAAAAAGGCAATACCTAAAAACACATAGATGTACATGATATTTCCATTTTGCTGAATCTCGAAGTCTTTATGAGAATATAAATGAATATCTTTTATTGGCATAAGCTGATATTCAAAAGCATTTCCTTGTTTGAAGAATTCGTCTACACTAACTTTTAGAAACCGTTCAACATCTGGTTCAATTTTTTTCATAAAGTTAGTTTTCATTTGCTGTTCAAATGAATTAAAATCAGCGCCCTTTTTTAGTTTGAGATAGGTGTTCCAACCATTATTTATCCAAACATTTTTAACATCATTATCAGATATAAATAAATCAAAACTAAAATGAGCATGTCCTTTGGGTTCTTTTATAATACCTGTAACGATTAAGTCTCGTCTGTTATCATAATTAACCACTTCTCCCATGGCACTTTTGTCTCCAAAAAGCTTTTGTTTAGTTTCTTCAGATAATACAATGGAATTTGATTCTTTAAGAGCCGTTTTGGATCTCCATGAATAAATTCATAATTAAAAACATTAAAGAACGAACTATCTGCTTGTGCAATATGTTGTATATAAACTTTTGTTTGATCGTGACGCATTAATATTTCCTGCCTACCGGTTTGAATTCTGGTGGCTGATTCTACATCTGTAAACTCTGTTCTTAGTGCATTTGCCATTGGGCTACAGGAAACCAGTGCGTCCATTTTTTGGCCCATCATATCGGCTTTTATGCCTGTTCTATATATACGTTCATAACCATCCCAGTGCTTTTCGTAACTCGTTTCATCTTTTATAAATAAAAAGACAAGTATGGATACTGCTAGCCCTAAAGCTAATCCAAGGATATTTATAAAAGCATAAATTCTATTTTTATTTAAGCTTCTGAGTGCTACTTTTAAATAATTTTTAAACATGGTTTTACGTTTTTAATTTAAACAGCAGCTTGACTTAATTTACTTTCTTTTTCAGAAACTATTTTTCCATCCAATAAATTAATGGTTCTACTTGAGAAACTGGCATCATGAGCAGAGTGCGTTACCATGATAATGGTTGTGCCTGACTCATTTAGCTTGCACAATAAATCCATAACCTCATTACCATGTGACGTATCTAAATTTCCCGTTGGCTCATCAGCTAATATCAAGGAAGGGTTTGTAATTAGGGCTCTCGCAACAGCAACACGTTGTTGTTGTCCGCCGGATAATTGTTGAGGATAATGATTTGAACGATGAGCTATTCCAATTTTTTCAATAATATCATCGACTCTTTTTTTACGTTCTGACGCACTAATTTTATTGTAAATAAGAGGCAATTCAATATTTTCAAAAACGGTTAACTCGTCTATGAGGTTAAAGTTTTGAAAAATAAATCCAATATTTTTTTTACGAATTTCAGACCGTTGTTTTTCATTGTATTGCGCAATTTCCTTTCCAAGAAACTCATAACTTCCGCTTTCAGGTTTATCCAACATTCCTAAAATGTTCAATAGGGTAGACTTTCCACAACCGGACGGCCCCATAATAGATACAAACTCGCCTTGGTTAATTTCAAAAGATATTTGATTTAAAGCGGTAGACTCTAACTCTTCTGTTCTGTAAACTTTAGTAAGATTTTTTAATTTGATCATCTGTTCGTTTTTTATTGGTTAATTTTGATTGATTCATAGTTTTTAAAGTCGTCATAAGACGATGAGATAAATTCTTCATTGGCACTAAGCCCTTCAAGCACTTGATAAAAGCTAGGATTTTGATTACCTAATTTTATATACCGCTTATGAGCTTCTCCTTTGCCATCCAAGACAAAGACATATTGCCCACCTGAAGCTTGAAAGTAATTTCCTCGAGGAATCATGATTGATTTTTTAGATTTTGAAAGCTCTAGCCTAACTTGAACTGATTGTCCAATGGTAATATCTTTAGGAACCTCATTTTTAAATACTAATTCTATTTCAAATTTTCTATTTTTTACTTCAGGAAACACTTTGTTCACTTTTAAATTGAGAAGTTCACCATTAAAAGAAAAGTTGGCTAGTTGGCCGGGTTTAACGGAACTTAAATAATACTCGTCTACAAGCCCTTTCACTTTAAATCCTGATTGTACATCAATTTTAGCAACCGTTTGATTTTTACTATACGATTCTCCAATATCTGGATCAAAACTAGATAGCATACCAGAAGTGGGAGCTTTTACAAGTAGTTTTTCAATATTTTCACGTATTAAATTTAAATTACGTTGCATCAATGATATGGAAGTATTAATCTGATCAATTTGAATTAAATTGTCTTGCGTACTTTTTACGACGTTAGTTTTCATAAAGTCGCGTTTGCTCTTAAAGTATTTATAAGATTCTTGCCTGTCTACAAAATCATTTTTTGCAATGATATCTTTTGAAAATAAAACAGAATCTACTTTGTAATTACGTTGAACTTCTGCCAGACTGTTTTCGCTATCAATTAAAGATTCTTTTAAATCTCGTTGATCTTTTTCTAGCGAGAGTTTTAAACTTCTCAGGTTGTTTATTTGTTCTACAATGGCTGTTTCCTGATTCATATATCCCAAGGTGGCCGAAGGATTGCTCAAACGCAATAGGGGAGTGCCTTTT
>TARA_R110002050_G_scaffold110427_6_pt1 | contig 15355 bp, 13 predicted proteins | sample TARA_R110002050 | Tara Oceans TARA_R110002050 (sample SAMEA4396988) | marine metagenome | biome: Polar Biome; feature: [DCM] deep chlorophyll maximum layer (ENVO:01000326); material: water (ENVO:00002006), including particulate matter (ENVO:01000060) such as... | depth 25 m
TTTGCTGCGCATGCTAAGAGGCTTAGCCTTGTTCCTCGGCTTTTTCTTTTGCTATTTTCTACTAGTTACATTTACAGAATATTTTTTATATCTCACTGAAGGACAGCGGAAAACCATATTTTTTATAGGGGTCTTTTTAGCGATAGTAGGTTCTTCGTATTATTTTATTTATCCGCTTTTGCAGATCCTTAAACTAGCCAGGCGATCGACCTACAGTGAAGTTGCAAAAATGATTGGGCAGAAGATTAGTGGAGTAGATGATAAAATCCTCAATACCCTGCAATTGGGAGAAAGCCTAGATAACAAGCAAAGTGATTTAATTAGTGCTGCTATTGAGCAGAAGGCGGAGGAACTGAGTTTTTATAATTTTAAGGATACGCTTTCTTGGAAAAGTTTATCTCGCGTGGCTTTGTTTTTAAGCCTTCCTCTATCGCTTATCTTTATTCTTTCTTTAAGTACTCAAGGTAGATTGGTTCTTGGCAGTAGTGAGCGATTATTACGCTACAATGATGACTTTACTCCACCAGCACCCTTCCAGTTTGTGCCAGAGAAGTATGAATATTGGGTGGAGTATGGAGAAGATCTGGATTTGCGCCTGGATATAGTGGGTGCAAAACAACCAACCGAATTGCGAGCTTTCTTAAATGGAAGTGAGTACCGATTAACTAAGGTTGAGGATGCGTGGCTATTAACACTGGAGAACATAACAGACAACTACGATTTGCAGTATGAGGCAATGGGTTATAGAAGTCAAACCATTAGTATTAAGACTTTTAAGAGTCCACGGATAGGTCTGCTGGAATTAATTGTGGACCCTCCGAGCTACACGGGTTTAAAGCAAAAAAAGCTTCCTTATAGTCAAAATATTAAGGTGCTGCGAGGCTCAGATATTGCGTTGCGCTTTCAATTAGAGAATACAGATAAAGCAGTTTTTATTAGTGATAAAGATAGTCTAGAAATAGAAAAAGGAAAACTTGACTTTAGGTTAGAAGAAAGTCTTAATTATTCGATTGCCTTGGAAAATGGTTTTAATAAGTCACAGTTTTTTAACCATTCGAAGATCGAGGCCGTGGCTGATAAAGCACCAGAAATACATGCATCGTATCGTTTCGTAGATGAGGATTCTACTAAACTGGTTGTGACTATAAGAGCGAAAGATGATTTTGGTTTATCCAGTCTTAGAAGGGTTCAAAAATTAGGCGAAGAGGAAACAGAGCTTAGGGTTCAAGCGAATAGTTTATCCTATTACGAAGAAATAATCGATTTGGAAGGTTTACAAGGTGGGAAGGATTTTACCATGTATTATCGGATAGCTGACAATAATACTTTATACGGTCCATCTTGGGCACGTTCGGAAAGTTTTAGTTTGAGATTATTAAGTACTCAAGAGAAAAAGGCTAAGCAAGCTAAGAGCGAATCGGCCACTATGGAATCTTTCGAAGAGTTAAAGAAAAGCAGGGAAGCCTTAAGTGAGAGTTTAAAAGACCTGGAAAATAAGAAGTCCAAAAAGCAAGATTGGCGTGAGGAGGAAAAGCTGAAGGACTTGTTAAAGGAGTTGGAGGCGAAGCAAAAAGAGAATAAAGAAAGACGGAAGGATTTAGAAAAATTGGTGGAAAAGGACTTGGCGAAAAAGGAGGAATTAAAAGAACAGCTTAAAGTTTTAAGCGAAACGGAAAAGAAAATTGAAGAGTTACGTAAGGAGATAGAAGAGTTGCTTTCGAAAAACGACAAGGAACAGCTACAGGAGAAGCTTAAACAGTTACAGGAAGAAAATAAGGAACAGTTAAGACGAGAGCAGAGACTAGAGGACTTATTGAAGGACCTCTTATTTCAGAGGGATATGCTACGCACAATTGAAGATTATAAGGAGCTTTCGGAGGAACTAAAGTCGGAGGAGAATGAGGAGAAAAGTGCCGAGGATAGTGAAAAGAAGGCAGAGGAATTAGAAAAGAAATTGGAGGAATTAGCCAAGGATTCTAAGGAGCTCTCGGAAATGCTGGAAAAAGAAGAATTTAAAACAGAGAGTGAAGAGCTAAAGCAGAATTTAAAGGACGCTAAGGAAGCCGAAAAAAGTCAGGAGCAAGGTGATTCGAAGGAAAGTAAGGATAAGGCCGGGGATAATGCCTCAGAGATGAGTGAATCTTTGGCAATGATGATGGAGGGCATGCAGGCGAAGGCACTCTCTATGAATATGCAGGCATTACGTCGAATCTTGGAGAATTTGGAGCGCTACAGCGTGGATGTGGAAGCTTATAAAGAAGGCGTTTCAGAACTAGAAAAAGGTGATCCTGCTTTCCGAGGGTTATTAAAAAAGGGCAGCGTTTTATCTGCAAATAGCAAAGTAATCAGTGATAGTCTCATTGCTTTAAGTGAGAAGGCGCCAGAGATAAAAGACAAGGTATTTAAGGACTTGAATGAAATGCAGTATCAGCTGGGTTCGGCGCAGGGTCACTTGCAGGAAGTAGAGTTGATGAAGGCGGCTAGTTCGGGTCAATTTAGCATGATGTCGGCGAATGATTTGGCCTTATTATTAGACGATGCCATGCAGAATATGATGTCTATGATGGCCAGCAAGAAAAAAGGTGATCAGAACTGCGAGAAGCCGGGTAACGGAAAACCAAAGCCGGGTAGCATGAGTGAGAAGCTCGGCAAGATGGGTAAGATGGTGGAAAAATTAGAAAAGGGTTCTCAACCTGGAAATAAGGGTATGGGCCCCGATGGAAAAAGCATTGGTCAAGTCTTAAGCGAGCAGGAATCTTTGAGACAAACCTTGCAAGAAATGGATAAGGAAGGTGGAAAGGAAAATGGCAACGGCAAACCTCTGGATAAAGAATTAGATGAAATGGAAGATTTGCTTTTAAACGAAAACTTCTCGGAATACATAGAGCGCTTCAAAAGAGTGGAAACTCGTTTATTAGAAAGTGAGAAAGCGAATATGGAGCGGAAGCAAAAAGAGGAACGCATGAGTAAATCGGCGGAGGAGTTAGAGATGCAAAATGGTAAAGAGGCGGATTTATTAAAAACAAAGGAAATAGACCAGAAGGACATTTTAAGATTAAGTCCGCTTCTACTAAACCCATTTTACCAAAAATAGTGAAATCAAGAATTCAATTTTTAGGGGAAGTTCCTTCAGAGGTGTTAAATTTCGAGGAAGTGTTAAAAAAATGGCTTATTTCTGTGGCTGCTGAGCGCAAATTTCAAATTCGTCGACTAGTTTATCATTTCCTAAATAATGAGGTCAGTAGAAGGCTTAATTTTGATTTTTTAGCTCACGACTACCCCACGGACATCATCACGATGGATCATTCTCAAGGTAGAGGCTTAGAAGTAGAAATGTTTTTAGGTTATGAGGTCATTGCCGAAAATGCAAAGTCCTATGAGGTTGCTTACGCAGATGAGTTAGATCGGGTAATGGTTCATGGCTTGTTGCATTGTATTGGCTTTGACGATAAGTCAAAAACAGAATTTGATAGAATGAAAGCGGAGGAGAATATTTGTTTAATTTCGCGGCCCAAATCTTTGTTAGAAAGGTAATTAGCATTAAATGGATAAGAATTACGAAGTTATAGTTGTTGGTGGTGGTCATGCTGGTGCAGAAGCGGCGGCAGCTGCGGCGCGGATGGGTGCTAAGACATTATTAGTTACAATGAACCTTCAAACAATTGGCCAAATGTCTTGCAATCCTGCAATGGGAGGAATTGCGAAAGGTCAGATAGTTAGAGAGATTGACGCTTTAGGTGGTTTAAGCGGTATAATTACGGATAAGACCGCGATTCAGTTTCGCATGTTAAACCGCAGTAAAGGGCCCGCGATGTGGTCCCCTAGGGTACAAAGTGATCGTTGGCGTTTCGCAGAAGAATGGCGCTTGGCGCTGGAGGCAATACCAACTTTGGACTTTTTCCAGGATATGGTAGTTGATCTAATTACAGAAGATAATGAGATCAAGGGCGTGATAACTGGAATAGGAACACGTTATTATGCACCTAAGGTTATATTAACGAATGGAACCTTTTTAAATGGCTTAATTCACATTGGAGAAAAACAATTTGGCGGTGGACGTGCGGGTGAAAGAGCTTCTGTGGGCTTAACTAAATGCTTAGAAGATTTAGGTTTCGAGGCGGGTAGAATGAAGACAGGAACACCTCCGCGTGTGGATGGTCGTAGTTTGGATTATTCTAAAATGGAGGAACAAAAAGGGGATGAGCAGCCTGAAAAGTTTAGCTTCAGCAGCGAAACAAAACCATTATCGAAACAACGAAGCTGTTACATTACTTATACTAGCCCAGAGGTTCATGAAGCTTTAAAAGAAGGGTTTGACAGAAGCCCTATGTTTAATGGTTCTATTGAGAGTAAGGGGCCGCGTTATTGTCCCAGTATAGAGGATAAGATTAATCGTTTTGCCGATAAGGATCGACATCAAATTTTTGTTGAGCCAGAGGGCTGGAATACGGTTGAGGTTTATGTTAATGGCTTTAGTACGTCTTTACCAGAGGAGGTGCAAGAAAAAGCCTTACGTAAGATAGCCGGTTTTGAGAACGCAAAAATCTTCAGACCGGGTTATGCGATAGAGTATGATTTTTTTCAACCTACTCAATTAAAGAAGACATTAGAAACGAGAATAGTTAATGGCTTGTATTTCGCTGGGCAAATTAATGGTACCACGGGATATGAAGAAGCCGCTTGCCAAGGCTTAATGGCGGCGATTAACGCGGTCAGAAGCTTAAGGGGAGAAGAAGGCTTTGTTTTAGGACGAAATGAAGCCTATATAGGTGTCCTTATAGATGATTTGGTGAGCAAAGGAACGGAGGAGCCTTACCGAATGTTTACGAGTAGAGCGGAGCATCGAATTCTTTTAAGACAGGACAATGCCGATAGTAGGTTGAGTGAAAAGGGCTATGTGATTGGACTGTTATCCAAAGAGCGATTAGAACAGTTTCACGTGAAACAATCTCGTCAGAAACTATTAATGAAGTATATAAAGGGTCTATCGGTTAAAATGGAAGAGGTTAATCCTATTCTAGAAGCAAAGGGCTTAAGCCTGATTGATCAAACGGTGAAGTTTGATAAAGTTCTAAGCAGGCCACAGTTGGGTTTTGCTGACTTTGGTTCGCTAAATTCTTTGTCCAGTATGGTTGCGGAGGAAGGTATTCTTCAAGAGGATATTGATTCAGTGGAGATTGCTTTAAAATACAGCGGCTATATCGATAAAGAAATTGATAATGCAAACAAGCTGGACCGCTTAGAAAACCTTAAGATCCCGGTGGGTTTTGATTATAGTCTCTTAAAAAGCATGAGCTACGAGGCAAGAGAGAAGTTAAGTAAATTAAAACCGGCTACAATTAAGGAAGCAAAAGCTGTAAGCGGGGTGTCGCCTGCGGATATAAGTGTATTGCTTGTTTATATGGGCCGTTAGTTTCACGTGAAACATGAGGAAAATAGATGCATGTCCGCTCTGCGGAAAAAACGATTTTGTCAGTGTTCGAAATGCCCCTTATTACAGGGGAAAGCAAGAATGCTTCAATATAGATGCTTGCAATAGCTGCGGTTTCTGGTTCACCAACCCTCAGCCAGAGGGTAAGGGCTTAGCGGCTTACTACGAAAGTGATGACTACGTTAGTCATACGGACGGAACGGGTAGCTTATTAGACATAGTTTATAACTGGGTTAGAAGTTATGCCTTAAGCAAGAAGCTTTCTTTAGTAGAGTCTGCCGTGAAGAATAAAAATACTTTACTCGATTATGGGGCTGGAACGGGTGCTTTCTTAGCAATGGCTAAAGAGAAGGCTTGGAAGGTTACGGGTGTTGAGCCCTCAGAAGTGGCGCGTAAAAATGCTCAATTAAAAGGAGTGAAGCTATTAAGTGTAGAAGAGCGCAATAGTGTAAAAGACGGGTCTTGCAGTGCTATTAGTCTTTGGCATGTATTAGAACATTTACCAGACCTGAAAGAGAGCATGCGATTTTTTAATGCGAAGCTTGAAACAGAGGGTGTTTTGTTTATTGCTGTGCCTAACCATGAGTCACATGATGCACAATATTACAAAGACGAATGGGCGGCTTTAGATGTGCCCTTGCATCTATGGCATTTTTCTAAGGCAGATATTAGAAGTTTGGCGGAGAAGACAGGCTTCAGCGTAGAAAAGGTTTATAATATGCCTTTTGATAGTTACTATGTTTCCTTATTAAGCGAAAAGATTAGGAAGTCTAGCTTAGGACCTATAAAAGCTGTTTATCAGGGCTTTCTGTCAAACTTAAAAGGAGGGAGCTCTAAAAACATGAGTTCTTTAATCTATCAGCTAAGAAAGATTTAGGCTTTCATTCGTAAAAGGTTGCTAAACTTAAAGGAGACGTCGGACATGATCAACTTCACGTTGCCGTTTCTTCGGATATCGGTATTAGCTGCGCTCAATACATCGTAGGCTTCTTTGCTGTTTTTAAAGTGTAATACTGAGGCAAAACCGGTAAGCTTAAATCCTATTTGACTAAATAAGGGGTGTGTAGCTGCTTCTCCTTTAGTTGCTGCTTTTAGGCTCAGTTCAATTGTGTCCATAAAGAATTGCAAAGCTTCTCTCTGTTGGTCACGGCCTAATTTGGCAAACTCATCTACGAAAGTGAAAATTTCCTTGGTCTTAGCGCTATAACAGCCACGCATCCAGTTTTGGAATAATTGGGCGTATGCTATGTAACTTTGATTGTTCTTGCTAATTTGTAAGGCTTCAAGAATAGAGCCATTAGCTAAGGAGGCACTTATTTTAGAGGTTTCATTATCAACACCTTGTGAAATAAGAAAGTTCTCTACTGCAGTAGTGCTCAAAGGTGGTACGAATACCTTTTGACAGCGACTGGTAATGGTCTGCAATAGGTTTTCAGGCTTTTCGCTTACCAGAAAGATCATGCTATTATCACTAGGCTCTTCTAAAGTCTTTAAGAACTTATTGGAGGCCGAAATATTGAGATATTCAGGTAAGTAAATGATTACAAATTTTTTCCCTCCGGCGTAAGACTTGTAGTTTAACTTTTCATTAATCCGTCGTACTTCAAGTACATTAATTAAGGCTGATTTACCATTAAGTCCTGCGTAATCGAGCCAATCATTAAGGCCAAAGAAATTATTGGCTTTTATAAAATCCATCCACTCACGCATAAAAAAGTCAGCCGTCAAGCTTTTAGGGGCTTTATCTTTAGTAGCAAAAGGGAAGCAATAGTGAAGGTCTGGGTAGCTGTTTTGACTAAACTGTATGCAATTGGAACAGCTACCGCAGCTATCGTTATCTAGTGGGTTTTTACAGGCCAGAAACTGACAGTAAGCTTTCACTAAGGGAAAAATAAGGGCTGCAGAACTGCCGTGAAAAAGCAAGGCATGGCCGTTTCTATTGTTATGAGCAGAGCGTATTAACTGTTCTTTTAAGTCAACTAAAGCGGGAATATCTTTTAAATGCATATCTTTTTATAATTGCCTTTCTTGCCAACGAGCATTCTCGTATTTTCGCAACAAAATTAAGACAAATGGCAACTATAGATACTTTAGATTTAAAAGGAAAGAGAGTTTTAGTGCGTGTGGACTTTAATGTCCCGCTAAATGATAAGCTAGAGATTACCGATGATAGTCGGATGCAGGCCCATTTACCTACCATAGAAGCAATTTTTGCGAAGGGTGGTATTCCAATTTTAATGTCCCATCTCGGTAGACCAAAAGACGGCCCAGAGGATAAGTTTTCTTTACAACATTTAGTGGCTCACTTAAAAGAGATTAGTGGCCGTGATGTTTTATTTATTAATGATTGTATTGGCGAGTCTGTTGTAAACACAACAAAAGAAATTGGGACCAGCGTAATTTTACTCCTTGAAAATTTGCGTTTTTATAAAGAGGAAACAGCCGGTGATTCAATTTTCGCTTCAAAGTTGGCGATGAATGGTGATGTATACATTAATGATGCCTTCGGAACGGCTCACCGAGCACACGCCTCAACGGCTGTGATAGCCGAATATTTTGGCTCTAATAAGGCCTTTGGTCGAGTATTGCAGAGTGAGATAGAAAACGTTAATAAGGTCCTCGTTGGAGGAAACAAACCCACTACAGCCATTGTGGGTGGCGCTAAGGTTTCTTCTAAGATTAGCATCCTTGAGAACCTTTTGCAGCGTGTAGACAACCTTATTATCGGTGGAGGCATGGCCTATACCTTTATCAAAGCACAGGGTGGCGAAATAGGGAATAGCCTAGTAGAAGATGATTACTTGGAGACAGCTAAAGATGTTCTCGCGAAGGCGGAGGAGTTAGGCGTGAAGATATTTTTACCAGAAGATAGTATTATAGCCGATAATTTTAGCAATGAGGCAAATACAGAGGTGAAGGCCTCGAGTGAAATACCAAGTGGTTGGATGGGCCTAGACGCTGGCCCTAAGGCGGTTGCGTCTGTAAAAGAAGTTCTTTTAGGTTCTAAGACGATTCTATGGAATGGCCCAATGGGAGTATTTGAAATGGAGAAATTTGCTGAAGGAACTAAGGCCGTTGCTAATTTTATAGCTGAGGCTACAACGCTAGGGGCATTTTCGTTAATCGGCGGTGGCGATTCTGTCGCCGCAATTAAAAAGTTCGGATTAGCCGATAAAGTTAGCTATGTAAGCACTGGAGGTGGTGCGATGCTAGAGTTTCTAGAGGGTAAGACCTTACCGGGTATAAAGGCAATTACAGGCTAATCTGCGTCTTTTATTAGGTATTGCTTATCAAGTACTTCATCGAAGTTGAGGGCGTCCGCGATACTCTCCCCATAATCGCTTATTACACGAAAGTATTTGCTCTCGTTAATGGTGGATTTTTGAAATATTTGACGGTTTTTTTGTGCTCGGTTTACCACGAAAATAACAAGGCTGAGAATGACTAACCATTTTGCCCCGCCTAGTAAAGCACCAAGGATGCGATTTATTCCGTTTAGAGCGACTAGCTTTAATCCACGCGTTAACATGCTAGCAATTGCATTGATTAATAAAATGGTGAAAAAGAAAACCACTACATAACTTACGATACGCAATTCAAAGTCGGCCGACTGAAAGTAGATGGTGAAATATTGGAAGACATATTCGGAGAGTAGATAGGAAACAATGATCCCAATAAAGAGACCTGTTAGTGCTGCAATCTCGCGAATAAAGCCGCGAGAGAAACCTTTAATTATTCCAAAAACTAAAGGCACAAGTATAATAATATCGAGTGTGGACAACGCTGTGTGAAATTGTAAGCGGGGAAGTTAAATAAAAAATATGCTAGATAAAGCGAACAAAGAAGATTGGCAGCGATTAATTGAATTAATCAAAGTAAAATTTAGTGACGGCGAAGAGCCTGATCTTGATGCTATATTATTTTTAATCGGTGTGCGAGAGCTAGGAATTGATAAAAGGCGCTTTAAGAAAGACGAAAAACTGGACCTCTTGCATATCGCAATATGCAGATTATTAACTCCTTACGGCTATTATAAGCTGGTAGGTGCGGATGAGCAGGGTTGGCCTCATTACGAGCTACTAGAAAAATTACCCGCTTTAAAGGCAGGTGAACAAAGCATCTTGATGAAAGAAGCTATTTTAAGATATTTTGATGAAGAAGAGCTTTGGTCGTGATTTTTTAATCAAAGGAACAGCCAATTAAAAGGCTATCATAAGGCTCTAGGTAGATTGTTTTAAGTACTTGCTGATTGGGAAGCAAGCGAATTTCCCCACAGCCAATCCAAGTGTAGTCTGGGCGTTCACCACGACTCGCGCGGATGCTTAGCGTGGCTGGTTCTTCGTATTTAAAGTTGATTTCGCCATTTTCATTGGTGACACCAGAAAGCCAAACTTTGTTTCCAGGTACCGGAGCAGCAACTTCTACGAGAACATTTTGTACCCGAGTGCTATCTGAATATGTTTTTACTATTACCGTAAATGGGTAATCGGGGTTTAAGTCATCAAACTCACAAGCCCCAACTATTAATCCTAAGCCTAAAAGGAAGAAGAAAATCTTTTTCATAAACCTATTGATCATCGCGACAACCGTTGTCAACGTCGTTGTATAATGTTAATTCTAGATTGATTGTTTTAACACCTCTCTCTAACTCGGCAAAGGTGCAAGTTTTATAAGGATTTTTAGTGGCTACAATCTCAACAACGGCTTTATTTTTCAGAGTGATGGAAACTTTACCATCCTCGTCACTATACAAATAATAGTCTATCGTTGTATTGTCCACTGGCGCGTAGATGCGCACTAAGGCATTTTGTACGGCAACCGTACCATCTTCTACGGTTAAAAATAAATCGAGAGAGAAATCCCGATCGTCACTAGAACAGCCTCCAAAAAATAGCACCAAAATGGTACTAAGGGTAAATAGTCTTATTAATTTGCTCATAATATAAGCCGAATAATTTTCATCTTTGCGGATTCAAATATAGTAATTAACGGAGGCGAATAAGTATTTAGCATAGAGAATGAAAGAACAAATAGATTTACTCAGTCAAGAAGTGGCTTCATTTTCTTCAAATAAGGAGGAGGTAATAGAGGCTTGGCGTGTAAAAATGCTGGGAAAGAAGGGAACAATTACGGCTCTATTTAACCAGTTTAGAGAAATGTCTCCCGAGCTGAAAAGAGAATGGGGTAAACCTCTAAATGCACTTAAAGTAGAAGCGCAAGAAAAGATAAATAGTCTCAAAAATAGCTTAGAAAGTACTGATAGTGGCGCATCTGGGCTTGACCTAAGTCGGCCGGCAAACTTTACAAATCTAGGGTCGCGTCACCCAGTTAATTTAGTGAAGAATGAAATTGTTGGCATTTTTAAACGGATAGGTTTTAATTTAAGCGAGGGTCCTGAGGTGGAAGATGATTGGCATAATTTCTCGGCCTTAAATTTTCCAGAAGAACATCCTGCCCGAGACATGCAAGACACTTTTTTTGTACGTAAAGATCCCGATTGGGCCTTGAGAACCCATACATCAAGCGTACAGGTGCGGGTTATGGAAAATCAAAAACCGCCAATTCGGACTATTTCCCCAGGCAGAGTTTTTCGAAACGAGGCCATTTCGGCCCGATCACACTGCTTTTTCCATCAGATTGAGGGATTATATATTGACGAAGGCGTAAGCTTCGCAGATCTCAAGCAAACGCTGCTTTTTTTCGCCCAAGAGTTTTTTGGACCGGAAACAAAAATTAGACTACGCCCATCTTACTTTCCTTTTACCGAGCCAAGTGCTGAAATGGATGTATACTGGGGACTAAATAATGAGCGCGATTATCGCATGACGAAGGGAACCGGTTGGTTGGAAGTCTTGGGCTGCGGGATGGTGGACCCTAACGTTTTGGAAAATAATGGCATCGACTCAACTAAATATAGCGGCTACGCTTTTGGAATCGGAGTGGAACGTATTGCTTTACACCGCTTTCAAATTCCCGATATACGACTCTTATTTGAAAATGACTTAAACTTTTTAGATCAGTTTAAAGCGGCTTATTAACCTGAGTTCGACCTAAATTATAGCCTCAGATTTACAATAAAAGGAAAAAACTTGTAAGCCTCTTCCAAAAAGGAGTTTTTGGCGCCTTCGCGCTTCGCTATAGCCCGCTATTGCTTCAGTGCTTCGGCTTAAAACCCACTATTTATAAGAGGTCTGAGGCCTAATTTTACGCCGAACTCAGGTTATTAGCGAGAAGAAACCGAATCAGCTAAACGAGATGAAATGAAAAAGCGGCTACTAGTTCTAATACTAGTAGCCGCTTTCTTATTTCGAAGGATGGAACTAATTATCTTCTATAGAGGTGATTTTCATCATATTCGTCATGCCTCGGTCATCAATAGGCATACTCGCGATTTTAACAATTAGATCGCCGCCACTTACTAAACCTTTTTCGACTACAATATTTTTGATATCCTTAAAGGTTTCGTCGGTACTAACCATTTTATCGTAAAAGAAACCTCTAACACCCCAAAGTAAACTCATGGTATTGAGAATATTTCGGTTAGAAGTAAACATCAGAATTATACTTTTAGGACGGTGAGCGGCAATTTTAAAAGCAGTGTAACCACTAAAAGACATGGTAAGAATTGCGGAAGCACCAATTTGGTCAGCTACTTTACTCGCGTTATAACAAATAGAATCGGTTATAAATCGACGATTGCGATAACGGGGAGGATTTTCCTCATTCACTCTAACCTGACCGCTTTCCTCAACGTGGGCTATAATTTTAGACATGGCCTCAATAACCGCAACAGGGTGCTTTCCAACGGAAGTTTCACCGCTAAGCATTACTGCATCAGCACCATCTAAAACGGAGTTGGCTACATCATTCACTTCCGCACGCGTAGGAGTAAGTTGCTCAATCATGGTTTCCATCATTTGCGTAGCAATAACAACGGGCTTAGACTGAAGATGACATTTATTTACAATCATTTTCTGAATAAGCGGTACTCCCTGCATCGGTACTTCCACACCTAAATCACCACGTGCCACCATAATGGCATCGGAAGCTTCAATAATCTCATCAATTTCTACAACCGCTTCTGGCTTTTCAATTTTGGAAATAATATGACAAAGAGCATCGTTCTTTTGTAAGATGTCTCGCAATTGGTAAACGTCGTTAGGGTTTCTTACGAAAGATAAGGCTACCCATTCCACCGCTAGCTCCATCGCAACTTCTAGATCGGCTAAATCTTTATCCGTTAAACAAGGCAAAGAAATGCGAGTGTTGGGTAGGTTCACCCCTTTCTTAGACTTCAAGGGTCCACCTTGAATTACCTTCGCTTCCACCTTGTCGATGCCATTACTATGGATGGCTTCAAGTAAAATTTTACCATCATCAATTAAAATGCGGTCGCCAATTTTTACATCCGAAGCAAATTGCTGATAGGTCATAAAAACCTGTTTAGCAGTACCAAGCTCGTCTTTGTTGGTGAAGGTGAGGATATCCCCCTTCTTCAATACAGCGCCTTCTTCTACTTTACCAACGCGTAATTTGGGTCCTTGTAAATCAGCTAGGATAGCCACATTGGTTTCTAATTCTTCGTTTAAGCGCTGCACTTTTTTCGCAATTTCGCGGGCGCTATCGTGGTCACTATGGGAAAAGTTAATACGGAATACATTTACTCCCGCTTTAACCATTTCAACCATTACATTATAGTCATCTGAAGCTGGCCCTAAAGTGGCAACAATCTTTGCTTTGTTATTCGTCATCTTAGTTATTTAGTATTTTTTTTAAGCTACTTATGTGTTTTTCAGAAAGCTCACGGTGAACCTTTACGGGTTTAATGGAACTTAAAGCCGCAGCCATGGCTTTTAATTGGTTTCTTTCTTCCTCTTCTGCTTCCAGCCAAAGAAGATAATTATAGCCCTCTTTATTAGGCAGGACCATTCCCTTTACTTCTTGCTCATCATCAAACAAGGAGCCTTGTTCTTTTTCAATTAGCTCGCCTTTGTAACTGCTGTTTTCGGCCAGGCGAAATTCTAATTCTAAGTCCTTGTTAGAAAAGCCGAAAAGTATAAAATTAAAACTTGCCTTAGTGTTATTTTTACACAGATCTTTTTGCAAGCGCCGAAAGCTGAATAAAGGATGTTTATTTAACTGGTAAACAAGACTTAAAACTTGTAAATCGGAATAGATGCCAAAACCAGCAATTTGATTTTCTGACCAGCTTCCTAAATCAAGTTTATGTCTCGGCATAAGTTAAGTTTAAAACTTTAAAGGCGTTTTTGGCGGCTTCCTCCTCTGCTTTTTTCTTCGAAGCGCCCGAACCTTTTCCAATCAATTCTTGCTGTTTGAAGCAGCCGACGTGGTATAAGGGGTTATGGCTTTCGCCTTCGCTCGATATAACCGAAAAACGAATAGGCTGTCGTGCTTTTTGCCCCCATTCGAGCACGGCACTTTTGTGACTGGTAAAACGCTCGTCTAGCCCCTTTAAATCAATTTTACTCAAGATACGCTTTTCTAAGAACTGGCAGCATTGTTCGTAGCCGAGATCTAAATATAAGGCTCCAATTAGAGCTTCAAAGGCATCGCCATAAATCGATTTAGCCCGCGTTCCTCTTGAAGGAGTGTATTTTATTAGAGTGTCTAGGCCTAAAAGGAGACCTAGCTCGTTTAGATGCCTCCGGCTTACCAGCTTACTGCGCAGATTGGTAAGCTCACCCTCTTCTTTAAGAGGGAATTTACGATAGATATAGTCCGTTATTACCGCTCCTAAAATGGCATCACCTAAAAACTCAAGTCTTTCGTTATTAAGCTTTTGCCCTTTTATTTCTACAGATGCGGAACTATGAATCAGAGCCAATTCATAGAAGCTGATATTTTCAGGTTCTACCTTGAGTATGGCTTTGATTTGAAAATAAAAATTCCCGCCTTTTGCTGGGCGGGAATTGAAAGATTTTAACCAAGTAAAAAACATCCCGACAAGATAATTAACTTAGCTTACGGAATAGAACTGAGGCATTATGACCGCCAAAACCAAAGGTATTGCTAATGGCTGCTCTAACTTCTCGTTCTTGTGGCTTGTGAAGGGTTAAATTAAACCTTTCATCAATTTCAGGATCAACAGTACTGTGATTAATAGTCGGAGGAACGACGCTATTCTTGATGGCTAAAATTGCAGCAATTGCTTCAATCGCACCAGCAGCTCCTAATAAGTGACCCGTCATCGACTTGGTTGAACTAATATTGAGTTTGTAAGCATCTTCTTTAAAGACCCCTTTAATGGCCTTTAATTCTGCTACATCACCCAGTGGTGTGGAAGTACCGTGCACATTGATATAATCAATGTCTGCTGGGCCAAGACCAGATTCTTCTAGTACTTGTTCCATAACACTTTTTGCTCCCAATCCTTCGGGGTGGGGAGCAGTAATGTGATGCGCATCTGAACTGATACCACTACCTACCAATTCTGCATAAATTTTAGCGCCGCGCGCTTTCGCATGCTCGTATTCTTCAAGAACAATACAGCCTGCACCTTCTCCTAAAACAAAACCATCTCGTTCTTTGTCAAAAGGACGGCTGGCTGTTTCGGGTGAATCGTTGCGTGTACTTAGTGCATGCATGGCATTAAAGCCACCCATTCCCGCTTCATTAACAGCAGCTTCACTTCCTCCCGCAAGACAAACATCAATTTTGCCCAATCGGATATAGTTGAAAGCGTCGATTAAAGAATTAGTTGAGGAGGCGCATGCCGATACGGTAGAATAGTTTGGCCCTCTAAATCCGTATTTGATACTGATGTGCCCAGGGGCTAAATCAGCAATCATTTTCGGGATAAAGAAAGGATTAAATCGAGGAGTTCCATCGCCTTTTGCAAAGGCCATGCACTCTTCCAAGAAAGTGTCTAAACCACCAATTCCAGAGCCCCAAATCACACCAATG
>TARA_R110002050_G_scaffold238881_2_pt1 | contig 15341 bp, 12 predicted proteins | sample TARA_R110002050 | Tara Oceans TARA_R110002050 (sample SAMEA4396988) | marine metagenome | biome: Polar Biome; feature: [DCM] deep chlorophyll maximum layer (ENVO:01000326); material: water (ENVO:00002006), including particulate matter (ENVO:01000060) such as... | depth 25 m
TACTATGCAGATATGATGACTGATAAGGTTCAAAAAGCAGGATTATTTAATAGTATTGCATGGCCACTTGCAGAAAACGGAGAGAATTTAGATTTTGCTGGTAAAATTTCCAAGTCTTCATTAGATTTAATTAAAGAAGCACAGGCTAATGTAGATGCTAAACCAGATTATTATACCGTAAATCAGTATAAAAACAGTTTAAATAGTTCTTATGAAATGTATGCAGATACTTATGGTTTAATTTCTTATAAGCAAGGAAATATAAAAGAAGCTATTACTTATCAAAAAGAAGCTATTGGAGATGAAAAAAATGGAGAAGTAAATGGGCGTTATATTCAGTTTTTAATGGTTGATAAACAATATGAATTGGCTCAAACTAAAGCAGAAGAATTTATTAAGAACGGACATGCATCAACTAAAATAAAAGAGTACTACAAAGAGGCTTACTTAAAAAATAATAATGATGCTAAAACTTTTGATTCTAAGTTAGCAACACTTGAAAAAGTTGCCCATGATAACTATGTTAATGAAATTAAAGAAACAATGATTGATGAGCCTGCGCCTAATTTTTCTTTAAAAAACACAAAGGGAGAAGTAGTGTCGCTTGGATCTTTAAAAGGAAAAACGGTCATACTTGATTTCTGGGCTACTTGGTGTGGCCCTTGTAAAGCATCTTTTCCGGGCATGCAGAAAGTTGTAACTAAATATAAAGATGATAGTGATGTTGTGTTATTATTTGTTGATACGTTTGAGCTTGGCGAAAACCGTGAAAAATTAGTAACAGATTTTATTTCAAAAAACAATTATGATTTTCATGTAATTTATGATACTCAAATTGAAAACAGTAATAGTTTTGAAGTAGCTGAAAAATATGGAGTAACAGGTATTCCAACAAAAATTATTATTGATAAAAATGGTAAGATTAGATTTAAAGCCGTTGGGTTTAGCGGTCAAACAGAAAAATTAGTTGGAGAAATGGATATTATGATTGAGATTTTAAAATCTTAATCTTTTACAGTAAATAATTCAATTAAAAGAGGTTCTCAATTATTAAGAAGACCTCTTTTTTTATTTAAATTCATGAGATAAATGATAACTTTTTCTCTTTAATACCATAAATACTATTAAAGACAATATCCCAAAAACAGAAAACCCAATAAATAACGGTAAAACAGAAGTCTTAACAAAATTACCAATGTAATTAGCAATAGGAACTGCTAAAACAGTTGATACAAAACCATTAATCGCTGCACCAATTCCTGCAATATGTCCTAAAGGCTCCATGGCTAAGGCTCTTAAATTCCCAAATAAAAACCCAATGGCAAAAAACTGTAAAGCAAAAAAACCGACTAACACGTATATGCTAGGGTTGTTGCCAGACCAAAACAAAAACACATATAATACTGATATTGCTACATAGGCAATAGCTGAAACAAATGCCATTTGCATCATACCATATTTAACTACTAAAACACTGTTTAAATAGGTCGCTAACCCAATGGAAATTGCTAAACTGGCAAAAATGTAGGGAAACATATCTGCTAAGTCATATTGATTTTCAAAGATTTGTTGAGACGTACTTAAATATACCATAAATGAGCCTGTGATAAATCCAGAATTAATGGTAAATCCAATAGCATCCTTATATTTTATAAACTCTTTAAGACCGTCAATAAAAAGGTGCGATGAAAATTTTATTCGTTTTTCTTTGGGTAAGGTTTCAGGTTGTCGTTTCCAAAACCAAAAGATAATTATAGAACAATATATTAAGCTAAAATAGAAAATAGATTCCCAATTATAAAAATGAAGTAAAAACTGTCCTAATGTTGGTGCGATTACGGGCACTAAAATAAACACCATAACAACAATAGATAATATTTTAGCCATGTAATCTCCACTATAAGAATCTCTTACGATAGCAATACTCATAGTTCTCGGAGAGGACAGCCCGACACCTTGCAAAATTCTACCAAAAAGCATCATCTCAAAACTTTTGGTAGTAACACAGATAATACTGGCAATAAAAAATACAGCAAACCCTATGAAAACAATACGTTTTCTTCCAAAGCTGTCCGACAACGGACCGAAAAAAAGCTGCCCACATCCAATTCCTAAAAATATCATAGTTATTAGAAGCTGATTGTTAACCTCTTTGGTAACACCGAGAGAATGTCCTATATCAGGTAAGGCAGGTAATAATGCATCAATAGTTAACGCCACAATAGCCATTAAAGAGGCCATTAAAGCTATAAATTCATATTCAAAATTGTTTTTAGTTTGCATGGCGCAAAAGTAATGGTTTCAATATTTTTAATACTAATTAAGTCTTATTAATTATTAAATTTGTCAACAGCAATTAATCCATTTATTCTAAGATGAATATAGAGCCACTTTTAAAATACATGAGCAATTTTATTACGTTATCGAAAGAAGAAGAAGATATTCTTTCGTCTAAATTGTTGTATAGAAAATATTTAAAAGGACAATATATTGTACAACATGGTGATATTTGTAAATACACAGGTTTTGTGGTTTCGGGTTGCACAAAAACATTTTTTATGGATTCAGACGGACAGGAGCATATTGTTATGTTTTCTATAGAAGATTGGTGGACCTCAGACATAGGGAGTTTTATAACCCAAACACCAGCAGATTTTAATGTGCAATGTTTAGAAAACACAGAGCTCATTATGTTTTCTCAAGAAATTATTGAAGATTTATATATTAGAATACCAAAACTAGAACGCTTCTTCAGGCAAATCGTTGAAAAGGGATTAGTTGCGTCACAAAAACGAATTGTGAGAAGTTTTAGTCTTTCTGCAAAGGAACAGTATCTGTATTTTAGAAATGAATATCCAAAAATTGAACAACGTATTCCACAGTATATGATAGCTTCTTACCTCGGTATTACTAAAGAATTTCTCAGCAAAATAAAGAGCCAACTCATCTTGGAACAGTAAATGTTAAACTAGATTAACATCATTTAATAAACTACGTTATTTTTCTCATCAGACTTATTCGAGATCTTTGTATCATAATATTAAGTACTGGTATTTTGAAAACATTGATTGAAAAAATAAGCACTATTAATGATATGATTCTTCAAGGAAATTCCTTAGAGGCTTTCGAAGCGTTTTATCATGATGATGTTGTAATTCAAGAAAATGATAATCCAGAATGTATTGGGAAAGAAATTAATAGAAAAAGAAAACAAGATTTTTTCGCTGCCATAACTGAGTTCAGATGTGCTAAACCATTAAACCTTGCTGTTGGAGAACAAACCACAATGGTTGAATGGCATTTTGATTATACACATAAAGAGTTAGGAGTTAAAAACTTTACTCAGGTAGCAGTTCAGAATTGGAAAGACGGAAAAATTATTAAGGAAAAATTGTATTACGAATCTTAAATCATTTAAAAAAAGAAAAATTATGAAAAATTTATTTAAAACAGCATCAGTTATTGTTGCATTCGCAGCATTCTCTTTTACAACTATTGAAAAAGAGATAAAGGAAGTAAAAACAGAAGAAAGTAAAGTTGTTTGGAAAGGGTATAAAGTTACAGGCTCTCACGAAGGTCATATTGGTATTGAATCGGGTTCATTAGAATTTAGTGAGGATAAATTAGTTGGAGGTAATTTTGTAATAGATATGACATCTTTAGTGTGTACAGATTTAGAAGGTGAATACAAAGGAAAATTAGAAGGTCATTTAAAATCTGATGATTTCTTTGGAGTTGCAACTCATCCTACTGCGTCATTAGTGTTTACAGATGTGAAAGCTTCAGGTAAAAATTCATATGATGTTACTGGAGATTTAACGATTAAAGGGATAACAAACCCAGTGTCTTTTAAAATTTCAATTTACGGTAGTAAAGCCACTGCTTCTTTAAAAATTGATAGAACAAAATATGATGTAAGATATGGTTCTACCAGTTTCTTTGATAATTTAAAAGATAAAGCTATTTATGACGAATTTGATTTAGTATCAGATTTGGTCTTTTAATTTGAGTAACTAATTAATAGTATTTAAAAGCGTTCCTAACAGAACGCTTTTTTTGTTTTCTAAGTTTTAAGTGCCATTTTTAAAAGACTATCTTTGTTCTCAATATAAAAAAAACTATGCCTTTTAAAAAATTAATAGAGTCACTTAAAGCTGCTTTAACACAAAATGGGATTACGAAGCCAAAACCACTTCAAAAAGCAATTCTTTCTAAAATAAAGGGCGGTCATAGTTTATTTGTAATAGCACCAAACGATTCAGGAAAAACCACAAGTATAGTAATAAGTATCATTAATAAATTAAAAAATGCATTTGAAGATGCGCCGCGAGCTTTGATTTTTGTAAAAGATAAGCAAGCTGCATTAGACTTATCAGATCTCTTCAATACATATAAAAAAGGAACTGATTTGCGGGTTTATTGTGCTTATGATGAACATAATATTGAACTGCAACGCGAAGAAATTTACTTAGGAACCGATATCGTTATCGCAACCCCAAAGCGTTTAAATAAAATATTTTATTTAAACGGCATTAACCTAAATAAGCTTCAAATGTTTGTTATTGAAGATGCAGAATTTCTATTTAGGAACAATAATTTTGCTGATGTTTCAAGAACTCCCGAAAGCATAGAAAGATGTCAATATCTTATTTTCTCTAATAAATTTGATACTCGTTTTGAACGTTGGCAAGATTCATTTATGAGTAATGCTCAAATAATTGATATAACATAGCAAATTATGCTAATTTATACTTGATTAAAATTACAAAGGAATATTACCATGTTTTCTATCGCGTTTTTCAATAACTTTATCTTCTAGCATAGAGAAGGCTTTTATAAGTTTTCTTCTCGTATCTTTTGGTAAGATAACTTCGTCAATAAAACCTCGTCTGGCAGCAGTATATGGATTAGCAAAGGTATCAGCATATTCAGATTCTCTTTCAGCTAATTTTTCATCTGGATTTTCAGCAGAAGCAATTTCTTTTCTAAAAATAATTTCACTAGCGCCTTTAGCTCCCATTACAGCAATTTCTGCACTTGGCCAAGCAAAATTCAAATCAGCTCCAATGTGTTTAGAATTCATCACATCGTAAGCACCACCATAGGCTTTACGCGTAATTACAGTAACTCTTGGCACAGTAGCTTCACTTAGCGCATACAATAATTTAGCACCATGAACGATAATGCCATTCCATTCTTGATCAGTTCCAGGTAAAAAACCAGGAACATCAACCAATACTAATAACGGAATATTAAAGCTGTCACAAAAACGTGTAAAACGAGCTGCCTTTTTGGAACTATTTACATCTAAAACACCTGCTAAAAACATGGGTTGATTGGCTATAATACCCACACTTCGTCCTGCAATTCTGCTAAAACCAACAATAATATTTTCGGCATAATCTTTATGAATTTCATAGAAAGAATTTTCATCAATAATACCTTTTATAACCTCATGCATATCATAAGGTTTGTTAACATTATCGGGTAAAATATTTGATAAAACCTCTCTTATTTCATCATTCAGTTTATACGGTAAATTTTCTGTTGTTTTTTTATTGTTTTGAGGAACGTAACTTAATAGGGTTTTAAGGTCTTCTAAACATTCAATATCATTGGCAGAGGTTTTATGAGCAACACCGGATTTTGTGGCATGTGTTGTTGCACCTCCAAGTTCTTCTGAAGTAACATTTTCGTTAGTTACTGTTTTAACAACATTGGGACCCGTTACAAACATATAACTACTTTGCTCTACCATTAACGTAAAATCAGTCATAGCAGGTGAATACACGGCACCTCCAGCACATGGCCCCATAATAGCAGATATTTGCGGGATAATACCAGAAGACTGAACATTTTTATAGAAAATCTCTGCATACCCGCCTAATGAACGAACACCTTCTTGAATACGTGCTCCACCAGAATCATTTAATCCAATAATAGGCGCTCCAACTTTAAGTGCTAAATCCATGATTTTACAAATTTTCTCTGCATGAGTTTCCGAAAGAGAACCGCCAAAAACTGTAAAATCTTGTGCATATATATAGACTAATCTTGTATTGATGGTGCCATATCCAGTAACAACACCATCCCCAAAATAAATCTCATCTTGCATGCCGAATTCTGTCGTTCTATGCGTTACTAAAATGCCGATTTCTTCAAAAGACCCTTCATCTAATAAATAAGCAATGCGTTCTCTAGCAGTTAGTTTTTTCTTAGCATGTTGTTTTTCAATACGTTCTTGTCCACCACCCAAATGTGCTTGGGCAATGTAATCATTCAACATATTAATTTTATCTTCTTTTGACTTCATTTAATGGTGTATTAATAGGTTCTAAGGACTCCTTATCTGATATATAAACTTATGAATTTGGTAAACGAACTAATTTCTGGTCTTCCAAATACTTTTTTAAAGCGATTAAAGCAGCTATTTTCTCTTCTACTTTTAAATGCTCTTTTATTGCTTCTAGCTCATAGTGTTTTTTCACAAAGTTGGTATCAAAATTGCCCGAGCGAAAGGCTTCATGTTCAAAAACATATGTGCCAAAGGGTAGCGTTGTTTTAACACCTTGAATATCATAGTCACTTATGGCTTTAAGCATTAATTGAATAGCTTCCTCACGTGATTTGCCATAGGTGATAAGTTTAGAAAGCATCGGGTCGTAATAAATTGGAATATCCATCCCCTCTTCGTAACCATTATCAACTCTAATACCTTTACCAACAGGTAGTTTGTAAGTGTCAAGATGACCAACACTTGGTAAAAAATCATTTAAAGGATCTTCAGCATATACTCGCAGTTCTAAAGCATGACCATGAATTTTTAAATCGTCTTGTTTCATTGGCAAGGCTTCACCACGAGCAACTCGTATTTGTAGTTCAACTAAATCGACACCTGAAATAATTTCTGAAACGGGATGTTCAACTTGAAGTCTGGTATTCATTTCTAAAAAATAGTAGTTGTGATCGGCATCTAATAAAAACTCAACCGTTCCAGCGCCTAAATAATCACATGATTTTGCTACCAAAACAGCAGCTTCTCCCATTTTATGTCTTAGCTCTGGTGTTAAGATTGATGATGGCGCTTCTTCAACTACTTTTTGATGTCGTCTTTGAATACTGCATTCGCGTTCAAAAAAATGCAAAATATTACCATGGCTATCTGCCATAATTTGAATTTCAATATGTCTTGGCGAGGTTACATATTTTTCAATGAATACGGAACCGTCTCCAAAAGCAGATGTTGCTTCACTAATAGCACGATTCATTTGCGACTCCAATTCGCTTTCTTTTTCAACAATCCGCATGCCTTTTCCACCGCCACCGGCTGATGCTTTTATTAAAATAGGAAAGCCTATTTTTTCAGCTATTTCTTTGGCTTTTGAAATATCTGTTATAGCTTCGTCTACACCAGGCACCATCGGAATATTGTAATGTTTTACAGCTTCCTTAGCAGCCAGTTTGCTACCCATAATTTTGATAGCTTTTGATCGCGGACCGATAAATACGATATTGTTTTGTTCACATAATTCCGCAAACTCGGCATTCTCACTTAAAAAACCATAGCCAGGATGAATAGCATCTACATGCAATTGTTTTGCTACCTCAATAATTTTATCACCTCTTAAATACGATTGAGTAGATGGTGGTTCGCCAATACAAACGGCTTCATCTGCAAATTTAACATGAGGTGCGTGTCTATCCGCAGTTGAAAAAACTGCAACAGTTTTAATACCCATTTTTTCAGCCGTTTTCATAACTCTAATGGCTATCTCTCCACGATTTGCAACTAATATTTTTTTCATACTATTCAAATTCTATTAGTAAGGTGTTTTTTTCTACAGCATCTCCTTTTTTAACGGAGATGGATTTAATAATACCTTGCCTAGGAGACGTTAAAACATTTTCCATTTTCATAGCTTCTAAAATAAGTAGCGCATCATTTTCATTGACTGTTTGACCTACCGATACATTAATATCTAATATAAGTCCTGGCATTGGCGCTTTTATTAAACTAATATGTTTTGTTGAATTTAAAGTAAATCCCATGTCTTTAATTAATAGATCTAAAGGATTGGAAATACTGATACTATATAAATTATTGTTTATTTTGACGCTATATAGCTTTTCATTGAAATCCGAGTGTATAATTTCTGCTTGATGCGATTCGTTTTGATGAAGAATATGATACGTGTTTTCTAAATTTGAAATAATGTCTAACGTCTCAAGGTCTTTTGCTGTAAGGTCAAAATCTATTTCTGAGTTAACTGTGGCTTTAAAATGCATAGAAATAAAAGTTTAGTTTGATATAAATATAAAGATTAAAACATAACTAACATAGTATAATTATAAATCTATAACTATCAATATTTTAACTCAAGAAGGATATTGTGTTTTGTGGTTTAAGCCGTTAAAAAATTTTAAAATTACTTCGTTCCTGATGCCTTTTAATAGCTTTACGAGATACTATAATGCCAATTGCTAAGGATATAAATGCACCAATTCCAATACCCGGAACAAAATCAATAAACAAGAAAAAATCATAGGCTCCGTGGAATAGGATTGCTAAAAGTAAACCAGTAAGATTTAATAGGATTCTGTTGTTTGAAAATTTAGCTTTCCCCATATAATAGCCCATGAGTATAGCAAATGTAGCATGCGCAGGCACAGCCGTAAATGCTCTTAATACTGCTGTTTGAATTCCACCTTGAAAAACATAGCTAATATTTTCTGTAGCTGCAAAACCCATGGATACCATAACAGCGTAGATGATTCCATCAAAAGGCTCGTTGAAATCAGATTTTGGTTGGGCATAGTATCGAACAATAATGTATTTACTAAATTCTTCAGTTACACCAACCACAAAAAATGCTTTAATAAACTGCTGGAAAATACTGTACTTATCAGGCAGTGGTAAAATGATATTAAAAACAAAATATAATACGGTGGTAATGATGATACTTACAATAGCACCAAACAAAAAATTATAAAATAATAAGCGTCTGGGTTCTTTCTCGTATTTATCTTTAAGATAGATGTAGACGATTATCGCCAGAACAGGAGCTAATGCAAAGACTAATAAATTCATATTTATAACGGATCAATCAACTACTTCTTTGATGCTTTTTAATACAAATTCGTAGTATGATTTGTTGCTAGCTACAAAGTGATTGTTGCCTCCTATGTTATTTATCAGTTCTTGAAATATGTCAAAAGAAACCAGCTTTAAATCTTCAACTTCTTCCTCTTGGGGTGATAGTTTGGAAAGCGGCACGTTAAGCTCTGCAATATAAGTGTGATGGAATTCATTATCTTTTATACCAGAAGGATAGGATTGAAAACATTTAAAAACCCCTATTTTTTGTAAATCATTTGGAGTAAGTGTTAACCCGATTTCTTCTTTAACTTCTCTTAAAGCACCATAAATTATTAATTCTCCAGCATCAACATGTCCGGCGACAGATACGTCCCAAAGCAACGGACAAATAGATTTTGAGGCAGAACGCTGTGCTAATAAGATATTACCATCTTTTGTATACAACCAAACATGGGCTGTATTATGGTAATATCCTTTAGCATGAATTTCAGATTTTAAGGTTTTTCTGCCAGTAATTGTACCGTCTTCATTGACTATGTCAATATATTCATCAACCATAATTATAAATCAATATACTATTCATTAAAGCCAGAACTATTATTTAAAATAACTAAATGTTTCTCCGTCTTTAATATTTAATAAGGTTTCGTAAATTAATTTGATAACGTTTTCAACATCGTCTCTATGAACCATTTCAACGGTGGTATGCATATAACGTAACGGTAATGAAATTAAGGCAGATGCGACACCGCCATTACTGTAGGCAAATGCATCGGTATCTGTTCCTGTGGCACGCGATAACGCTGAGCGTTGAAACGGAATGTTTTTAGCCTCAGCCGTATCAGTAATAAGATCTCTTAATTTTTGTTGTACAGCAGGAGCATAGGCTACTACAGGACCTAAACCAATTTCTAAATGACCTTCTTTTTTCCTTTCAATCATTGGTGTAGTCGTATCATGCGTAACATCAGTTACTATAGCTACATTTGGTTTTATTCTATTGGTTATCATTTCGGCACCACGCAAACCAATTTCTTCTTGAACAGAATTGGTAATGTATAACCCAAAAGGCAATGTTTTCTTGTTATCTTTAAGAAGACGCGCCACTTCAGCAATCATGAATCCTCCCATTCTGTTATCTAAGGCACGACATACAAATTTATCACCATTAAGAATATGAAATTCATCCGGATAGGTAATTACACAACCTACATGAACGCCCATTTTAAGAACTTCATCTTTGTCTTTAGCTCCTATATCAATAGTAATATTGTCAGGTTTTGGGGCTTCTTCTTTTGCTTTATCTCTGGTATGTATCGCTGGCCAACCAAAAACCCCTTTTACAATACCTTTTTTAGTATGAATGTTAACCACTTTACTCGGTGCAATTTGGTGGTCACTTCCGCCATTTCTAATGACATAAATCAATCCATTGTCTGAGATGTAATTTACGTACCAAGAAATTTCATCGGCATGCCCCTCAATAACTACTTTGTATTTCGCGTCAGGATTAATAATACCAACGGCTGTTCCGTAAGTGTCTGTAATAAATTCGTCTACATAAGGTTTTAAATAATCCATCCACAATTTTTGCCCTGTCCATTCATAGCCTGTAGGTGCTGCATTATTTAAATAGGCTTCTAAAAAATCCATTGATTTTTTATTTAATATCGATTTTTTTGACATACGTACTATTTTATTTAGTTCCCTGTTCTTTGGGATGTTTTATAAAAGATTTATGATGTAAAAATAAGAGGATTTATTCAGTTTTAATAATTGAACAAGGTTTATTGTAACAAAAATTACTATTTTCACACTAACTTCTTAATTATTATTAATTAAAATAGTCATATCAAATTACTAATAAAAAATATTATCCTAACATACAGATGTTTTCCGTTAAGGAAGGCATCTTTTTGTTTTACATAAATTGGCACGGATATATTTGAGTAAATCGATACCACATGACCTTTAAAAAATAAAATATCCTTATGAAACTCATCATTAAAGATTTAACAAAGACTTACAAAAATGGCGTTAAAGCTATTGACAATTTAAATTTAGAAATTGGAGCAGGAATGTTTGGATTGCTTGGTCCTAATGGTGCTGGTAAATCATCGTTGATGCGAACGATAGCGACGCTACAAAGTCCGGATTCTGGTTCAATCACATTTGGTGATATTGATGTACTTGAAGATAAAATGGCACTCCGTAAAATATTGGGGTATTTACCACAGTCATTTGGTGTATATCCTAAAATGTCGGCCGAAGCATTACTGGATTACTTTGCTACTTTAAAGGGCGTGAAATCAAAAGAAGACAGACAAAAATTGGTTAAAGAAGTTTTAGAGATTACCAATTTGTATGATGTTAGAAAGAAAGACGTAGCAGGATATTCTGGTGGTATGAAACAACGTTTTGGTATTGCACAATTACTGCTTAACAATCCAAAATTAATTATTGTTGATGAACCTACTGCAGGCTTGGATCCGGCTGAGCGTCATAGGTTTTTAAATGTATTGCGAGAAGTAGGAACTAACTGTACGGTTATTTTTTCTACCCATATAGTTGATGATGTGAAAGAGTTGTGTAATGAAATGGCTATTTTAAATGGAGGACAAATTTTAAAACACACAACGCCCGCTTTAGCAACAGAAGAAATTAAAGGGCAAATCTGGACAAAGGTGATTGATCGTGACGAATTGGAAGCTATGGAAGCGGCGTACAAAGTGTTGTCATCTAATTACAACCAAGATAATACTTTAAACATTCGTGTTCATGCTATGGAACAACCAGCAGACGATTTTAAAGAGGCTTCTCCTCAGTTAGATGACGTGTATTTTATTGCTTTAAAAGAAGAACCTATTCTTGCTTAATTAAAGTCATTATTTACTAATCAAAACACACATACATGTTTTCTACAATATATATTCACGAATTAAAATACTGGTTTAAAAAACCTGCTTTTTACATTTACATGGCAATTTTTTTATTGCTGTCTTTGTTTTTTTCAGCGAGTGCTGCTGGAATTTTTGATTTTTTAACGGTTACAACAGGTTCTTCAAAAATAGTAAACTCACCAACGAGCGTTGTTGGTTTATTTAATGGACTAACGACGTTTGTTTTCTTTTTATTTCCTTCCATTATCGGCGTTTCTATTTATAGAGATTATAAAACCGAAATGCACACTATTTTATATTCGTATCCATTTTCAAAAGCACATTATTTATTTGCTAAATTTTTGTCAGGTATTACCATAGTCACAATTATCGTTTTAGTGATAGGACTTGGAATATTTATAGGTTTTAGGTTACCAGGAACGAATCAAGATATTGTAGGTCCATTTATTTTGATGTCGTATGTACAGGCTTATTTTGTATATATAATTCCTAATATTTTACTGTTTGGAGCTATTGTTTTTGCGGTGGTAATGTATACAAGAAATATAGCCGCTGGTTTTATAATCGTTGTATTATTGATGCTTATCCAAGGAGTTTTAGAGAATTTACTATCAGACCCAGAGAATCGCTTAATTTCAGCACTTCTTGATCCGTTTGGGTCACAAGCGGCAAATTATTATACAAGATATTGGACGGTAGCGGAGCAAAATGAGCTCATGTTACCTGTTAAAGGGGTTATTCTTTATAACCGACTCATATGGTTAGGAGTTGCTTCTGTTGTATTCGGATTGGTTTATAAATACTTTAGCTTTTCTCAAAATGCGTTGTCGTTTTCATGGAAAAAAATAAAAGGAGAGCGGTCTACAAAAAGTAATTTTGGAGGTATTACAAGAATTCAATTTCCTAAGGTTGATTTTGATTTCTCCTTCGTTCAAAATTTAAAAATCACTTGGAAACTGTCAAATATCGATTTTAAATACATTGTAAAAAGCTGGCCGTTTATTAGTATTGTTTTAGTTGGTTTAATTTTTATACTCATATCTTCTACGGCATTGGGAGAGTTGTTTGGTACCAAAACCTATCCGGTTACCTGGCAAATGCTACTAATACCAGGGAATACGTTTTCTATATTCATTAATATTCTAACATTTTTATATGCAGGAATGTTGGTTCACAGAGGAAAACTTGATAATATGAATCATTTAATCGATGTGACCCCAATTCCTAATTGGACCTTATTAGTTTCAAAGTTTGTCGCCTTATTAAAAATGCAAGTTGTCATGTTATTGGTTATAATGATAGGAGGCATGACAATTCAAATATATCATGGGTATTATAATTTTGAAATAGGTCATTATTTATATGAATTGTATGTGTTAAATTTTATTGGCTTTGTTATTTGGGCCTTGTTATCTTTGGTTATTCAAATTATTATAGGCAATGTATATCTAGGCTTGTTTGTGCTGTTAGTGATTTCCATTGGTATTCCTTTTTTATCATTCGCCGGTATTGAGCAGTCTATTTTTAAGTATAATCAAGCTCCTGGATTTCAATATTCAGATATGAATGGATATGGCTCAACACTAACACCTTACGTGGTCCATAAATTATATTGGCTATTTAATGGGTTACTGTTTTTATGCATTTCAGCCTTGTTTTGGGTTCGAGGGTTGCCCCATTCATTTAAAGAACGACTAGCTATTGCAAACTCTCGTTTTAAAGGCTTTGTTTTGATAGCTTTTATGTTATGTTTTGCTGCTTTTATTGGTTTGGGTTCTTTAATATATTATGAAAACAATATTGTTAATACGCAAACGTCTTCAAAAGAAAAGGAAAAACAAGCTGTTACTTTTGAAAAAACCTATAAGAAGTATGAACATGCTATACAGCCAAGAATTGTATCTGTAAATTGTAATGTGAATATATTTCCAAAGCAACTCAATTTTGATGCAGATGGAACCTATGTTATGGTCAATAAATCTGATGTGGCTATTGATAGTTTGTTATTAAATTACAATGACTATCCGAGTACTTTTGAGTTTAGCAAGTCTAATGAATTAGTTTCAAAAGACAGTATTTATAAATTTAATATTTACAAATTAAAAGAGGCATTACAACCGGGTGACTCTTTAACTTTGCGTTTTACAGTTCATAATAAAACCAATACATGGTTGAATAAAAATTCACCAGTTTTAGAAAACGGAACGTTTATAAATAATTTTCAAATGTTTCCATCCTTAGGATATAATACGGGTGGTGAGTTACAGGATAATGAAGTTAGGAAAAAGTATGGTTTACCCAAAAATGATTTAAAACCGGCTCCTACAGATTCAACAGCCTTAGGGAATACTTATATTTCAAAAGATTCTGATTGGATTGATTTTGAAGCGACCGTAAGTACGTCTCCTGATCAGATTGCAATCGCTCCTGGTTATTTATTAGATGAATGGACGAAAGACAACAGGCACTATTTTCATTATAAAATGGATAGTAAAATTTTAAATTTTTATGCCTTTAATTCGGCCAGATATCAGGTTAAAAAAGACAAATGGCATGATGTTAATTTAGAGATTTATTATCACAAAGGACACGAGTATAATTTAGATAGAATGATGGCTGGTATGAAAGCATCTTTAGATTATAACTCAAAAAACTTTAGTCCATATCAACATAAACAATTACGTATTGTTGAATTTCCAAGAACTGGTGGAAGTTTTGCACAATCGTTTCCTAATACAATTCCGTATTCGGAAGGTGTAGGTTTTATAGCTGATGTAGACGATACAGACGACGGTGGCGTCGATTATCCGTTTGCCATAACAGCACACGAAGTATCACATCAGTGGTGGGCGCATCAAGTCATTGGAGCCGATGTATTGGGAGCCACGATGTTGTCCGAAAGTTTATCAGAGTATGTTTCCCTAAAAGTGTTAGAACATCAACAAGGAAAAACCAAGATGCGTAAATTTTTAAAGAAAGCATTAGACGACTATTTAACCCAACGTACCTTTGAAAGTAAACGGGAAAAACCACTGATGTATAACGATGGTCAAGGCTATATACGTTACCAAAAAGGCTCTCTTGTGTTTTATGCATTAAGTGATTATATAGGTGAAGACACCTTAAATAATGCCTTAAAAAAGTATGTCAAAAAAGTAAAATTTCAAGATCCACCATATACCACTTCAGTTGAAATGGTCAATTTTATTAAGCAAGCGACGCCAGATAGTTTACAATATGTTATTCACGATATGTTTGAAACCATTACACTGTATTCAAACAGAATTGTTGATGTAAGTTTAAAAGAGTTAGACAATGGTAAATACCAAGTTGATATGGAATTT
>TARA_R110002050_G_scaffold9611_9_pt1 | contig 15329 bp, 18 predicted proteins | sample TARA_R110002050 | Tara Oceans TARA_R110002050 (sample SAMEA4396988) | marine metagenome | biome: Polar Biome; feature: [DCM] deep chlorophyll maximum layer (ENVO:01000326); material: water (ENVO:00002006), including particulate matter (ENVO:01000060) such as... | depth 25 m
ATATTTTAAAAATAAAACATTTTGTTATATTTACAACATTATTGATTGTAGGCTCTTGTAAGAAGGAAGCAAAACACCTAACCGAATTAACTGGTAAACAAATAGCTATCGATAGCAGTTATACTCTTGTCGATAGTATTCAAGATTTTATTACCCCTTACCATGATCGTATAGAACAGGTTCTTGATAGTACTATAGCCTATGCACCATATGCCATTTCCAAAACAGATGGTAAATTCAATACAACGGCGGGCAATCTTATGGCCGATATTGTCATGAGTGAAACGAATCCTATATTCCAAAAGCGAACAGGTAATACGATTGACTTTGTATTACTAAACCATGGTGGTATACGTGCAGTCATATCTAAAGGAAACGTTACCGCAAGAACCGCCTACGAGGTTATGCCTTTTGAAAATTCGGTTGTTGTGGTAGAATTAAAAGCTGAATCTCTTTTAAAAATGGTTGAATATCTAATAAAAGCAAAGCGAGCACACCCAGTATCTGGTATACAATTAATCTTGAACAAGAATAATACCGTAAACACTTTTACTATTGGCGGAAAGCCGATAGATATGAATGGAACTTATTTTGTAGCTACCTCAGATTATTTAGTAACCGGTGGCGATAATATGGCCTTTTTTAAAGATGCAATTTCTAAAACCGAGACCGATTATAAGATTAGAAATGCAATGATAGATTTCTTTTCTAAAGTAGATACGCTATCACCTAAAGTAGACCTAAGATATTATCAACTACAGTAATATGGAAAGAAGAAAATTCATACGAGATACCGCAGCATCTTCAAGTTTATTGACACTTGGAGGATTAAGTCTTAATTCGTGTGCGGCAAAAGCTAAGAAGCATATTACAATTTTGCATACCAATGATGTTCACAGCCATATAGATGCTTTCCCAAATGATCATGCCGATTTTCCTGGTTTAGGCGGTTTGGCCAGAAGAGCTGGTTTGGTAAATAGTATTCGAAAAGAGAACCCACATACCCTACTTTTTGATGCTGGTGATATTTTTCAGGGTACGCCGTATTTCAATTTTTATGGTGGTGAACTGGAGTTTAAGCTTATGAGTATGCTCAATTATGATGCGACCACAATTGGCAATCATGATTTTGACAATGGTGTGGACGGACTCTTAGCCCAAATGCCTTATGCTAAATTTAATTTTTTAAGCGCTAATTACGATTTTACCAATACTGATTTAAATGGCTTCACACAACCGTATAAGATTTATGACAAAGATGGAGTAAAAATCGGCGTTTATGGTTTAGGTATTCAACTACACGGTTTGGTTACAAAAAAACTCTATAAAGAAACCCAATATCTTGACCCTTTCGAAATGGCCACCGATATGGAAACCAAGCTAAAAGAAGTAGAAAAATGTGATTTGGTTATTTGCCTCTCACATTTAGGATACGCATATGATTTTGCTGAAAAACCAGACGATTTAAAACTAGCCAAAAAAACCAAGTATACCGATTTAATTATTGGTGGTCACACACATACATTTTTAGAAAAACCAACAGTGGTAACCAATGCGACCGACCGCGAAGTTTTGGTAAACCAAGTAGGTTGTTATGGTGTGAATCTAGGCAGAATCGATTTTTACTTCGATAATACAGGCAACTCTGCTTCAGGATATACTATTAAAGTCTAACTTTTAGACCACATTATGGAACAATTGATAAGAACCACCAGTACCGATAAGGATTTTAAAGCTTTGGTCGTTTTGCTAGATGAGGATTTAGCGCAACGTGATGGGGAGGATAATGTGTTTTACGCTCAATTTAATGGTATTGTACAGCTCAAACATTGTGTGGTATATTACTTATATAACATACCTGTTGCATGCGGCGCTTTTAAACCTTTTGATGAATCTACCATTGAAGTAAAACGGATGTTTGTTCAACTAGGCCATCGTGGGAAAAATATAGCCTCTAAAATTTTAAATGAACTTGAAGTATGGGCTAAGCAATTAAACTATTCCTCTAGTGTGTTAGAAACTGGATTGCGCCAACCCGAAGCTATTGCTCTTTATAAAAAGAATGGATATACGATTATACCGAATTACCCACCCTATAAAGGTATAAGCAATAGTGTATGTTTTAAAAAATCGCTTTAAGTTTACGGCTAATAATTTTATACTTCTTTTTATATATCATTTTCCATTAAAAAACAGTTGGCTATATTTTACAGATAGTAAGGTAGTTTGGGACGAACTGTATGACCCCCAAGGGAATTATAATGGGTACATGGTTGAAGAAGATTTTGGAAAAAGAGATTATGATAAGGAATATTTTAGAGGTATTCAAAACTTAAAAGACACAAAGCTGTCTGAAAGAACTCTCTTTAGATTAAATAAAACGAATTCGCCTTACCTAATAAATGAACCAGATTTAATTGAAGTAATTATGGAAAATGAAAAATCGAATGGTGATGCCGTAAAAGGAATGTCAACTTTTGATTTTTTAGATTATGCTATACTTATATCTAATTCTAAGGAGAGTATTCCCATCTTTGAAATGAAGTAAAATACTTGTAGGTATGGTCGCAAAAAACAATGGCAACCAATAGGTCTTTCTAAGCAGATTCTATTATATAAGTTACGATTTCCTCTAATTCTTCCTCTAAAGTTTTATTCGGAAAAGACTTATCTGCCAACCGGTACCAATAGCCCGCATTAAAGTGGTCACCTTCTTTTCGGTGTAAATACGCATGTAACCAACTACCCAGTTCACTATGCATATCTTGGGCAATATTGTGCGAAGATTCCCAATCTCCCTTCGCATCATACCACATTGCTTTTAAAGCTTCTGGCCATTGTTCTGGAACTAGCGTTAGTTCTAAACTATTCTTAAATTCGAGATAGGTTTTGGGCATCATTGTACCACACGTTTAATTAATTTCTCAACCGTTAAACCTTGTCCTATTATCGAAAATACGACCACGATATAGGTGATTACCAAAAATACGTCTCTAAACATGTCATCTGACAATCCTAATGCCAAGGCAATTGAGATTCCCCCTCGCAATCCGCCCCAGGTCATTATCAAATTAGTTCTTGGTACGAAATCAAGTTTCTTCTCAAAGAATTTGATAGGAAGCAACAAAGATAGGTATCGACATATCAAAACTAATGGAATAGCCAATAATCCGGCAATTACATATTCCGTCTTAAATGAGAGTACCAACATTTCCATCCCTATAAGTACAAATAATAAAGTATTCAGTAAAATATCCAACAATTCCCAAAATTTATCAACATAGGTTTCGGTAGTTTCGGACATTGCAGAATTTCGAACCGTATCATTACCAACGACCAAACCTGCAGCCACCATTGCCAATGGGGCTGATAAGTGAAATTTCTGTGCAATTAAAGTACCTACCATAACAGTTGCCAATGTAATAATTACCTCGATGTCATAATCATCAATGGACTTCATTAATTTATAAGTACCCCAGCCTAATGCCAACCCAAGTGCCAACCCGCCTATGACCTCAACTCCAAAAAGTTCTAGAATTTCTAAAGGCTCCACAGTTGCTTCACCAGCAGAAGCCAGTTGAAAAATAGTCAAGAATATGACAACCCCTACTCCATCATTAAATAGCGATTCGCCTACAATCTTGGTTTCTAACTGTTTTGGAGCTCCAGCTTTTTTCAGTATCCCCAAAACCGCTATGGGGTCTGTGGGTGATATTAGTGAACCAAAAAGAAGACAGTAAATAAAAGAGATTTCCATTCCCATTAGCTGCAATAAGTAATACATGCTGGTACCTACCAAAAAAGTGGAAACCAAGACACCAAGGGTAGAAAATACCATAATAGGCCAACGCTGCACTTTTAATTGCTCAAAATTGGTATGAAGCGCCCCTGCAAATAGTAAAAAACTCAACATTATATCGAGCAAAACAGATTTAAAATCTATTTGGTCAATAATATAGCGCTCAGCATTTATAAGGGTATCGTCAACATAACCTATACCAAAGATTACCAATGTAAATACAATAGTGATGAGCATAAGCCCAATACTATTTGGAAGTTTTAAAAACCGAGCATTTAAATAACCGAAAATGGCGGATAGAAATACTAATACTGAAATAATCGTAAAAACATCCATAATAATTTATGCTATCATATTTATAAAATCGTGTTCACTGATAATGGGTATTCCTAAGTTTTCTGCTTTTGTTCGTTTACTTGGTCCCATCTTATCACCTGCTACTAAATAACTTGTCTTAGAAGATATAGAAGAGCCAACCTTGCCCCCATTATCCTCTATTTTCTTTTTGAGTTCATCTCTACTCAATATTTCAAAAACTCCAGAAACTACAAAAATTTTTCCTGCCAAGGTATCGGTCAGGTTTTCTAACTTATCTGCAGAAAGCTCTAATTGCACACCATAACTTCGTAATCTCTCTATTGCATCAGTATTCCTTTCATTGGCAAAAAAGTCGATTACACTCTGTGCGATTCGCTCACCAATTTCATCTACTGCCGTCAAATGTTCTAAAGATGCTTCTTTTAAGGCATCTATATTCTTATAGGCCTTTGCTAATTTCTTAGCGACAGTTTCACCTACAAATCGAATACCTAAAGCAAATAAAACCCTTTCAAACGGAACATTCACTGATTCAGCTATACCTTTAACCAAATTTTCGGCAGATTTTTCGGCCATACGTTCTAACGGTAAAACATCTTCCTTGGTCAATCGATACAAATCAGCGTAATCTTTAATAAGCCCTTCTTTATAAAGCAATTCTACCGTCTCACCTCCTAAGCCTTCAATATCCATCGCCTTTCTCGAAATAAAATGCTGGATTCGACCAGTTATCTGTGGTGGGCAACCATATTCATTCGGACAATAATGTTTTGCATCACCCTCATTTCTAGTGAGTTTTGTTCCGCATTCTGGGCAATGAGTTATGTACTTTGTGGGGACTGAATCTACTGGTCTTTTAGATAAATCAACTGAGATTATCTTAGGAATAATTTCACCGCCCTTTTCAACAATCACAGTATCTCCCACTCGTATATCTAATTTCTCTATCTGATCCGCATTATGTAATGAGGCCCTTTTTACGGTTGTACCAGCTAATAATACCGGTTCTAGGTTCGCTACAGGCGTAATGGCTCCTGTACGCCCTACTTGATACGTTATTTCGTTTAAGACGGTAAAGACCTGCTCCGCTTTAAATTTATAGGCCATGGCCCAACGGGGAGATTTTGCGGTATACCCTAGCTCCTCTTGATACTGCAGGCTATTTACTTTAATAACAACCCCATCGGTTTCGTAAGGTAACTCATGACGTTTAACATCCCACTCTTCTACGAATGCCATTACTTTATCTGTCGTTTTACAAAGTTTGGCAACGGTAGGCACTTTAAATCCCCACTCCCGAGCTTTCTCTAACATTTGAAACTGGGTGTCAATCCCCAAATCTCTGCCAATGATACCGTACAACAAGCACTCTAAAGGTCGTTGTGCAACCAAACTGCTATCCTGTAATTTTAAACTACCTGATGCTGTATTTCTCGGGTTCATATATGGCTCTTCACCATTATTAACTCGTTCTTCATTCATCTTTAAAAAACCATCAATTGGCAATACTATTTCACCTCGTATATCAAACTTTGGAGGATAATCACCTTTCAATTGAAGCGGTACTGATTTAATCGTTTTGATATTGTTCGTCACGTCATCTCCCTGAATACCATCACCTCGGGTAACTGCTTTCATCAACTTACCATTTTCATACGTTATACTTATGGAGGCCCCGTCATATTTTAATTCACACGTAAAGGCAACGGGAACATCTCCCAAATTACGTTGAATCCGTTTTTCCCAATCCTCTACATCTTCTTTTGAATATGAATTTTCTAAGGAATACATACGATGCTCATGTACTACCGTTGCAAAATTCTTGGTAATCATTCCGCCAACACGTAAAGAAGGTGAACTAGGATCATAAAACTCTGGATACCTTGCTTCCAACTCCTGTAACTCCTTAAGTTTCATATCAAACTCAAAATCGGAAATGGTCGGATTATCCAAAACATAGTAATTGTAATTATGCTCTCGTAATTCTTTTCTTAGTTCTTGTATTCTCGCCTCCATAGTCATTATAGTTGCTCTTTTTTTATCCATTTTGGAGTTGGTAATGGCTTGTATTGCTCCATTTTCTCTAATAAATCTTCAATATTCATGTCTACTAGAATGGTATTTAAGTGGTCATTTTTAACAAAACCTTCTGCAACCATTTGTTGCATCATATTTATTAAGGGGTCATAAAAACCATTGGTGTTCAATATTCCTATAGGGTATTGGTGTAAACCCAATTGTGACCATGTCAACATTTCAAAAAATTCTTCAAGCGTACCAAAACCGCCAGGCAACATGATAATACCATCAGATAAATCATGCATTTTCAATTTACGCTCTTGCATGTTTTGGGTAACTATCAGTTCAGTTAAACCCTCATGAAATACCTCTTTTAGTTTTAAAAATTCAGGAATTACGCCAATTACTTTACCTCTATTACTTAAAGTTCCTTCTGCTACTTTACCCATAATGCCAATTTTGGCTCCACCATAAACCAATTGAATATTCCTCTTTGCAAAGATCTCTCCCAATTGATACCCATTCGATGCATAAACAGCATTGCCCCCTTCACTGCTACCACAAAAAACAACTATACTTTTCATCTTATTATTCCTTTAAGCATTCGGTCATTACCGTATATATCTTGTTTTAATTTAATAGTATGAAATTCATACTTTTGAAGAAACTCTATCATTTCATTACCTAAGTATTGATTGATCTCTAAATATAAACTGCCTTTATCATTTAAATGTCTAGATGCGAAATTAACAATTGCCCTATAAAACTTTAAAGGATCTTCATCGGGCACAAATAACGCAATGCTCGGTTCATGATCAATGACATTCTTTTGCATCTCCGCTTTTTCCAATTCGCGCACATATGGCGGATTCGATACAATTATGTCATAGTTATTTTTATGATTTAGGTTAAGTATATCCGCTTGAAAAAATTCAACCTTTGTGCCATGGATCTTGTTATTTTCTTGAGCAACCTCAAGAGCATCCAACGAAATATCCAACCCAAATATATTGGCATTAGGTAAGTATTTTGTTAGAGAAATAGGTATACAGCCACTACCTGTGCCCATATCTAAAATGGCAAGTGGCAGTTCGGCTTTTTCATTGTCTTCTATAACCCAACGAACCAATTCTTCTGTTTCAGGCCTCGGAATTAATACGTGTGGATTAACCTTAAAATCCATATCCATAAAATGACTTGACCCAATAATATGTTGAATAGGATGTTCTAACTTCAATTCAGCTAAGGCGTTAAAAATAACAGTTTCTTGTTCTTTATCTATAACTAGTTCTGGTTGAATTGCTAATACGAAGCGCTCTAAATTAAAATAGTGTTCAATTAACATATAGAAAAAACTAGAAACTTCATCCTTTCCATAGAGCACATCTAATTCTGAATGAAATATATTTTTAATTTCCCTTAAAAGCACAGTTATAATGTTTTAAGCATCCAAACCGGACAAGAATAATGACCCGTATTACCCATTGGGGCATCTATATATTCGAAACCCATTCTCTTATACAGTTTTTGAGCAGCTTTCATATATGGCATGGTTTCTAAATAACAACCTTCAAAACCATATTCTTTGGCACGTTCTAAACAAATATTTATCATTTTGTTCCCGATACCTTTACCTCTAACCGATTCAAGAAAATACATTTTCTGTAATTCACAAATATTGCCTTCATAATTATCTAATTGAGCAATCCCTGCACAGCCTAAAATAACTCCATTTTCTTCGACAACAAAGTAAGTAGCCTTTGGTTTATCGTAATGTTCGAACATTCTATCTAAGGCAGTATCGGCATAAGCAGTACCCACTTTCGGCACTCCTAAATCTACTAACACCTTTCTTATAACTGATGCCACTTGAGGATTATCTTCCTTTCTAATTTCACGAATTACTACATTTTCCATATCAATAATGCAATAGGTTTTAAAGTGCTATTTTTGAGGTGTGAAGATACGTGATATGCGTATAAAGGTAAAGTTTGATGTCCAATAATAATCTTGATTCCCATAATACCGCACCTACAAATTTAGATTCTTTTTCTATGGATGAGAAATTTATGCTGCGTTGTATTCAAATTGCAAAAAACGGACTAGGGACTACCGCTCCTAATCCGATGGTTGGTGCCGTTATAGTATATAACAACCAAATAATAGGAGAAGGCTACACTAGTGCCTATGGTGGTGCTCATGCTGAGGTAAATGCCATTAAATCGGTTAAGGACATTTCATTGTTAAAATCAGCAACCTTATATGTTACCCTAGAGCCTTGCTCCCATTTTGGCAAAACTCCCCCATGTGCCGATTTTATTGTAAAAATGGGCATACCTAAAGTTGTAATAGGATTAAAAGATCCACATGAAAAAGTTGCAGGTAATGGAATAAAAAGATTAGAAGAATCTGGATGTCTTGTGGAAGTCGGTATTTCTAAAAATGAATGTGAAGAACACCACAAACGTTTCCTTACTTTTCACACTAAAAAACGTCCTTATATTATTTTAAAATGGGCAGAGACCGCCGATAACTTTATAGCGCCAGAACCCACACTTAGAGGTGAAAAGAAAAAACCTTATTGGATTACCAATTCAAGGTCTAGACAATTAGTGCATAAATGGCGTAGCGAGGAGCCTGGTATTATAGCTGGAACCAACACTGTTATGGCCGACAATCCTCAATTAAACTTAAGAGATTGGACAGGAAAGCCTCCCACAAGAATAATTATAGATAGAACTTTAAAAATACCAAGTAATTTTCATGTTTTTGATGGAAAACAAAAAACAATTATTTGTACCGAAGTCGAAGATTGCAGTCAATTTGAAGATAATATTACCTACAAGATTTTAAATTTTAAAATTTCATTGCCCCAACAATTATGTTCATTGCTTTACGAAGAACAGATACAAAGTGTTATAATCGAAGGTGGCTGTAAAACCTTAGATAGTTTTATTGAAAGTAATTTATGGGATGAGGCTCGAATTTTTAAAGGAGCAACAACATTTAGGAAAGGCATTAAAGCACCTGAAATAAAAGGCATTATTAAAGAACAGATACAAATTTCAACTGACCAATTAACCATATTGAAACCATGATTAAAAATATCATATTTGATTTTGGCGATATTTTCATCAACCTAGACAAGCAAGCTCCTTTAATTGAAATGTCAAAATTTGGGCTCACCCAAATGACAACAGAACTTGACATTATCTTTAAAGATTATGAAATGGGGTTGATGGAGTCTGATGATTTTATCGATGTTTTACAATCCATTTTCAGTGACGCAAGTAGAGAACAAATTATATCTGCATGGAATTCTATTATTTTAGATTTCCCAGAAGAACGGCTAACTTTCATTGAACAACTTAAAAAGGGAAACAAGTATCGATTGTTTTTACTGAGTAATACCAATGACCTTCACATAGAGCAAGTTAAAATTTCGATGGGCTTAGAACGTTTTAAAAGATTTAAAAATTGCTTTGAACAATTTTACCTATCTCAAGAAATGAAGATGCGTAAACCAAATTCAAATATTTATGAGTTCGTTCTTCTTGAAAATAAACTAGTAGCAAACGAAACCTTATTCATTGATGACACTAAAGAGAATACCGTAAGTGCTTCAGAATTAGGTATACAATGTTGGAATTTACTAGTAGGCAAGGAAGATGTTATTGAAACCCTAAACCATTTATAGGTGATGTATTTAGTTCTTAGCATACTATTTTCTAGCCTAATTTTTGTGATTTTTAAACTGTTCGCAAAATATCAGATTCAAACAATCTATGCAATAATTCTAAACTACTTTATCGCATGTTCGGTTGGGTTTTTATATAATAATGAACCCTTTGACATTTCAACAATTCCACAGAAAAGCTGGTTTTGGGGTAGCATTGCCCTAGGTTTATTGTTTATCGTGATTTTTAATCTAATGGCAGCAACCTCCCAAAAGCTCGGAGTATCTGTAGCATCGGTCGCCACCAAAATGTCTCTTACAATACCTGTACTTTTCGGAGTTTTCTTTTATAAGGAGGCACTTGGTACAATAGAAATTATAGGCATAATCCTGGCCCTTTTTGCTGTATATTTTACATCGTTAAAAGAGCATAAAATAAAAACTGAGAAATGGGCCTTCATATTACCAGTACTTGTTTTTTTAGGTTCTGGAATTATAGACACTAGTATTAAGTATTTTCAAGAAGTACATATGCCAGAAGAAGAATATGCCCTATTCTCTGCTAGTGTATTTGCTTCTGCAGGAATCTTCGGTGTTTTATTTATAGGTTTTAAATCAAGAACCCAACCTATTAAGGTCAATTTAAAAAATGTTATTGGAGGTATTTGCCTAGGTGTTCCCAACTATTTCTCTATTTACTTTTTATTAAAAGCGTTACAACACCCTACTTGGAACAGTGCTTCTGTATTCACCATTAATAACGTTGCCATTGTTATGTTTTCAACTTTGTTAGGCATTGTACTATTTAAAGAAAAGCTGACGATTAAAAATTGGTTTGGTATCGGTATTGCTATTATGAGTATTATTTTGGTTGCACTTGGCCATCAGTTAATGAATTTTCTATAAACTTGGCAAACTATTTAATATGGACACGTATAGAACTATTTCAAAACCATCGGAACCAATATTATATAAGGAACGAAAAAGTAAATTCTATGGATACTGCTTTCCTGTGACCAATGAAGTTGAAGTGAAAAAATATATTGATAGCTTAAAAAAAGAATACCCTACGGCCAACCACGTATGTTTTGCTTGGCAAATGGGAATTGAAAACTTGTCGTACCGTGCAAATGATGATGGAGAACCAAATAATTCGGCCGGAATGCCAATCTATGGTCAATTACAATCTTTTGATGTTACCAATATTCTCGTTGCTGTGGTTCGAATATTCGGTGGAACCAAATTAGGTGTTGGCGGATTAATAAGTGCTTATAAGGAAACTGCAAAATTAGCTTTAGAAAATGCCACCATTATAAAGAAAGTATTACAACAGCAAGTAAGTGTTTCATTCGAATATTCAGAAATGGATATTGTTATGCGTTTAGTTAAAAAACATCAACTTGAAGTTATTTCACAAGAATTACAACTTAAGTGCAAAATCGTTCTTTCAATTCCGAAAAGTGAATTCAAGAAAATGTTCAAACTTTTGAAGGCGCATCACAAACTTGATATCACACAAATTGAATAATCATAAATTATGCAATTATCTTAGTAGTTTAATTTATCCAATAGAATTTGCGGACATTTTGTAGGCCTTTTTCTTTTCGTATCCATAAATACCAAAACTGTATTAGCGGTAACTAATAAATCTCCTGCTTCATTTGTAATCTCATAATCAAATTCAATTCTAACGGCAGGCTTTTTTTTCAATATTACTTTGACAGTTATTAAATCATCATATAAAGCTGGCTTTAAATAATTGATCGATAAACTTATTACAGGAAGCATAATTCCACCTTCTTCCATGCTTTTGTAAGAAATTCCTAACGACCTTAACCATTCGACTCTTGCCAATTCTAGATATTGAGCATAATTACCATGATAGACTACACCCATTTGGTCTGTTTCACTATATCTTATTCGAAAAGAAATTTCATTTGTACGCATTTATTAAAAGTAAAAAGTATATATTTAAAAGCTGACCTATGGGCAAGCGAACATGAGAAAAAAAAAGGGTAAATTCAATACTAATCGATTTTTTTTTTAAATAATTTGTTCACATATTTGCCCAAGTTGAATAACAGATCTAATTGAAGTTTTTCGATTAAATTTAGCTGAACGCTAACCACTAAAAGTTTAGAATTGATTATGAGTGTTACTGCAAATTCCGTCTGGAAAAACTGTTTGGTATTTATTAAGGATAATATCCAACCGCAGGCATTCAAAACCTGGTTTGAACCTATTAAGCCAGTTAAATTATCTGAAAACGCTTTAAGCATACAAGTACCTAGTAAGTTTTTTTATGAATGGCTAGAAGAGCATTATGTAAAACTTCTCAAAGTTGCCTTAACTAAGGAATTAGGAGAAACTGCAAAACTCGTCTATATTATTCGTATGGAAAATACCTACGGAAATAAAGAGCCTTTTACAGAAAAGATTCCTAGTTCTAATAGGGGTGCTATGGCCGCTCAAGAGATGGATGTTCCCATCAAATCTAAAAATCCTGAATTAAGAAACCCGTTTGTTATTCCAGGTATTAGAAATATTAAGATAGAGTCACAGCTAAATCCTAATTATAATTTTGATAATTTCTTAGAAGGTGATTCCAATCGTTTGGCCCGTTCCGCCGGTATGGCTGTTGCAAACAAACCAGGAGGAACTTCTTTTAACCCCTTATTGGTATTTGGTGGTGTCGGTTTAGGAAAAACACATTTAGCTCACGCCATTGGTGTGGAGATAAAGGATAAATATCCTGAACGAACTGTACTTTACATATCTGCAGAGAAATTCACACAACAGTATATTGAATCAGTAAAGAAGAACACTAGAAATGATTTCATTCATTTCTATCAGTTAATAGATGTTCTCATAATTGATGATGTGCAGTTTTTATCTGGAAAATCCGGTACTCAAGACGTATTCTTCCATATTTTCAACCATTTGCATCAAAATGGCAAACAAGTAATACTAACTTCAGATAAAGCTCCTGTAGACATGCAGGATATTGAACAGCGCCTTTTATCTCGTTTTAAATGGGGACTATCTGCAGAATTGCAAAGTCCTGATTACGAAACAAGAATATCAATTTTAAAGAACAAGCTTTATAGAGACGGTGTTGAAATACCTGAAGATATTATCGAGTACGTTGCAAAACATATTAAAACTAATATTAGAGAATTAGAAGGTGCTATCATTTCTTTGATCGCCCAGTCTACCTTAAACAAAAGAGAAGTAACTATCGAGCTTGCACAACAGGTTGTTGAGAAGTTCGTAAAAAATACCAAAAGGGAAGTCTCTATTGATTATATACAAAAAGTAGTTTCTGACTATTTTGAAATGGATGTAGCCACTTTACAGTCCAAAACTAGAAAAAGGCACATTGTACAAGCAAGACAATTAGCCATGTTCTTTGCGAAAAAATTCACCAAAGCATCTTTGGCCAGTATAGGTTCGCAAATTGGAAAAAGAGATCACGCTACAGTTCTGCATGCCTGTAAAACAGTCGATAATTTGGCAGAAACCGATAAACAGTTCCGTAAATATATCGACGACCTAACCAAGAAATTTTCTTAATACCCAAAATGCCCCATGAATGTGTTGATGGTTTGCCTAGGTAATATCTGTAGGTCTCCATTGGCCGAAGCTATTCTTAAAAACAAAGTCAATTCTAAATATACATTTGTAGATTCGGCCGGCACTGCAGGGTATCATGTTGGTAATGCTCCAGATCCAAGATCTATAAAAGTGGCAAACGACCATGGTATTGATATAAGCACCCAACGCTGCAGAAAGTTCTCCGTTTCAGATTTCGATTCTTTCGATGTTATATATGCTATGGACAAAAGCAATTATGGAAATATCATAGGATTAGCAAGAAATAAGGTGGATGCAGAAAAGGTGAAGTTACTTTTAAACGAAATTAATTTGATGAACGAGGAGGTCCCCGATCCTTATCATGATTCTGATGATGGTTTTGAAAATGTTTTTATAATGATTGATAAAGCCTGCTCTTTAATAGCAGCTAGATTAGAAAATAGATAAATGAGCACACAAAACGGGATAACAGGAAATTTATATTTAATACCTTCTACATTGGGCGATATTGCTCCACTGGAGGTTCTACCTATATCAATCAAGCAAACTATAGAACGATTAGATCACTATATAGTTGAAAATGAGAAAACAGCTCGTCATTTTATAAAAAAAATAAGTCCGAGGAAACCTCAACCTTCCCTAAAGTTATCTGTACTTAACAAGTTTACTGAACCACAGGAAATACCAAGCTTTTTAAACCCTTGTCTAGAAGGTTTTGATGTTGGTATACTTTCAGAAGCTGGCTGCCCTGGCATTGCTGACCCTGGTGCCGCCGTAGTTAAAATAGCTCATGAAAAAAATATTCAGGTAATACCCTTGGTAGGCCCCTCCTCTATTTTATTAGCATTAATGGCTAGCGGAATGAACGGACAAAATTTTGCTTTTAACGGCTATCTCCCTATAGATAGTAATGATCGCAAAAAATATATCAAAAATTTAGAGCGAAAATCAAAAGAAGATAACCAATCGCAAATATTCATTGAAACTCCGTACCGTAATAATAAAATGCTTGAAGAACTAATAAAAACCTTAGCGCCAAGCACACGAATTTGTGTTGCAGCAGATATTACATTACCGACAGAATACATAAAAACCAAAACTGCAATCAATTGGAAAAATGAAAATGTTGACCTTCACAAAAGGCCGGCAATCTTTATTATTCATGCATAAAAAAGCCTTGGCAATTAATTGCCAAGGCTTCCCATTTTCATATCTACTTAAACTTTTAAATTCTTGGATTGCGCTTCGGCAAAATCATTGAAATATCATATCCCGAGAACTTTTTCATATAGTGGGAAATACTAGTTCCGTAACCATCCATAATTTCCATACGGCCTTGCGAGCGCAAATATAATTTAACGTTGCCTGGACCTGCAAGATGTGCCGCTGCTAGTATACCTGATTCGGTAATTTCTATTCCGTGCATGTACACCCCAACATAACGTTTAATATCCTTTCTTAAAATCCATTTATTCCTAGAGATATTTACATTAAAAACTTTCTCTTGAAGAATTGGATCATTTAAAAAATGATTTCCATCGTAAACACCAACTAATTCTAGGGTACCTAGACCAAATTGATATTTTCCTAAATAACCATAACTATTTGTGACAAAATAATTGCCTTGAGACTCCTTGAAGGCCAATGCCTCTTTAAAGCCTATAAATTGATTACCAAGAAAGGGGGGAGCGATTTGATAATTCGATAAAAAAGAATCGTCTTGAGGAAACGAAACTAAAGTAGGTTCTTTTACTTTAAGCAACTCCGGTACTTCAACCTTAAAGGGTTTGAAACCGAAACCAGATAAAATAAACATCATAATTAGAGGACAACAAATTAATATCCATCTTCTCATACTTGTTATTTCTTAAGACTAATGGCGAACTCAATATGCCTGCTTAAATTTCTTTAACAAAGGTATAA